>Ga0116227_10015401_pt1 | contig 11325 bp, 4 predicted proteins | sample S1TSphgellanicum_FD_89693 | JGI IMG/M metagenome (GOLD analysis project Ga0116227, IMG submission 89693) | Host-associated microbial communities from peat moss isolated from Minnesota, USA - S1T2_Fb - Sphagnum magellanicum MG | ecosystem: Host-associated > Plants > Peat moss > Unclassified... | reverse complement strand
TTTTCTTTTTTTCCTGTTTTTTTTCATAAACTTTTCCTGATTGAGAGGAGAAAGGAAGAACAGGAAAGGCAAATGCTCGAAATGCTACACATGACAGGCCCTCCAGGCAGAGTCAGCCATTTTTGGTCGGAGTAAACAGACCATGACAGGATGGATGGATGACGGGACAGATGGATGAAATGAATGGATGGATGACGGGACAGATGGATGAAGTGATGCTTCACGACGTCCTTTACTATATGTAATATATATATATATATATGGTTTTGACTTGGTTTTGACTTGAAACCATAAATGTCATGACAGTGTGAATTTACACTGAAAAGCAGCCCATATTGAGCATGTCTGATGTGAAGAGGACCTTTGATGTCCAAAGTCTTGGTCTACCTTTGGATATTTCTACTAGTAGAAGAGTATCTCCTCTTGAACCCTTTACCTCACAAAAATCTTTAGTGTAGGGTAAAGCCCGAGGCTGCAGGCTTTATCAGAATAAGGGCCTGCATGAGGGCAACCCAAATTTCTTTCTTTTAAAAAACCCCTGTTCAAGTTCTGTTTCTTAAAAACCTGGATCCTGATTCCAGTTTGATTGCAACGCTTTTAAAAACTGAGAACCCAGTTCCACGATTCAGAACTGTTTCCATTTAGTAACTGGAACCAACACCAACAATCTTAACCCACAAAACCAGATATCCATCCAACACTCTGGTCTTCCCAATAATTTGATGAAACCTTAACTGGATAATATGTTTGTAGAAGTCAAGGATTCAAGATTTGGTAGGTCATCTTTTTTTCAAAAGTGAATATATCATGAGGTCAAAATTTTATCAGTCCAAAGGTTGCTAATTCAAGTGTTTCACTCTTACAGCTATGAATTAGTGTAAGGCATGATCACTCTCACTCATAAATAGTAGGCATAAGAACCCTCTCGCTCCTACCTCCTTGTGATATATACCTACATATATATATATATATATATAGGCTTACAGTAAGGTTCACCTCATGCTTTATGGTCAAGGCTGGTATGAATATAGGCTTACACTATGTTGGTCTGGTATCAACTGTGGTACTGAACACCACACCAACCTGGTCCCCAGTTTGTTTGCAGATACTTAACCTGATATGTGATTCAAACCCCTTATTAAAGTCCATGAGAATGGCAGAAACTAGACCAACCCAGGAATTAAGGTTTAGATATAATCTTTATACTCCAGACCAGAAATTTGTATCTCATGAGCCTTACCCTTCCACCATTTACCCAAGATTGTACACATGCAGCATAAACTTTGTCACATCCCAAGCTATGTTGCAGCAGCCAACATAGTGTTGCAAACTCTTTCTCTTAACTGTTTCCTGAAGCAAAGGATATTCATTTGATAGCTGAGTACACACAACTGCCAGAGGGAATCCAAACTCATCAATCAATGTCCACACTTGAACAGTGAAAAGGCCAACCAATCATGCAAGTAAGGAACTGAAAAAGGTACCCACCAGGGCTAAACAAAGGCAAAGTACAAGCAGGGCAAAATCTGGAACCATGCCACTAAGGAGCTCCTTCAAAAGAACAATATGACACTGAAGTGTGAAACTACAACTGAATTCCATATCTGTGAGTTCTTTACCTTCACCAGCACACATTACAAACTACCTGCGAAAGGATTATATCTACTCTGACAAACTCAACTAAGACACCTGTTCCTCCTTCCTCAAAGTTGGTCTTGTATCCAAATGGCTAAGGATAGGGCAGTACCTTGTGTGAAGTGTATGGTTGACACAACTGTCTCAGTAGCTCGGCAACCTTCAGGCAGTAGTAACATGATCCCATTTGTCCAACTGCTACAATCCTGAAATTTCTGGATTGCATCTCTTCAATGAGTCAGAACTGAAACAAAACACAGACTGCTACCAAAGGCAGACACTTGGTTGCTCTTTCCAGGATATTTGCATCATTTGTGGAGTGGCCAGAGGATTGCACTCAAGAGTTTGAACTCAGAATGCAGCCAATTCACGTTCTGGAAAATGGATCTTACATTTGCTTCCTCCAAACTCATTGACAGTTCTGTTGAAGGAGTACACTGAAATGCTATGATCGCTTTTAGCACATGCTATTAGAACCTATAAAAGTGAATATCCTATTTGGTAGCACTCGGTATATTCAAGTGTCAACCCAGTTTAGCCTAGCAAATAGAGTGGTATGCAAGAACTGAATTCAATTGAAAAGCCTCTGTAATAAAAGATGCAAGTTTTCCTGAAAAAAAAGAGAGCTCTCCCTTCATCCAAGGGAGAACTTAGGTGCTGTTAGTCAAGCATACATCACCATGACATACTAGTCACAACAACTATCTTTTCTCCACTCCATACTCTAGTACAGGGTGTGAACACTTGGTAAACTTTTTCACCTTCTCTTATCTCATGTAATCTCAAAAAGCTTCTTGAGCTTTACCACCAGCTTCCACTCTTCTGTTGACAGATCATCCCGGTAATTCTCCTTCAGAAGATCAATGGATTGTCGGGTGATGCGGCTCACAAGCTCATCTTCCATGTCAAAATGGCGACCAAACATCTTCTGCATCTCATCTGCATTAGTCCCAACAATCTTCATTGCAACACTCTGACCTTTCTTTGCTGTATCAACCACTTTATGGTTGACTTCCATCGACACAATTTTGCCAATATCAATGCCATCTCGTGAAGGCACACAAAGAGGTGTTCCAACCTTGGCTACACCTTCAATTACATCCACACCAACCACAATAGGATCCTTCTTGTTGAAAACACATTGGGGCATGATCCGCAAAACACAAGGGAAAACAGCCTCCTCAGATGCATCCTTGCGCTTCTCTTCCTTGACCGAATTGATGTAGGCTGTGAACTGATCAAACAAGTGATAGATGATATCTGCAGTGAAAATCCGTACACCTGTCTCATCTGCAAGCTGCTTCGCCTCAGGTGTCACCTTCACATCAAAAGCCAAAATAGTAGCAAACTCCTTCCTTTTCCTTTCCAGCATTACACTGGCCCGCATCACATCTCGCTTGTGCACAGGCCCAATGCTGATGCCACTAACGGGGATCTTAACAGCAGGGCTCTTCAAGAACTCCAAAAGTGCCTCCAGTGAGCCCAACGTTGACGCTTGCACACAAACTCCCTCACCACTCTTGTCAACACGACTCATCACATTCTTCATGTCTTGCATGGCTTCCTCTTTCACATCTTCAAGATCATCATCAGGACCAACCACATAGAGTTGCGTCCCTGCAATTGCATGTTCCAGACCCTGTGCCGTGAGTTTGATACCCTGCGCTGCCTTCAACTCCTTGTGATGTTGGTAGGAGCCCTTAACACGAAGCTCTTTCATAGGATGGGGGGTCAGCAGAGCTCGTATGCTTGTCACAATAGGACCCTGCATGCCACAGACAACAATCTGGTCGCCTTCATGAAGTACACCGTTTACTAGAACTACATCAATGGTTGTTCCGAGTCCTTCCACAACCTTAACCTCCAACACTGTACACTGAACTTCACTGATGAACATAAGCTTGTCCTCCATCATCTTCTGTGTCAATTGCACCAGTAGCAGTAACAGGTCTGGGATACCCTCCCCACTGATAGCTGAGGTTGGAACTATGCTGATAAACTTTCGAACTTCTTTATTCCTGTAATAAAGCTCGGAGTTCAAACCCTGCTCCTTTAACTCAGTTATGATTTGATTTGTTCGCATTTCAAACTCAGAATTCACATCCTTGGTTTGCACCTTCAGCGCATTTCTGATAGGAGCGTTAGGGCAAGTTTTCCACCCATACATTCGATCTACCTTGTTCAAGGCCACCACAAAGGGGGTTTGGCGCGCTTTTAGGAGATTTAATGATTCAATGGTTTGTGGTTCAAGTCCATGCATGATATCAATAACCAGTATTGCAATGTCACAAAGGCTAGAACCCCGGGCCCTGAGATTGGTAAAGGACTCATGACCCGGTGTGTCAATCACTAGCAGCCCAGGCACCCTCAATTTAGCATCTGATTTCAATTCCTTAGTTCTCTCCCGGATATTTTCCATTGGGAAGTAAGTAGCTCCAATTTGTTGTGTGATCCCACCAGCCTCTCCTTCTTGCACATTTGTCCGTCGTATGCAATCAAGCAGTTTGGTTTTGCCTGTATCTACATGACCCAAGATGCAGCAAATAGGTGAGCGCAAGTCATCAGCACTTCTCTTTGTAAGAGCATGTACTCTTCTTGCTTCCCTCTTTTCTCGAGCATCACGCCGTCTCTTAGAGTGGGCTTCATCTTCCTCACTTTCACCAGCTTCCTCATCATTGTCTTCATCATCCTCATCTTCACTCTCAACCACCTTGTGTCGTGGACCTTTCACTGGAGGAGCAGCCTTCTTCTTTGGAGACGTGGGCTTTGGTTGGGTTGATGCAATGCTCACATGGGGAGTTATCACCTGGCCTGCTTTCACAGGTCCATCATCAACCTCTTCCTCAGCAAACGCACTCTTAATTGCAGGAAGATTCACTTCTTGCTCCCAACTTTTTGCATCCCAGTCTTCTTCTTCCTCTTCCTCCTCTACAGCCACATCAATTGTGCGTTGAGGCTCTGGCTCAAGCTCTGGCTCTGGCTCTGGCTCATGCTCCAATTCTGCAACCTGTTCATTATCCAACTGCAGAAACATTCCCAGTATCAGAGTCTAGTGTCAAAGGGTCCCTGTTTGTTCATCTCTGTATTTCATCTATCAGGCACTATGTACTTTACCACATGAATTTCATACCCTAAAAAGTGAGCCCAGAGTTCATCTACATACATCCTGTCCTGAAAAATTTCTTGCTTTGCATGAAGGGTCATACTGAAGCTTAATGTATATTTCTGCTGCCATTCTTAGCAAGAATGAGCAACACTGTGTCCAAGTGATGCTCACAGAAGCTGAGCTCAGCTTACTGAATCATTGCTCATTCCAGCTCTATTTTCTCCTATGCAAATATTGCATATCTAGGAGATTGCAAAATAAGACGTTTGATGGAACTGTTGTGTTAGTTCCAAAAAACCAATAAACCATTGGACTTTGGACCATTTGGGTAGGTGTCCCTGAAGAGAAATTACAGGTCAAAGAATAATGGAGATCATCATATCACACATCTTATCACAAGATGATGCACAAAGGTCTAGGTTTGACAAGAATACTTGGGTCCAACAAACCTGTTCATGTTCTTCTGCCTCTGCTTCCAGAACATTAGCAGCGACTTCATCAGTAACTGCAGGTCCACCCGGTGGTCGTCGATTCTTCTTGGTTTCATATTTAGGTTTCCGGGGAGCACCAGATACTTCATCCCCTGCTCTTGTGGCATCCCCCTCAGCAGGAAACCCATACTGCTCGCGCATCAAAGCAAGCCTTCGAGCCTCCTCTTTTTTCTTGCCTGTCAAAAGCTTGCCCTCTTTCTTCTTTTGTAGTATCTTCTCCTTCTCACGCTCCTTGCGCTTCCTCTTAGCCTCCTCCTTTTGGCGCTCCAACTCTTCTATCCTCCTCTGTTTTTCTTCCTCCTGGAGACGTTTCTCTTCCTCCTCGCGCAATCTCTTCTCTTCAGCCTCCTTCATCCTGGCCAGTCGCTCCTGCATCTCTCGCACATGCTTTGGGACTTTCTTGTCAACAACTTTGCCTTTGGGTTCCTCCTGCTTAACTGCTTGTGTCTTATCATCTATAGCTGCCTCCTCTCTAGTCTTTTCCTCTGTGCCTGTTTTGACCTTCTCCTTTTCCTTCTCCTTCTTTTTCTTCTTCTTCTTGGCAGCTGCCGACTCTGCAACTTCTTCAGCTTCAGGCACTGGCAACTCAGTTGCAGGGGAAAGTTCAACAGCAATGGATGATGTTTCTTCCACTTGCATAGGCACCTCAGGCTCCACTGGAGCTGCAATCACTCCCCCTTTAGGGGGACCATCCAATTCGGCCAAGATGGCATCAAGGTCTTCTTCTTCCTGTATCGTTCGGCCACTCTTTTTTCCTTTCTTTTTCTGTTTCCCTTTTGATGTTGCACTTGACTCCAAGGTGACTTGACTTGGCATAGGTAAAGCATCTTCGACTCCTGAGACCTCTGGTGATGTTTTAAGCACAACACCTTCCTCTGACACTGGCAGCTCTGTCTCCACTGGCACTACAGAAGGTCCTGTGGCAGAACCATCAAGCTCTGCTAAGATTGCGTCCAGATCTTCTTCTTCTTCTTGTATCTTCTTTCCCTTCTTTTTTGCTTTTCCTTTTGATGCTGCATTGGACTCTGAAGAGATTTGACTTGGCAGTGGCAAAGCATCTTCCACTGCCAAATCCTCTTGGGACATTTGAAGCACTTTCTTCCCCTTCTGCTTTCCCTTCCCCTTTTTCTTGCCAGAAAACATGCTAGCTTCATCCTCATCTGCTTCTGCTGAAAACTCCCTTTCTATGATGGGTTCAGGAACCTCTTCTGTCTCTACCCGAACTGCCACAATGCCTGCTGCACCAGACCACCCATTTATCATCCCCTCATCATCTTCCACTGCAAAGTCATCATCAAAGGATGTTTTCTGCAAGTTCTTTCCCTTCTGCTTTCCCTTCCCTTTTTTCTTGCCAGAAAATATGCTAGCTTCATCCTCCTCTACTTGCACTGGTAGGTCCTTTTCTAAGAGAGGCTCAGAAACCCCTTCTTCCTCTGTTCCAACTGTCACCAGAGCTGCTGTGCCAGACAACTCATGTCTCAGCCCCTTGTTATCTTCCACTGCAAAATCATCATCCAGAAATGGCCTTGCCACTTTCTTGCCCTTCTGCTTTCCCCTCCCCTTTTTCTTGCCAGAAAACATGCTAGATTCATCCTCATCCACTTCTGCTGGAAGTTCCTCTTCTAAAATTGGTTCAGAAACCTCTTCTCCCTCTGTCCCAACTGCCACTAGAGCTGTCAAACCAGACAATCCATTTCTGACCCCCTCATCATCTTCCACTGCAAAGTCATCATCCAGAGATGTTCTTTGCACTGTTTTCCCCTTCGGTTTTCCCTTCCCCTTTTTCTTGCCAGAAAATATGCTAGTCTCATCCTCATCTACTTCCCCTGGAAGTTCCTTTCCTGTAGATGGCTTGGAAACCTCTTCTTCCTCTGCCCCAACTGCTACTACAACTGCTGAACTGGATAACCCATTTCTGGACCCTTCATCATCTTCCACTGCAAAGTCCTCATCAAAGGATGTTTTCTGTGATTTCTTCCCCTTCTGCTTTCCCTTCCCCTTTTTCTTCCCAGAAAACATGTTAGATTCATCCACATCTACTTCCAGTGGTAGTTCCTTTTCTACTATTGGCTCAAAAATTTCTGCCCCGATTGTTGCTGTGCCTGCTGCACCAGACAAGGCAACTCTGTCCCCCTCCTCATCTTCCATTGCAAAGTCATCATCAAAGGATGTTTTCTGAGACTTCTTCCCTTTCTGCTTTCCCTTCCCCTTTTTCTTCCCAGAAAACATGCCATCTTCATCTTCATTTTCTTCTATAGGCTCAGATACCTCTTCTGCCTTTCCACCAAGTGCTGTCACAGCTCCTGTGCCAGACCATCCATTTCTGACCCCCTGATCATCGTCCACTGCAAAGTCATCATCAAAGGATGATTTGGGCAATTTCTTTCCCTTCTGCTTTCCCTTTCCCTTCTTTTTTCCAGAAAATGTGCTAGATTCATCCTCCTCTGCATCTACTGGAAGCCCCTTTTCTAAGGTTGATTCAAAATCCTCTTCCACCCTTGCTGCCCTACGTGCAGCCATGCCTGGTGTACCAGACCACCAGGCTCTTACACCCTTGTTTAAAAGCCGAGGATGCTGCTGGTAGTACACTGCTTAAAACAACTAGCAGCATGAATTGGAATAAGTTTGTTTTGAAGACACATCAAAGCTTCCTGTAGAGCCAAAAAAACCACACATCTTTCCAAGGTGAAAACTCACAATTTTTGAGCAACAAGGCACAATTGGAGCTACATGACATGTCAATCCATCAAGGATCCACCAGTAGACAACTGCAAAATTACACAAGTAGACATGTAACTGAGTATTGATGACTTTGAAATTACTATGTGCCTTCTCCCCCCTGCTCTCAAAACTGACAAAAAGACAGAGATTGCTTACAAAAGGACGTCAAAAACCATTCATGTTCAAAGCTGGTCATTACATTGAGGTGAATCAAAGATAGTCACAAAGATATATCTATGAGACTGACTGCAGAGGAAACTCCACAACAATCATTTGAAGGCAAATGCAACAAGTGCAGTCATCATGGCCTTGCAAGTGCTGCCCACAAAAAGTGTTGGATCAGAAACTTCATCATGAATAGCAGTGACTAGCTAGCTGCCCATGACTGACTTCCCCTCCCCCACTGACTGCATGAGCTCCTAACAGAGGGCAAGATGAACATTATGATAACCCACCCCCCCCAAATCCCAGGTGGACCATTCTACAAACATCCACATCTAGAGTTGCAACCACATTTCCAGAAGCTAGAGGAAGACTCTGTTGTGATGTTGACCAACTGTCTGACACTACAGGAATATAGCTAATAAGAAAAAGTAAGTAGTATCCTCATTCAAGCTGCAACAAACAAGCTTGTGAGGAGGGTAAAACTTCATTTCATTTTAGCTTGTCCCTGTACAAGCAAGCAAACAATCTAAGCTCACAAAGGTGAAGAAGAGACACCTACATAAGAGGGGGTACTGGTCATGACATCCCGCACACTCAACATCATATCCTTCAAGCACACCCCACTGATGATGACTACTTGGATGCAGAACATCCATGAAAGAAAGCCACCACCAGAGGGGGGCAAATATCTATGAGGATTGCTGCAGAGGACACTGCACAACATCACTTCTAAAGGTAATCCATAAAGGAACAGGAAGAATCATAGCCTCATCAGTGTCACAAAGATAGTGTTGTTTCAGGATGAAGAAGATGGAGTCATGAGTCCTAAGTTCCCTCCTAAAAAGAAGTCAAACATCACATCCATAGTTAGCAAGCAAACAAAAGCAATCAAACTGATGATTAGGGTATGGTCACCGTATCTGCAGTCTCCTGGATTTTCATTCTCCCTCCCTACAACAGTTATGTAGCAGCCATCGAGAAAGCTTTGACAGACAGACTGACTCTCTAAAAGCATGTTTCACAAAGATCTATTACAGGTCTGAACTTCCTTGAACCAACAGACTTAAGAAGATCACGGCTCAATAAGAAGCAAAACTCCTTCGTCAAAACCTCTTGGCTCACATCCTTTGAAACTGAAAACAGAAGATGTCATGGGAAAACAAAAGCACCGAACAAAATGGAAGAAGGAAGGAAGGAAGGATGTGACGTACCTCAGAATTCAATTCACTCAAACCCTATGTTGTAATGATGATGATGATGATGTACACAATCTACTTGAAAGATTCCCAGGATCGATTCCTCGGGAGCATGGAGGAGGGAGTCGTGCTTACACCACCAGCAGCACAGTAGCAAAAGGTATCATCATCCACCACAATAGCAAGAGTTGTTCAAACTACTTGTGACGATGTGATCTCGAACGAAGCATCATCATAATTTTGCTCCTCCCGTGGAACACCGAATGGTTTCCTTGCAACAAGGAAAGATTGATTGTCTGGGGGGTTTCCTTCTTGCACAAGGCAGGCAGGCAAGCGCGCGACAACAAACTGTCTCTGTCTCTTCCGCAAAGTCGAGAAGCAAAAGCTTCGCGTGTGTGTACGTGCGGCTGCAGTCCAGGTTACAAAGGCGACCACACAAACCCTAATTCGTTTCGAACCCTAATTTGAGGCTGCAAACACTACATGCTCAGCCCTAATTTGGTTGTTGAAACTTGTCGAGGAGAAGGACTTGAGCGCCTTCCAGAAATACTGGACGCTCGTGAGGCCACGGCACCCCCGTCCTCATTTGAGATCTCAAATAAGATTTTAAGACCTGAAGATGTGTTATTACTATAAATTGGTTTAGGGTTTAGGGTTTTGTGTCATCATTGGCGAATTGAAGAAACGTAGCAGCAGCAGCAGCGATGGTGCAGCGGAGTCGGATCCGATTGCCGAGCGCAGTGAGCGGCTACGTGATCTGCGAGTTGCAGCCGAACTTGCATCAGCGGATCAAGGAGATGAAGAACCTGAGAAGCAGCCCCCTGATACTACTGCGACGGAGCAGCAGAAGGAAGATCCGTATGTGTCTGTCTCTGTGTCTCTGTTTTTCTCTGTTTCTCCCTGTGGGTATGATGCGTGTATAAGTTTTGGTTTTTGTGACAAGTCGACGATGGGAGTGGTATCAACACAAGAAGGAATGTTTTGTCATTTGAGAGAATAAGTAGTAGCCAGATTGACTGCTTCATACGAGAGACCACATAGTTCCAACCGTAACCTTAGCCTTCATCATCTGGTTTTTGCCGCCCCAGGGGAGATGAAAGAAGGTAGTCTCATAATTTGGCATTGGCACATAATTTGTTCTGTGCTCCAGTTTTGGATAATGTCTGGAGATTTGCCTTGACATGTACAAGGGCTTGCCTGTGCTATTTATTGCAGCTGAATTTTGAGTGGAAAGATGGGAGGGAGTGGGAGGTTACAAATGAATGTGCACTTGTAAGGAGACTAGTGACACACCCACACAGCAGTAGAGAAATCTTTTTATGTTTCAACCAAGGCCAATTAGGGTTGATGATGAATTGTGGGTCAAGGTCTAGGGTAGTACTTGTTTCCACCTGCAGGCAGAGCCAACGTTTGTGATATTCCTGCTGCTCATAAGCCAGAAAGAATGTTAGGAACAAAATTTCTTTTACTCATCTCGGAAGAGCACACACAATGGCTTGAGAGTTTATCATACAGCTGCACCTCTTTGAGAGTAGTCTTGTAGGTGCTTGATCTGGAATTGCAGAGAAGAAGAAGAAGGAAGGGAAATGAAGTTTGGGAACTGTTTTCCTTGAGACCAACAGTTGCAGCAGAACAAGCATCTGCCTCCAATGGTGCCCAAGTTTGAAGACCTTGTTGCTAAAACAAGACTTGAAACCAATGGAGCTGAGGTAAACAAATCTATTTTATGCTCATTATTTTTTTTGTTTGTTTGCACAGCTCTTTGGTCTGAGATTTCTCTTCTCACGAGGGTACAAAAGCCTGTGCTTCCACTGTATATATCACAGGTTATGCAAACCATGGGAGTTGATTGATGTTTCTCTGCTTTGGGCAAAAAACCAGTAAACATAAGGTGTATAACAAAATACAATGGCATTTCAATATGTTTGTTCAGGACCCCATTGTGAGCATTGCACCCACAAAGCCAAACTCAGATCTTTGAAGAGATGTTGCAAAGAAGCTTGAGAAGCTT
>Ga0116227_10015399_pt1 | contig 11327 bp, 6 predicted proteins | sample S1TSphgellanicum_FD_89693 | JGI IMG/M metagenome (GOLD analysis project Ga0116227, IMG submission 89693) | Host-associated microbial communities from peat moss isolated from Minnesota, USA - S1T2_Fb - Sphagnum magellanicum MG | ecosystem: Host-associated > Plants > Peat moss > Unclassified... | reverse complement strand
TTAAAACACCATCTCTTGTTGTTGTGAATGGGAACATATAAAAAACAAACCCTGAAAAAATTTTTCTATAAAGAAATTAAAAAAAAAAAAAAAAAAAAAAATTGTTTTACAACCAAAAAAAAAAAAAAAAACAACAACAACACTTTAGATCATTCTCAATGAACCCACAAAGAAAGGGAAGCTAAATACACTCTGATCTTGGATTGCAAGGCTTGCAATCCATGGATGTTCCATCAAACACATGGACAGATCACAGAACTTTCATAAAAAGAAATAAATGGACATGTGGTATGGTGACCTGAATGCCAACCCTCTATATCGCTGAGAGAGAAACCGTGAGTGAAAGCACATTGCCAAACAAATGTCAAAGTTAAGCCGTTTGAGAGTACTTGTTTCTTTCTCTCTCTATAACCTTGAACCCATCTTCAATTTCCCACCTTGAATTTAACCATTAGTATCTAAAGTTCAATTTGTTTTAATGCCAAAGACTTCCAAATATCAAACTCCCCTTGACATGAGCTGGGCCAAGTTCTTGAGTTTTTATTTTCAGACAATAATCTCAAAACTTAAGGTAACAACAGCAAATTCCAAGCACAAACAACTAGGCACTTTGACTAGCCAACAACATAAACAACATATGATCCATCAAGCTTTCTCTGTCATTCTTAAGGCAAGGGCCCTAGAACAGGCCGGTGATCGTAGATGAGTGCAGTCAGGGATTTTGAGAATGTGCCTCACTTGTAGGCTTCACCAATTGTAAAGCCTGAGGTGAACTTTATCAATAGCCTAAACATCCATAGATCACAAGATGTAGAAGGGGTAGCCAAGGCCAATGAAAGGGGAATTTTGAACCCTTTTGGCCTGTTGTTTAGCTTCAAGATACAAAGAACATAAATTTTGTTTTCAAGGTTAAGGACTTCTCTTGCAGAGTTGTTTGTGAACGTGTTGATTGATGCTGACGATTGGGTGTTTCCAAAAATGAAAGGTGAAGCTAATGTTAACCAATATAAGTAGTGTTTGAAGTTGGAATTGCACTGAGGAGGTTTGCTACCTACATGAAAAGGAACCCTGAAGATTTGTGAGAAGATGAAAAGACATGAAGCATATGATTGGGAAAAATGTTAACTTGTGTTAATATGCAATGCCATTTGCTTGGCCATTTTGTCAAGTTCATCTCTTGTTTTCATCAAGTTCCCCAAATTGCAAAGTTGGACTTCGTAATTTGGATATTTTTCCAAGTTGCTGTAACTGTTTGCCAAATTGTGAAGTCCAGATCCACATTCCCAAGTCACCCACTCCGCATTGCTATTTGACAATTTGCTGTTTTGCCAAATTGCCAAGCCCACTTCACCATGTGGACTGCCCAAATGAGCATTAAGCTGTCCACAAATTAAAAAACTTCTGGGCTGTCCTGGGCCTTAAATTTTTTTCTAATCTGCCAAAAAATTTGCCCCAAAAAAATTCAGACTGCTATTAGTGTTTACCATGTCCAAAACATATAGTTGTGATTATACTTGTATGCCCATTGCCCACCTGTAAACATGAACAAGTGGACAATATAAATCAAAGACTGCTTATTTAAAAAGAAGTCTTTTTAAATAGTCTGTCATTTAAAAAGAGTATATTTTTGAAGCTGGCCCTCTTGAAATGGCACTGTATTGTGATTATTTTTACAGACTCAGTTTTACACAATTTGACTGCTATATAATGTACAAGCCGTTATACAGCTTGTAGGTGGAATTTTATGCATCTCCAACTGCATAAAATTGCAGAAATGCTCTCAAAAAGAAAGTTTGGATGACATATAAGCTAGTAGTCACATTTAGTGGATTCACTGAAAATTGCTTTGGGCTTTAGAAAAAAGCACAAATTTCAAGGCCTTACAAGAGTGCAATACTGTAGCCTAGGGTCAGCTACTAGACACATTTTATTGTGTCTCTTTGTTACAGCATAGATCATTCCCTCCTAATGCACTTGATGAATGGGACTTCTCAAGTCTGTATGCTTTGTTCTCTTTGTACTAGAAGACAATGGTTATCTACTCCTTGTGTGTGAGAGAGCTAGGTAACCCAGGTCAAAGTGAGAGAGCATGGTTACCTTGGACAGCCCAGTTCAGAGCTGGTCCCCTTGCATGGCACAGATCAGATCCAGTTGTGTGTGAGAGAGCTACTCTTCAATTGATGTTCTTGTCACTCAGCTCAATTGGCTTGCAGATGTATTTTACATTTTTAACACAATTATTCTTCTTCAATCCAGGTGATGGATATCATCAGAGTTTCAATGTCATTGCCTGCTTTGTTGCACATACACTCAAAGTTTCTATGTCACTCAGAGTTGGGATTTGTGTCAAATGACTCTTCAGTGCACAGTCACTCTTGGGCTTTAGTCCCTTGGATGGGTTCTTTTCTTTGCTGTGGAGCTCCTAGTTGTCTGCACAGATAAATCAACAGGGTTCAAGAAAGAGAAGCCTGGGCTGCATGGCATGCTTAGCGTTCTGAGGTTTGCACAAAAGTTTTCAATCAGAACTTTTCAAGCTTTTCTACCAGTGTTGTTTCTGAAACCCAGTGCAATATTCTTGAACATGATGACAAGACTTAGTACTGGTTTTGGTGCATCTAGGTTATGAGCTTCCCAAGCTCTGAACCTTTCTGGAGCTCTCCTGTATTGAGCTTGTCAAAAATGCTAACGAGTGATCTCCTGCAACCAATTAGGACCTGGAGCAGAGTTTTATTTAGTGTGAGTTAAACTGCGTGTTGCTCTATCGATCCCATGGGTGATATGTACGACAAAGTTACATCACTGCAAAAGCTGAGCTGCTGATTGACACATTCCTGCCATAATGATGGTAGGAACCTGCAATCACTAAAGAGTGTTTTACAGGTTTCCTCGTACATAATTGAGTTCAGCAAATATGGAAATAATTTGCTGCCATCATAATGATGGGAGAACCAACCCATTGCAAAATATCCATCAGAATCAAAACTCAAACCAGATCAAAATACCCATCACAAATCAAACACTTGTAACAAGATTGGTCAAATCCTATGGATTTATACATGCTTATGAGCAAGTCAGTGATTGAATATTCTCTGTGTAAATTTACAAGAGAGGTGTTTTACAAGCTGCTCCTCCATACCTATCTGGACTGATGGTCTTGTGTGTCCGAAGAACTGACGATCACCCTCCACAGCAAATGCCATGTTTCCTGAGAAAGATGGCACAAACACATCACTTTCCACTGAGACTATGTAGTCCATTTGAGAAGCATGCTGAGAAAAGGGTGCAATCTCCCCTGCATATGCTAATGTTTCCTGAAAAAATGTGCTAAAACCGGAACCTCAGGTTAAGAAATTTGGAGAACCAGACTTAAACCTGCACCCAGAGGAGCAGCTACCAAAAATTTCTTTAGTGTCAAAACTGGGACTGGAGGTTCTCTTTAGAACCGACCAACACTCACTGGCCCAACCCAATTCCATGCAATTTCAGGGCTGTGACATAGATGTGAATGCTTTCAGGATAACCAAGAGCTTGCAAGAAGTTTCCAACTTCAGTGGTAGTAAGGGGAGAAAAAACCAGTGATCTCTGATTCAAAGCTCTGATCTTCTTGATCTTCCAGTAAGGTGTATTCTGTCTGGGGAAAAATAAAATAAAATCACCCATGGAATATGGGAATCAACATAGGTCAATTTTTTTTACATGATGTTATCTAAATGTTAGCTTACTTAACACTATATGACCTAACACCAGGTCTGATTGCAACTGAAGGGTGACATGTGATGTATTGGGAATTGACATATCTCATGTTGTCATTTGTGTACCTAGTTATTGGTGGGTAATGTAGGATTTTTCTAACAAGGCTAAGGTTGCACAAAGTATTTGTTTCATGACATATTCATATACTTAACATTGAGTATGTGTAGGCAAACACTAAATAGTAGCAACAAGTTAAATGTGGCATTGGGTTCGATGCATTTGCAATACAATACCCAACATAAATTAAAAAATTGGATTTTTAAAAATATTATACTTGCATAATGATTAACATTGTAAATATTTTTTTACACAATAGTTTCAAAGAAAAAAATGTGATACAATGGTTAAAATCCTCTTTTCAACTCAAAGGTTTAGTGTTCAATCATTTTCTTAATTATTTTTGCCAACAAATGAAAAATTATATAAAACATTTAAATAATTTTTTGAAGTTAGTTGTCGTTAGGAAACAATTTCCCTAGAGAAAAGAAAACAAAATGCCAATCTCAAGCAAGTTGCTTAGGAAACAATGGAAAAAGTTTCCTATGGAGCAAAAATGTTTCTTAAAAAACAAATGAATACCTCAAAAAACTTCATTTTGAGAACTTTTTTGAGATGTATCATCATGATACATGGATGAAAATTATTGACTTTACTAGACCGTGTGAAAAATGTCCACTATATACAATCCTACTCACACATTTGTCCTTGTATGAAGGAAAACCATCTTTAAAATTACAATTCACATCATTAATATCATGACTTTGGTGATAGGTTGTTGCCACATTTGCTACATTCTTGCTTGTGGGTATAAATGTGGTGATGTTTGAATTAGAGATGAAGCACATTCATCATGAATTCATTTTTATTGGTAATGTGAAATTTACATTAGAGAAATAACTCACATTTAACATGGGCCCTAGGAAAAAACCCTAAATTAAAGAAGGAAAAAAAAAGGGTGAATATGAGGGCATCCTCTTTAGGAATCATTTCAAATTTGTGGAAATCAATGACCATATTAATTTCTTATATCCAAGTTGTTTTGTTACACTCCTATTCCCAATATGTGCCATCCCACGCCATCTTCAACCTTTATGCACACACACATTTGGTGATGTGAATGATGGTTTGTCGGTTTTCATTTTTCTTAGTGTTGAGCATTGGTGTGGGATGTTCCCAATGCTTTAAGATTGAATGCCGAAGACTTGCAATAATTGATTTGAAGTTAATTGCACCAAAGGGGGTTTTCGCACCTTGAATTTTCCTTTTTCAAGCAAATTAGAGGTGATCCCATTGCACCTGAGCATTCATGCAAGCTCAAGCATTGCCATTTGGTCATATTGTCATTAAATTGTGCACATTTTAAAATACATGCATTTATTTGAGCATGGTCTTGGTGATAGGGCTCCTTTCATGGATTGAAAGATGATTAGATTTAATTCCCTTAGCCGTGAGGTTGTGCATTTTATTGAAATGTTGGGTGAGCAACCATTTTGTGACGTGCAATGGAACACGCGTTGATTTTGCAAACCTATTTCAACCCCACCTTATCCCAATTTGAATATTTTTGAACTACCTAATTGGGCGTTTGAAGAATTTCATTTGCTCCCTCAATTGCTCCCTTTAATCAACAACTAAAATTGAAAAAAATGATTAATTTTTATCTAACACTACTATTAATGCAAGTATTGCACAAAGAGAATTCAAAAAAGAAAAAGAAAACCCCAACTTCCATTTCATTGTGAGATGTAGGTTGGGTTTTCCTCTTATAAATTTGATCATAATTTACAATAGGAAATATCAGAAGTATGAGGTTAAAATATTCAACTTGAGCCATCACATCACATTTTATTACAAAGATTTTCTTATACATGCGAAAAAAAATCTCAAGACAAATGAAGTCTCACAAAGAGGTTTATTTAAATGTATTACCTAAAATGAGAATTAATATATTGCATTAACATTTTTTTTTCATAAACTTGAAATCATTGTTTGTTTTAATTGAGTTGAATTCATCAATTTGATGTGAAGGCATCACAATGAAAGAAAATAATGTTAATTGAACTACATCATTACAACTAGGATATTCAAGTCCTTTTGCCCGATCACCCTTTCAACACCCATTTGCAGGTTAACTTGAGTTATCTAATGAAACACCATGTTGTTCACCACCTATTGGTTCTAATGAAATAACATGTTGAAGTACAAGCATATTTTTTTTCAACTTCGTTCCCCAAACGAGTCTATATAAACAATATTTTTTTTGATTAGCCATGTGATTACAAATCCTACACACTAACATAAAAATAGAAGATACTAGGAATTTAAAGACAAATGATATGAAAATAGAACAAAGAAAAGGAAAAAAAATATAAAGAATTTTTTTTAGAAAAAGGAAAAGAAAATCAGAAAATATAGAAAGACAAAAAAAGGGAAGGAAAAAAATTAGAAAGACAAGAATATCAAAACAGAAAAAATAATTTCAAAAAAATAAGAAGAAGCTAAAGAAAGGAAAAGACTCTTGTATACAAACCATTCATAATAAAAAGAAGAGAAAGAAGAAGAGAGAAGAAGAATAAATGAGAAAAAGTGATGTTAGTAAGTTAGTAGTTAAGTTTAATAGGTTTAGGGTTTAGGGTTTAGCACAGATTGAAAAAAAAGGAACGAAAAAATAATGGACTTAATTTTCATTTTTCCTAAACCAACCTAGAACTCAACTATCATTCATTTGTGTTTCAACCAATGAAACCCAAAACCAATTTTCCCAATTGGTGTGTTAGTAAGTGTTAGTTGATTTTGGCCAAATGATCGGAGGCTTGAAGTTTCCAATTTGTACTTATGTTCACATTGTTAGAAGGCTTGGATGGGACCAATTAATCCCACAATTGATAAATATAAGTATCTTGTAGGTAGTAGATTGTTGGGTTGCATGAAATAGAACTAGTGGTCCCTCGTGCTATTAGTTAATAAATGAAGACTCCTCAAAGGTCACCCATCCCAATATTATTTACGTCAAAGTGGGTTCAACTTCAAAATCCTTATGGAACCTTGCTTAATTTAATTTCCTGATGCAATGAAAATCCCCCTAAGTTCAATAACTTTTGTTTTCTTGGTATGAAAATTGCAAAACAAAAATCCTACACATCATCTTATCAATGGATTTTTTAACACTCCCAAAAATATAGTTTGGCTTCATAATTTGGGAGGGTTATGATGTGATTGTATCCAAACTTAACCAAACAACCAAAAAAACACTTATTTTAATATACATTAGAAAAAATTATGTAATTTACAACCAAGAAATCAATGATTAAATGTTCTAAATGACTATATAATTGATTACAATAATAAGATATTATTTTTAATCCTATGTGGAAAACATTATAGTCATATATTAGTGGTGCATTTGACTAATAGATGGCATGATGTGATAATAAACAAAATGACATCATTTTTTCATTGCAAGTTTTCATCCATACGACATCCATGATTGATAACAAAATGATGATGTGGTCATAGATGATGTGGTCATAAAATTATTATACAATGATTCAAAAATGACTATTAGTCATTTAATATGAGTTCAAATGGACATGAGAAACCATAATATGTAGGGAATTAATTGTGATCAATATTAAACATATAGGTAGTATAATTTTTTTTATTACATTAAAAAAAAAAACTTGACATATGATCCATTTTAAAATATTATATGTGGATAAATTAAATATTATACATTGAAATAAATTTTAATGATACACTACTGATAGATTATAAATAAATTTTCATATTTTAATTTAAAAATAAAATAGAAGTGTAAGTTGTGAGAAATACATAATTTATTTTACATGTGGAAAAATGAATAAATTTTATAATTTCAGAAAATTAGTTAATATTTTAATATTAATTATTATTTGAGAAATTAAATTAAAATGTTTTAAAATAATTTTATACATCATTATTACTTAATATGATTAATATAAAAAATTTAATTATTATAATTGTTTTGTAATCCGCTAATAAATATTTAATGTGGAAAAATTATATGGATTCATACAAGTAAATAAAAAATTATTAGTAAAATTATGATACATTAGAAAAAAATGTATAATATAAATTATTAAATCAAATGAAGGTTTTAAATATGAAAGATATATATTTTTTCATTTTTGTATTACCCACAAAGATTTTTCCATTTATAAATCATGTAATACAATAATAAAATTCAAATATTTTTCTTTCGAAATGAATTAATTCTTTAAAAAAATTATATAATTGTGTACATTATTGAAGGAACTTTATGAATAGATTTTCATTTCTTTCATTTGAACAAATTATCAATAAAATATGAATAATCAACTTTGAAGTTTTGTGTAATGTTTAAGTGAAACATGTTTTAAATAAAATAAATAATAGATTATTTACACAAGTGGGTTAACTTGGTGGTAAAGGAATTGAATTTCATCCTTGGGGGTCCAAGAATCAAACTTTACAAATGACAAATTCATTGTGGTCAATGTTGGAATATCGATTGAATATTCTTTACCTACATACACTATTTAGGTTAGGTGAATGTTTGCTTAAACAAGCTTAAATAGGTAGAAATCATAGGTGATGACATGTGTCAACAATTGTTAGGATGGAAAATAATGAAATTAAAAATAATTAAGATAAAATATATCTTATTATTTATATTATACAATAAATTCATAATAATAAATATTATAATTAAAAAATTAATGTTCCTCAAGTTTTTTGGTCTAATTTGTAATAATGAAAAAAAATGATTAAATTATTATTAATGACTTCACATATGTCTTTTATGATAATGGATGAAATGTGTCACATCATGTCCTAAATAACAATTGTTTTAAACAACTCATTCGTAATGACTTTAGGACTATTGATTATTTTTGTTCTTTATCATTAGTCATAAACTTAATCATATATTTGAAATTGTTTTCTAGTGATATGCCTAAAAAGATTAATTTTGAAATTCCAACTCAATGTCATTTTTAGTTTTGCCTAAGGTGAAAATTGCACGTACTTTTTGCTCCTATAACCTTCACTTAAAAAGTTTGTTAAATTGTTTTGACACAAGTGTAAATGGTATCTTATCCTAGATAGTGAAATTATTTTTGCAAAGTAACCCTTTGCCAAATTTTGTTGAACATCTCCAACAATTGATCATATCATTAAATTGGATGAGGAATAGTATCATAATAATGTGAAAATTGACTTTGGCAATAGGTATAACAATTTTTTTCCCATAATATTTTGTTTATCATTTGCTCTTATCATGGTGATATTATCAAAGTGACTATATTTAATTGGCTAGTCACAATGATGGTTCAAGTGTTGAAATTGAATTGGTCTCCATAAAGTATTGCTCAAAATTCATGATTAGGGTGAGATGTGAGAATATTTAATCAATATTTAATCTTTATAGTGGATGTAATAAATAGTGATACCAGCCCAACCAATGGAGATGCTTTGAGGACCAATAGGTAGGTGACAATATTGAAAAATTTCAGGTTTTTTCCTTTTAAATTTTATAGTTGAATTTGGCTAAATTGTATTATAGATGATCACACTCCAACTACATCACAAAATTGACAATATAAACATTGTTTGTGGCATTAGGCATAATGAAAATTTCAATTCTAATTAAAATCAGGTGGGTTAGAAAAAATGTTTTTAATTACCTATGTTCAAAAATTTTGGTTGCCATGAGAGAGTGGTTCTTAATAATGGGTGCATCTGGGAAAAACAATTTAAAATCAAACCCTCTTTAATCAAACACTTTTAATGTGGTGGGCAATGCTTAAGGAATGAAGGGTTCTTGATATAAGGGCACTTTACTATTGGACAATTTGGTTGAAATTTTGAGATCATTAGCCCTGAAATTGAAATCATAACCAAAAAATTTTACAGTGGTGAATTTTCGGAATATGACAAAAAAGTTTCAAAAAGGAATATGTTGTGGTAGATTTTTTGATTTAAAAAAAAACATTGAGGATTTTTTTTGGGGGAGAATGTCACCACCTTTTATGTTTATTGGCTCTTGTTTTGAAAATTCTCTACAAACATGTCAACAATTAATAACAAATTAGTTTTGAGATGCTGACAATTTTGACCACATGATCACAAAATTCATGAAAAGAATATTGACAATAACTATATATATCCTTGGAGTTAAATTTCATTTATCTATTTCATGTTATGTTTAATTGTTTTTAGAGCATCCACATCAACACCCAACAAAGCAAATTTTTTGATGAAAAACAATAACTATTATGATAATTTGGGATAATTCAATGACTTGGAGTGAGCAAATTTTGCGCATAGGATGTTGTGATTGGCAAAAGGCATTACACTATGTACTAGTTGTTATTGATTAATCAGATAGATTGATTGGTTCAGATGGTTTATTATTGGTAATTTCCCACCTTTTATAGTCTCATCTTTAATATGTTTATGAGTGGGGCATGAGAACAATAAGCCAACCATCTTGGTTGTGAAGTTTACTCCTTGAGGCCCAACTACCCACTATGGGTGGAGCAAGTTTTGGATGCTAACTGCAGGTTGGCTGCATTCAAAGAAAAGACGTGTAAAATCTTGGTAGGAGTGACCCTGCACCCACCATTGCACTAGTCCAATAGAACTCGTTTTGGGTTCCATTGGTTGGATGAAGCTTTGTTCCTTTTATAACTTTCTCTCTTCGTCCCTACCCTTTTCCTTTTCCCACCCTCACAAACCTGTTATCTTTTCTTGTTTTTTCATTGTTTTTTTCTTGGTCTTTTTTTCTTCTCTTTCTCCTTGACCTTTTTTTCTTATTTTTTTTTTTTTTCTTTTTCTCCTTGCTCTTCTTGCTCTTCTTTTTCTTGGTTCTTTTTATCTTTTTTTCTTGGTTGTTGTTGTTTTTCTTCTCTTTCTCAGTATTTCTCTTCTACTATTTTTTTTGGGGTTTTTTTCCCTCTCTTTCTCCTTGCCCTTCTTCATCTCTTTTTCCTTCTTATTTTAAAAAAAAATCCTTATTTTTTTCCCTCTCTTTTTAAAAAAAAAAATATTTTTTGTTATTTTTTTCTTGCCTTTTTCTAAATGTTTTCTCTTGTTTTTCTCCTTGCCCTTTTTCATATCTTTCTTCTTGTTATTTTTTCTTTTTTTTAATCCTTATTTTTCTTATTGTCTCTTTTCTTGTTGTTTTTATCCATATTTTTTCTTATTGTTTTTTCTTGTTTTTCACCTTGCCTTTCTTCATCTCTTTCTCCTTGTTATTTTTTCTTCTTGTTCATGTTTGTTGGCACTTTCAATTTGGAGCAAGAGAGGGGTTTGGAGAATGTGTGTGTTGCAACTTTGGTTTTGAGCAAGAAAGGGGTTTGGAGAGTGTGTGTGTTTGCAACTTTGGTTTGAAGCAAAATCACAATGCAACATGGAGGTGAGTTTGGAACAACAAGAAGTCTTGTTACAAAAACACAACAATATTTGCAAGCTTTTTAAGCGAGTTTTTTTTTTTTTTTTTTTTTTTTTTTTTTTTTTTTTTTTTTTTTTTTTTTTTTTTTTTTTTTTTAATAATT
>Ga0116227_10015398_pt1 | contig 11327 bp, 9 predicted proteins | sample S1TSphgellanicum_FD_89693 | JGI IMG/M metagenome (GOLD analysis project Ga0116227, IMG submission 89693) | Host-associated microbial communities from peat moss isolated from Minnesota, USA - S1T2_Fb - Sphagnum magellanicum MG | ecosystem: Host-associated > Plants > Peat moss > Unclassified... | reverse complement strand
AGTATTTAGATCAGATGCTGCTCCAAGATTTATTTTTCCACTATGCATAATTCCATAGGATTCGACTAATTTTAATGCAGGAACACCAGAGTTTGATCCTTGGAGAAAGCCATTCTCTAAAGAATATTTCTCATATCCAGTTGCATAGTATTGACAAAATAATTCAATAATGACCAGGCCTCCTGATTGCCAGTGGAAAGAATTATAGCCTATATCTGCTATTTTAAATCTTAGAAATCCTGCATTCGTGTTATTGATGTTAATTACGGTTGTTTTAAGTCCATTTTGATCGAGATTTACCTGCGAGATTCCTTTAAGGGATGTAAATAGGATCAAACAAAATAAAATTATCTTCTTCATAATCTACTGTTTACTTTGTTTTTGATTTAATTTCAATTCCTGATTTTCAAATTCTAGGTGTTGTATCCTTTTATCCATCTTAATTAGATGTAAAGTCATTTCTTCCATTTTCTGTAGGAGCTTCGCATTCATTTCTCCTAAGTCAATGCCATTGGCTTTTACCTCTGCTGCGGAGGGAATGCCAGGTAAATGCCCTTTTTCTTTGATGTGATTTTCGGTTTCTTGCAGGGTAGGGAGGTTGTAAGATTTAGAAAAGACGTAATCCGGCCAATTTGCTGTTTCCACTTTAATTTCATGGGCACGGATTTTCCCATTTACAGATAGTTTTTCTCGTGGCGTTTCTGTGCCAATGCCGACATTCCCCAAGAAAAATGATTGAGCGGGAGAATCACTATAAATTGCGTAGTTTCGGGTTGCATCACCTATGTTATAAATCCTTAATCCTTGATTTGATATGCCTCCAACTGCCGTTGTAAAAAGCCCTATATTTGTATCAGCGCCAGAACCAGTTGCCTTTCCAATAATGCCGTAGTTGGTTCCCGTTGTTCGAACTATCTCAATCTCTGCTCCAACATCATTATTTGCATCCGTTGTTACAATTTTCATTTTTCTGCTACCTGGGTCAGTAGTGCCAATCCCGACATTACCATCACCTTTAATGAACACTTTTTCGGATAGAACCCCACCATTGATAGTTGAAAATACTAAGCCACCTGTTTCTTGTCCAAGTGTGCCCGTAGCGATTTGTAGCCCTAATCTTGCATACGCAACCGTTGTCCCGTTTATTGCAGAAAAATCGATTCCAGTATCATTCCTCGTTCCAATTGCGGATCCGACGATATTCAATGCACTGCCTGTACCTGGCTTAAAAATATCTACTTTGTAATTAGGGGTTGATGTTCCAATACCAATGTATCCTGAACTTATAATGCGCATACGTTCCATTCCTCCTGTTCCGAACGTAATATTTTCCCTCATATCTGGAAGTGTAGAATACCCAGATAGATCAATGAACGATTTAACATGAGGACTAGTTCCTCCACCTGCTGAGAGTCTCAAGAAACCGTCGTCATAATTGATACCGTTAGCGCTATATCCTGAAATTTCTCCAGTAATTCTCAATGCACCAATGGCGGGTCTTGATGTCGTGTTATTATTAGAGCCTGGGAGCAAGATGTCTCCATTCACATCCAATCGTCCATTCGGAAACGTTGTTCCTATTCCAACATTACCGTTAATAGGAAATGTATTCGTTTGCGCATACAAACTAATGGTGCAAAAATATAATGCTGTTAAGATGTAAAACTGTCTCATATTTTCTTTTTGTTGTTTTTCAATATTTCTACTTCTTTTTTAGTTCTATTAAGTGCAAGGTTAGTTCTTCTATTTTTTGCAGTAGCTTCGCATTCATTTCTCCTAAGTCAATGCCATTGGCTTTTACCTCTACTGCGGAGGGAATGCAGGGTAAATGGTCATTCTCATTGATGTGCTTTTCTGTTTCTTGAAGAGTTGAAAGGAGATAGGATTTCGCAAAAACATAATCCGGCCAGTTATTCGTTTCTACTTTAATTTCATGCGCACGGATTTTTCCATTTACAGAGAGTTTTTCCCTTGGTGAGGTAGTTCCAATTCCAATATTGCCAGCTGGATCTATCCTCATCAAATCTTGATCAGCTGGATTTCTCCATATATGCTGTACACCGTTGTAAACCATTGATAAAGAACCTTGGCCTCCATCTAGAAATCCCACGACTCCGTCAACGTAAAGCTTCATGAACTGATTGGTTGCTATCGGATTGGTAATGTTAATTCCGCCAAGTAAATGAAGTTTTTCATTTGGTGCTGTAGTTCCAATCCCTACATTTCCTGAAGCGTCAATTCGCATTTTTTCTGTTAATTCACTTTCTGTTGAAGCATTAAGGCTTTTTGTCCAAAATTGTAAATCACCACCTGACAAAGTCCCATTAGGCCAATTAGAAATTGCTGTAATCTGAGCTAAATTAAATGCGACTTGATTTCCAGTGTCTTCCCATCTAAATTGTAATCCTAACTGACTAAACCAGGCTCCGGCTTGGGAGGATGTTAACCTTAAAAAATCTATATCTTGTGATCCACTCGGAAAAGTCCTTTTGATTTCTGTTAGTGTTTTTGGATTGGTGGTACCAATCCCAATTTTCCCATTCGACATTATTGATAGGGGAGCAATGCCATCTGTTATATTGTAAATGTCAAAACCACCAAAGCCTGATGATATCCCCGTATGCCCAAATCTCCACCTTTTGCCTCCTGAATTGGCTGTTTGATCGACAACAAAATAAGCAGGACTTCCTACTCCACCTGTAACCTGAAAACCATTTGGATTTAAAGAGGTTAATGTATTGTATGTTGATGCTCCGTTATCTGTAACAGTTTGTAGTGTTTGTGCATTAGCTAGGAAAGAAGTGATAGCAATGCATATGAATAAGCTTATTCCTTTCATGGTTTGGTTTTCAACATGTTTATTTCTTTTTGTTGTTTCTTTAGCTGCTCATTAACTTGTATAAGTAGTTTATTTTGAAGATTATTAGTTTGCTCCTGTTTAATCAAATGAAGTGTTAGTTCTTCGATCTTTTGCAAGAGCTTGGCATTCATCTCTCCGAGATCAATGCCTTTAGCTTTTACTTCTTTGGCAGAGGGAATACCTGGTAAGTGGCCTTTTTCTTTAATGTGACTTTCGATTTCTTGTAGGGTTGGGAGGGGATAAGTTTTAGAGAAGACGTAGTCGGGCCAATTGGCTATTTCTACTTTGATTTCCCGGGCACGTATTTTTCCATTAACAGCTAATCTTTCATCTGGATTATTAATTCCAATCCCTACGTTTCCACCACTATTTTGCAGAACTAGATTATTTGCACTGTTCCCACCGTTACTGAATGCTCTTATTTGAGTGTAGGTGTTGCCTTCTGAGGCACCCTGATCAATTTGTACAAATGATCCAGATGTTCCAATAGTTAGATCACGGTTCCCAATAAAAGTAGAACCTTTAACGTGTAAGGTTCCAACAGGGCTCATTGTGCCAATTCCAACGTTTCCACTTTGATTTATTGTTAGTAAACTTGTCCCTGATACATTTCCAATGTTATAAGTATCGGTGTTGATATCTAAAAAACTGTACATCCTTTTACTTCCAGATGAATTGAGATAAGCAACTCCTGGTTGTGACCCTGGACCAGTATCAGTCACGGCTTGAACCCCTACACCAGCCCCATTTGTTGAGGGGTCCATCAAAACTGTTAATTTTTGAGTTGGATTATTTGTCCCTATTCCAACGTTCCCATTTACATATAACTTGTCGGGAGATGAATAGACTGGGGGATCAAATCCAATACCCATTCCGTAGCCGTTTAATTGTAAAATTTTTCCTCCTTCGGTACTTTCAATATCTAAAAACCTAAAATTATTTGCATAGGGCACATACCCCCAGGATCCCAGGTAAAACATCTTCAAGGATTTATTATTGCTTAAGCTATAGGATCTGTATATATCCAAATTAGCTTGTGGACTAATTGTTCCGATACCAACATTGCCATTTGCAGGGAATACATTCTCTTGAGAGAATCCTATTGTCGCTAATGTAATACTCAATGCCGTTAAAATGATTTTTTTCATAATAGACTACTTCTTTAAACTAATTTGATCCATCTTACCCTCAAGTTTATTTATTAGAGTCCTCAATTCATCAATACTTGAATTAGACTTGAGGTTCTCTTTCTTCAGGTCAATGATGTACAAAGTCAGTTCTTCTATCTTCCGAAGTAGCTGAGCATTCATTTCACCCAAATCAACTCCATTTTTCTTTACCTCTGCTGCTGATGGAATTCCTGGTAAATGGCCTTTCTGTTTAATATGATTCTCTGTTTCTGCTATTGAAGGAAGTTTGTAATCTTTTGCAAAAACATAGTCGGGCCAGTTGGCCGTTTCTACTTTGATTTCATGCGTCCTTATTTTTCCATTTACAGCGAGTTTATATCCTTTAGGATCAGTGGTTCCAATACCTACGTTACCATTGGTTTGAAACGTAATTAGGTCACTAACGCTAAATAATCTTAAATCGGTGCTTGATGCAGGGCTATAAATTTCCCATGCTGTATTGTGATTCCCACTAATTTGATTTCTTTGAATCATTATTCCTGTTTGAGCATCCTCTGTTGCTACAAAAGCTGCACGGTTAAAGGTACTTCCAGAAACCTCTAGACGATTATGGGGATTAGGTGTCCCTATTCCAACATTTCCATTATTGTCTTCCAAAACGAGTTTTTGCCAACCTTCCCACGACGTGGCACCATATACACCTGTCCTATAGTATATTCCACCGTTATTAAAGTTTAACTGATGATTTTTGTCCCCACTTGCATCAGACCAAGGCGCAATTGTCATCATTGTAGAATAGGTGTCTCTACCTGGAACATCAAGAGACGTTCTATACTTGAAATCAAATCTTACTTTATTTGTAAAATAAGCGGGTAACTCATTTGTATTTCTTGTATCTGCAATTGTTACTTCTTGGCTAAAAGCATTGAACATTATGGTAATCAGAGAAAGAAATGTCAGAAAATATTTGCTGGATGAAAGTGTTTTGTTTTCAGTTGGAGGCGTAGTACAGCTCATATCAATGCTTTTTGAAAGTTTTTTTTAACATATTCAGTTCTGAACCCAATCGCGTGATTTTTTTATCTCGTGCGGTGTTCATCTGATGTTCTTTTATTAACAATAGTGTCAATTCTTCAATCTTTTGCAAAAGCTTGGCATTCATTTCGCCTAGTTCAATCCCATTGTTTTTTACCTCTTCAGCAGATGGAATCCCAGGCAAATGACCCTTTTCTTTGATGTGGGTCTCTATTTCCTGAAGGGTAGGGGGAGAATAAGATTTGGAGAATACGTAGTCAGGCCAGGGAGAAGCTTCTACTTTGATCTCTCGGGCCCTAATGTTTCCATTTACAGAGAGTTTTTCTCTTGGTGAGGTAGTTCCAATTCCAATATTGCCAGTCGCTCCATCAATAAATAACCGCTCCTGACTTCCACTTGTTCTGAAAACAATCCCTAATATTTGAGCATCTATCCCCCCTATGTACATATAATTAGAAGGATGTATACCAAAGGTTCTAGTCGACAGCCCTGAGCTATTGTTTTGATTGAGAAAATTACCTTGACTAATATTAATATTACCATTTACATCTAATGATTGACTAGGATTTGTTGTTCTAATACCAACATTACCGTTGGCAGCCATTCTCATAACATGATTTCCATTTGATTCAGTCTCTTGACCAACCATATTACTAGTGAAGAAGTCTAAATATCCGCCAGCAACGGAATTACCAGCTCTGATTTCATTTTGGCCATTATTGCCTAATATTAGGAATCCTTGAGCACTTCCTCTAGTTCCTAAAGTTGTTTGGTATAATCCATTGTAACTAGCTGGCGTTAATGTGATGATAGGTGCTGAATGTCGTAATTCAAGCAAAGAAGAAGCATTTGCTGTTCCGATCCCTACATTACCTATAAAGTTATGTGAAGGAGCACTATAATTCAAACTTTCACCATACCCATAAATAGACCTTGCTGGCCCATTTCCAGATTCATTATAAAATTCTAAATAACCGTAGCCATCTGATCGCCCCCAGATTTGTAATGCATGAGCGCCATTTCCCGCTTTGATGACTACTGGTAAATTAGGGGCTGTTTGTATAAACCGGCTATTATCATAAGCAGTTTGCAATGTTTGCGACATGGCGAATTTGCAAAGTGTCAAGGCTATGGCCAGGCAGAGTGTCTTCTTCATTTTTTCTTTTTGAGCTTATTTATTTCCTGTTGTTGGGCTGTTAATTTAGATTCGAATATTTTACTCTGATTAATCAGCTGCAGGGTTAATTCTTCAATCTTTTGCAATAGTTTTGCATTCATTTCGCCTAAATTGATTCCATTGGCTTTAACTTCGGCAGCGGTTGGAATGCCAGGCAAATGACCTTTCTCCTTAATGTGTTTTTCTATTTCAGCTAGCGAAGGAAGATGATAATCTTTTGCAAACACATAATCTGGCCAGGGAGAGGCTTCTACTTTAATTTCACGTGCTCTTATCTTGCCATTTACTTCTAACTTTTCAGTTGGTAGAGTAGTACCGATACCAAGATTGCCTCCATTGATGTAGCTGATTCCTGAGGTGTTTAAATACACAGCTTTGGCACCTTGGTGACTAATAGAAAAGCCATGTATACCTGCAGCATTATGAGTCATCCATTCTAATAGCCCATCTTCAGGTGAGTAAAGCTTCTTATCCAATGAATTGTGTTCAAATCCTATTCCACCTTTAACAGTCAATTTTTGATCAGGATTTGTTGTTCCAATTCCAACATTTCCGCTGGTTGAGATGCGTAGTCTTTCAATATCTTCATTTGTGTTGAATGTCATAAAGCCTCCGGTTCTACCTCCTCCTCTATAAAAATTGATAGAACTATTTGTATCTCCGTAAAAATTATGGACTATTGAAAAGCTTTTACCCCCATAGCCAGTAAACTGTGTTTCAAATCCTTTTACACCCAGAAATGTTCCGCTTTTTTCCCAGTCTCCTTCGCTTAATCTACCAAATACAGTCCCTAATTTCTCATTCGAAATATCAACAGCCACATCAAGAGCAGCTCTTGGCGAAGTTGTTCCTATTCCAATATTGCCACTGTTGGGTAGCGTATTTTGAGCGAGTGATATCGAGTAAAGGAAGACAAGCCCGGTAAGCAGTTGATATTTCATTTTATTTTAGATTTTAAGAATTCTATATCGTTTTTAAATTTTTCAGCCTGTTCATTTACTGTTTTTTGCAAAGCATCAATATGATTTTCATGTGCTATCAAATGGAGTGTCAGTTCTTCTATCTTTTGGAGGAGTTTTGCATTCATTTCTCCTATGTTGATTCCATTGGCCTTTACTTCTTCAGCTGAAGGTATTCCGGGCAAGTGGCCCTTTTCTTTAATGTGTTTTTCGGTTTCATCTAGTGGGGGGAGTTTGTAATCTTTTGTAAAAACATAGTCTGGCCAGGGCGCGGCTTCTACTTTGATTTCCTGAGCACGTATTTTTCCATTTACAGAGAGTTTTTCTCTAGGTGTAGTAGTACCTATTCCGATATTTCCATCATTTTTGATGATCATGGACATGGAACCATTAAAGTTCGAATCTTCAATTACGGATGCTGGTTGATTGGTGTAAAATACAATTCCTCCTTGATTTGGTTGTGAGTTGCCAGGAATCAATATAGAAGCACCTGCCATTGTTGGATGTGATTTGGCTATTTTTAAATGATCATCTCCGTTAACATATAAGTTGGAGGAAATTAAAACGGTGCCATGATTGTTTGAACCGAAATTCACAAAATTTCTGCTACTGGTAGTGATGTTTTGTTGTCCTATTCCTACTGAAAAACTACTAAACTGCCCTTGAATATCTAGTTTTGACGCAGGATTTATCTTTCCTATTCCAATATTTCCATTCGGTAGAAATGACATCATTGGGGAATTCTGCTCCGTTCCAATATAACCGTAAGTCATTGTACTCACGCCGTTCACAACATCCCCAAAAGCACCGAATCCAATAAAATCAACTGAGGCATCCTGATTACTTAACATAAAAGCTCTTGCATAAGAGCCATTGTATCCGGGAAAATTATTTTTGATCTTCACTCCATATGCAGGACTATTCAAGGAAACTAACACATTTGGATCCTGCGCATGTAATACGTTGTAGTTACCGGTAATAACTAGGATCATTACGATTTTTATTATATTCATTTCTTTTTTAATTCTTCTTTTAGTTTTTCGATTTCTTTTTCTTGTCTAATCAAATGCAAGATTACTTCTTCCAGCTTCTGTAGAAGTTTAGCATTCATTTCTCCGAGATCAATACCATTGGCTTTTACTTCTTCGGCGGATGGGATTCCAGGTAAATGACCTTTTTCTTTGATATGCTTTTCTGTTTCTGACAATGAAGTGGGTTTGTAATCTTTTGTAAAAACATAATCCGGCCAATTGGCTGTTTCTACTTTGATTTCTCTGGCGCGGATTTTACCATTAACTGATAACTTTTCTGATGGGTTAGTTATACCAATACCAACATTTCCCGATTGGGTTATCTTCATAACTTCATTGTCGAATGACGATACATCAGTATTTAAAGTGCTGGAAACACCAGTGTGAAAAGTTATTCCATAGTAATAGTTTAAGGATATGTATGAACCCGCATCGTTAGGGTTGGCAAATCTCCTTATACTATTATTGCTTGCACCAGCCCTAACATTATTTCCAATAATTGTTGAAGCTCCTCCATTGCTTTCAGACAAAGCCGCATATTCAAGTAACATGCCCTTGCTTCTACCGTTTATCTTTATATCTCCATCGACCGTGAGTGGATAGGCAGGCGTAGTTGTTCCAATACCGACATTTCCTTGAAAATAGGATTGAGCAGGTGAATCACTATAGATTGCATAATTGCCAGTTGCATTTGCAACATCATAAATTCTTAAGCCATGATTTGATGTGCCCCCTGTGGCAGTAGTGAAAAGACCGATGTTGCTGCCTGCGCCAACTCCAGTCGCCCTTGCTGCAACTCCATAATTAGTTCCTGTGGTTCGGGTAATTTCAATTTCTGCCCCGACGTCATTGTTTGTAGTAGAAGTTGAGATTTTTAACTTTCTACTGCCAGGGGAAATAGTACCAATACCAATATTACCGTCATTTAGAATGACCATCCGAGGTAATTCACTGAAAGTAGCACCAATAGTTTCATTACTTAATTCTTTGGTGTAGAATTTTATTCCATTTTCACTGTAACCTCCTATAGTTATTGCATTTCTTGTCATTGAAGGATGACTGTAAACAAGACCTGAAAATGAGCTATGAGGCTTTAGGCCATGACTAATAGCCAAAATTGCCGAAGAGTACAAACTACCGATCGTATTGTATTCATTATTAGAGGGGACTCCAAATCCAAGATATTTTCCGCCAGTAGAATTTTCTATATTAATATTTCCTACTACTGTTAGTTGTTGAGAAGGTGTGGTCGTTCCGATTCCTACATTTCCACTTGAAGGGATAGTATTAGTCTGTCCAAAAGAGGCATGAACTATTGATGCCAGAATTGTTATAGCCAGGTATCTTTTCATTTTAACGGATTCTAGATTTAAGATTATTAATCTCTTTTGAATATTTGTCATCCTGAAATTTGATGAGTTGCTTCATTTCCTTATTGTCTTTTTCTATCCTTATCAAATGCAATGTTAATTCCTCTATCTTTTGAAGAAGTTTGGCATTCATTTCACCTAGGTCGATTCCATTGGCTTTTACTTCCGCGGCAGAGGGAATTCCTGGTAAATGGCCTTTTTCTTTGATATGCTTTTCTGTTTCAAGTAATGAAAGGAGGGAGTAATCCTTCGCAAAAACGTAATCTGGCCAATTCGCTGTTTCAATTTTGATCTCATGCGCACAGATTTTTCCATTTATGGCGAGCTTATATCCTTTCGGATCTGTTGTCCCAATACCGACATTACCGCCAATAATTACAAAATCTCCATCTGTTTTCATCCCAAAATATTTGGTAGTCCAGGTTCCGTCAACGCCGAACATATTGTGAAATCCAGATTGGGAAAATAATATTGTGGAGTTTAAAAATGGTGAGTTCGAACTGGTAATAATAGTTGAAGCTATCCGCCCTTCACCACTAACATCCAGTTTATAGAGTGGGTTAAGTGTCCCGATCCCAACATTATTGACAAGTCGAATATTTCCAATATCAGCATTAACAACCAAATTGCTACCGTCATGCTGTATGTAACCAGCTCGGCTGGTATTTCCAACATTCCTAAATGATAAATATGAGTATCCTATAAGAGATACCCCTTCAGCCCCTGAATTAATACTGATATTGTTAGTTGTACCACTTCCATTATTTGTTACCTCTTGCAGTGTTTGAGATTTTGCCTCAAAGAAAGAAATACAAATCGCCGTCATTAAAAATAGCTGTCTCATTTTCGTTTTTCTAGTTGTTCGATTTGTAATTGTTGGGCGGAAATTTGGTTTTGAAATTTCTGATTTTGAATCCTGGTTCTTTTCTCCTGTTCAATCAAATGAAGTGTTAGTTCTTCAATTTTTTGCAGCAACTTCGCATTCATATCCCCCAAATCGATTCCATTACTTTTAACTTCAAATGCGGAAGGAATTCCAGGTAAATGGCCTTTCTCTTTAATATACTTTTCTGTTTCCTGCAGGCTAGGAAGCTGGTAATACCTCGCAAACACAAAATCTGACCATGAGCCCTGAAGTTGAACTTTAACGGACTCTGCAATCATATTACCTGCAACCGCTAACTTATATCCTTTTGTGTCGTCTGTGCCAACGCCAATACTGCCATCGGGATTTACCATCATTGCATTAACTTTATTAGAGTTGTAGAACGTAAATAAATTTAAAGCTCCAGAGACTGCGCCCACTGCACCGCTTCTTAATTGACTTTCAATTCCAGATATTTTCTCTGAAGCGCCATTATTTATAATATTGGTAAAAATTATACCTGGTCCCTCTCTACCAACTAAAACATTTCTAGAGATCACCAACTGTCCACCATTTGATTGTCCTAAAATTTCCAAATTTCCTGTTGGCGCATAGGTTCCAATTCCTACTTTTCCTTCAGTTTCCAGAAGCACCTTACTCCATGACATGCTTGGATTATCATTCGTTTTTCTGAAGAACAATTCTTGGTTAAAAAAACTTCCTGCAAATTGCATCGCATAGTTATTATTGGTATTACTATGTCTTACGTCTAAAAGATGCCACCAGCTGTTTGCGCCAGTTGGAAAATTCACTGGGGCACTTGCATCAAAAAAACCGGAGGTGGCTCCTGCATTACCTTGTAACCCCGCGTCATTCCTGCTTTGGGCTTTGACTGATAGT
>Ga0116227_10015396_pt1 | contig 11328 bp, 10 predicted proteins | sample S1TSphgellanicum_FD_89693 | JGI IMG/M metagenome (GOLD analysis project Ga0116227, IMG submission 89693) | Host-associated microbial communities from peat moss isolated from Minnesota, USA - S1T2_Fb - Sphagnum magellanicum MG | ecosystem: Host-associated > Plants > Peat moss > Unclassified... | reverse complement strand
TCGCGGAGAGGCTCCCGTCGCGCCAGCGGTATTCGGCGAGGACCCGCGTGACCGCGACGGCGTCCGTATCGCGCAAGACGCGGAGATACCATTCGACGTCTTCCGCGACGAAGACGTCGGCCGTGGCGGGCAGCGTTTCGTCGAACGCGCAGGCGCGCGCGGCGAGCGCCTCGCGGCGCACGGTGACGCTCGAGGTTCCGATGAAGTTGCCGGCGGCGAGGGCGCGGCCGAGCGCGCGCCGCTCGACTGCGACGATGCCGGGCGCGACCTGCGACTTCGCTGCGGCCGCATATTGCGGCGTGGTTGCAAACACGGATGCGGTTGCGACGGCGCCCGACTCGCGCACGCAGCGCACGTCGGCAAAGAGAAAATCCGCGGCCGGCGACGCCTCGTGCGCGCGCCGCATCCAGGCGAGCTTCTCGGGCAGCCAGCGGTCGTCGGCATCCAGAAACGCGAGCCACGGAAAGCGCGCTTCGGACAAGAGCCGGTTGCGCGTGCGGGCGATGCCGGCGTTGCGTTGGGAGACGACGCGGGCTCCGAGCGCTGCGGCGAGGGCCGCCGTCCCGTCCGTCGATCCGTCGTCGACCACGAGGATCTCCGCGGGCGGTTCGGTCTGCGCGAGGACGCTTTCGATTGCGGCGCGGATACGTGTGGCTTCGTTGTGGGCCGGAATCGCAACGCTGACGCGGAAGTCGCTAACGCTCACGGAGCGGCCGGGCGGCGGGGAGCCGCCGCACTTTGAGCGAGGCGGCGCGGCGGAGCCGCAGTTCGCGCGGGAACGCTTGATTGAGCAGCATCAACGCGAGCGAATGCGCGAGCCAGACGTACTTGATGTACATCACGTCGATCGTCAGCGCCATCGCGAAGAGCGCGACGATCACGCCTTCGAATGCGAGCCGCAGACCGAACCACTCGCTCGTCTTCGGAATCACCTTGAGCTGACGGAAGCTCACGTACCAGGCGGCGATGACGAAGACGAGCCCCACCACGCCGAGCTCGGTGATCGTGCCGACCAGCAGGTTGTGACTCGGACGCGACCAGCCTTGAAAGTTTTGTTGGTACACGTCCAAGAGATTCTTGTCGTACGTGTCCTCGTACGATCCGATGCCGTTCCCGAAGAGCCAGTGGTCGCCGAGCGAGTGCAATCCCGTCTCCCAGATGAACGTGCGGCCGCTCGCGGAGAACTGTTGCGTCGGATCCTTCGCGAAGCGCTCGTAAACCGCGGGAAAGAACGCGCTGAGGGCGCCGGCGAGCGCGATGAAGGCGAAGACTTGCGCCCGGAAACGGCTGCGGATCGCGAAGTAGAGCACGATCGCCACGGCCGCAACGAACGCCCCGCGCGAGCCCGTGAGCAGCAGCCCGACGAGCATGAAGAGGGCGCTCGCGGCGCTTGCGAGCCGCAGGGCTCCGCGCTTTCCGTAAAAGGCGAAGAATAGCGCGATCGCGATCGGCAAGATGAAGCTCGCCGCATAAAAATTGTAGTCGAGCATGATGCCGTTCGCCGTGGTCAATTGAACGCGGTTGCCCAGATCGCTCGACACGTTGCCCGTGAGGTATTGGTGAACGGCGTACCCGGCGGAGATCACGCCGCACGGCACGAGCAGCCCGAGGCCGATCTTGAACTCGGTTCTCGTGGCGGGATAGAGCGCGAGCACCGTCATGAGCAAGAAGAGTTGCAGCACGGAGTTCGAAACCTCCGCGCCGCCCGCCGGATCGCTCGTCCACATTTGCGACGCGACCAGATACACGGTCATCGAGCCCCAGAAATACCATGCGCGGTGCGGCACGAACGCGTGGCGGACGAGGATCGCATGCACGATCATCGTGAGCGCCGTCGCCCCGGCCACGACCCGGGCGATCGTCGCGCCGCCCGAAACTTGCAGGAGCGAATCGAAGGGCACGAGCGCGACGTAGAGCGCGAACGGAAAGATCATCGGATAGCGGTACGCGAGGAACGCGCAGATCGGCAAGACGCCGATCACGATCGCGGCGATCGGCGACGGAACGAGGCCGCTTTGCGCGCGCATGACGACGAGAAAGGCGACGAAGAGATAGAGCGCGCCGGCCAGGGCGGCGAGGATCTTGACGGTGGAGGGGCGAGGCCCGGCGCGGCGTTCCGCGGGTGAGACGATCACGGCGGAGGTCAGTGGGCGGCTTCGAGCGTCTCGGGTTCCTGCGCGAGTGCGCTACGCAGCGTCCGCATCAGCTTCTCCTCGCCGTCGCTCTTGGAACAGAGCGCGGTCGCCCCCGAGATCACGCAGGTCGCAGCGAACAGTGCGTCCGTCGTGTCGGAGAGCGCGAAGACCGTCGCCGACGCGGCAGCTTCCCGAATGCGGCAGAGCGCGGTCGGCCCGCTGCGCTCGAGGTAGTCGATGTCCACGAAGACCGCTGCCGGATCGTGCGCCGTGATGTCGCGCGAATCGACGCTCGGGCTCGTGGCGACCACGTCGTAGCCGGACTGCGCGAGCATGCGCCGCAGATACGGAACGAAGATCGTCTGCGGCTCGATCAGATACGTGCGCATGCCTGCTCCTAACTCACGATGCCGTTGCGGACGGCGTAGACGGCCACGCCGGACCGCGCGTTCACTTTGAGCTTCGCTAAAATGTGGCTGACGTGATTCTTGACCGTCTTCTCCGAAAGGGACAGCCGATTTCCGATCTCGCGATTCGAAAGACCGTCCGCGATCAGGCGCACGATCTCGAACTCGCGGCCGGAAAGTTCGCTCGGTTCGTTCGAACGTCCCGAGCGGCGGCGCAGCATGGCGCCCGCCAAACGCGGGTCCGCATAATAGTCGCCCTGCGCGATCGAGTGGATGATCTCGATCATCATCTGCGGCGGCGTGTCTTTGACGACGAACGCGGCGGCTTTGGCGGAAAGCGCGCGCTGCATGATGCGCGGCCGCGCCTGCGCCGAGAGGACGCAAATACGGCTCTGCGGAGACGCGCTCTCGCAAGCGTTGATCGCATCTTCGATCGGGCTCCCGAGACCGTCGAGATCCAGCACGATCACGTCGGGGCGCAGCGCAGCGATGGCGACGCGATCGACCGCCGGCGCGTCGCCGACCACGCTCAAGAGCGCGTCCTGGGTGTAGACGTGGCGCAGCGCCTCGACCACGAGCTTGTGCGGCTCGATCAAATAGAGCGAAACGTCGCTTCGCGAACCCCCGAGCGCGCTGCGCTGATTCACGCGCGGCTTTGCGGCGGAAGCGGCATCGACTGACCCGCGCCGAGATAATAGCTGGTTTCGCGGCGATCCGGCTGGGTGCGGTTGAGTACGACGCCGAGGAGATTGATGCTGCCCACCATCCGCAGCTTGTCGATGGCCGAACGCACCGTGCGTCCCTCGGACGTGGCCGACGACACGACGAGGACCGTTCCGTCGGTCTTGATGCCGAGGACCACGCTGTCGACGACCGGGCGCAGGGCGGGACAATCCACGATCACGTAATCGAAGCGTTCCATGGCCCGCTTGAGGAGCGCATCGAACGCGCCGCTCTGCAACAGGCCGACCGGATTCGGCGTCGCGCGACCGCTCGTGATGGCGAAGACGCCGGCGTGCTCGGTCGGGCGGACCGCTTCGTCGAACGACGTGACGCCGACGAGGACGTCGGAAAGGCCCTTCTCGTTCTGCATGCCGAGTTTGTCATGCATGCTCGGCCGGCGCAGGTCCGCGTCGAGGATGAGGACGCGCGACTTCATCTGGCCCATGCTGATCGCGGTGTTGAGGGCGATCGTCGACTTGCCGTCGCCCTGTTCCGCGCTCGTAAAAGCGATCGTGCGCGGCGGCCGGCTCGACGAATAACGCAGCGAGGCAACGAGTTGATAGAACGCCTCGACCGCGAGCGGCTTGAGCCAATCGTCCTTGTCGACCAGCGCCTCGATTCTCGGAATCATCGTCAGCACCGGCAGGCCCAGGCGTTCTCGCACGTCCTCCTCGCCGCGGAAACGATCGTCGAAGAATTCGGTCGCGAAGACCGCGCTCACGGCGAGCACCAGGCCCACGACGAATCCGAGGAAGAGATTGAACGGAACGTTCGGCGAGAGGATATAGACGGCCGGATCCGCGGGCTGCGTGATCGACACGTCGCTGAGCGCGGTCGTCTTCGAGATGACGGCGTCCTGATATTTTTGTTGCAGCGCGAGGTAGACGCCCTCGGCCGATTTGGCCGCGCGTTGCAGGTCGACGATGCGGCGCGATTCGCTCGGCAGCTGCTGGATTTTGGGCTGCGCCGCGGCGAGCTGACTCGCGAGCGTCTCGGCTTGCGCGTTTGCGGCGGCAATCTGGCCTTGCAGCGTCGCGGCCTGTTGCGAGAGCGTCTGGTAAACCGGGTTGGGGATGTCGGCGGAACTCGCCAGCACGGTTGCCGGCTGCTCTTTGAGTTCGCGCTGCGCTTCGGCCAACTGCGACTTCAACTGGATCACGGTCGGATAGTCGTCGGTGTACTGTTTGCGCGCCGTGCTCAGTTGCAGCGTGAGCGTTTGGATTTGCGTCTGCAGGTTTCCGGAGACGGGGTTCGCCGCAATGTTCCGCTGGCCGACCACGGTCTGCGGCGTGGATCCGAGCGCTTCTTCGACCGCCTCGAGTTGCGCGGCATATTGATGCGCGTCGCTTTCGGCCGACTGCTGTTTGCTCTCGAGCGCGGCCGCGGCCGTCAGGGCGTTCTGCGTCTGCGTGGGGAGGTCTGCGATGCCCGTCTGCTCTTGATAGGCTTCGAGCGCCGCTTGCGCCGCGCGCATGTGCGCTTCCGCGTCCGGCATCTCGCGTTGCAAGAACGTGATCGCGGAATCGGCTTGACCGCCCACGAGCTCACGCTCGTGATTCACGAAGACGCTCGCGAATTCGTTCGCGATGCGCGCGGACGTTACGGGGTCTCGCCAGGTCACCGAGAGCGAGAGGATCGCCGTGTTCGTGATCGGCCGAACCAAGAGGTGGCGCAGGAGATCCGTCACGGTCATGTGGAGGCCGAGGTTGCGGATCACTTCGGCCGCGACGGGCGACTGCTGGAGCAATTCCGCGTACGTTTCGGACGACTGCTGTCCCGTCGCCGCGAGCAAGGCGTTGAGGACGGGCAGATTCGTGCCCGCGTCGTTCGTCGCGGTCGGGGAATTGGAATTGCTGCCGCCCGAGATCAACTTGACGGCCGTCGTGTATTTTTGCGGCGTGAGCAGCGTGAAGATCCCAACCGCAACGAAAAAGCCGCCCCAAATCGAGAGCAGCAGGATGCGGCGGCGCCAGAGGATCTTCCACAGGCGTCGCGGGTCGAGGTCGCGCGACGCGGTGTCGACCTGTTGCGAGAAGTCGACGCCGTAGGGTGCGTTGACGGCGGGCGGGCTGTAGGCGTTGTTCGGATTGTCGAGCATCGTCAGATGTGAATCAGGCTGCCGAGGCCGAAGAGGAGGCTGCCGGCACTGCCGAACGGGTCGCGTTTGGGCGAACTCGGAACGTACACGAGGTCGCCCTTCTGCATCACCACGTCCTGCGAGGTGTTGCCCTTCTTGAGGACTTCGTACAGGTTGACGGTGCGCACGATCTTCGTGCCGCTGGGACCCACGCGCGTGACGGTCACGTGATTGAGGTCGGCCTGCTGCTGGGTCGCGGTGCCGGCGCGGGCGATCGCCATCGCCACGTCGTCGCCGTCGTGAACTTGCACGTCGCCCGGTTTGTCGACGGCGCCGATAACCTCAACGGTGAGCAGCGTCGGCGACGGAATGTACACGGTCTCGCCGCTCGCGACCGTGACGTTGGACTTCACGTCGCCGTCGTGCAACAGTTTCTGCAACGAAACGGTCGCCGTCGTGCCGTCGGGGTATTCGAGGCGCGCATCGGGATAGTCGCCGTCGGTCGGACCGAGGCCGCCCGCGGCGGCGATGACGTCCGTCAGCCGCGCGGGCGGCGGCAGCGTGTATTTGCCGGGCACTTTCACGTTTCCGAGAACCAACGCTTCGACGGGTCCGACGCTATAGACGGCGAGCGTGATTTTCGGATCGCGCAAATACTTCCTGAACTTTCGGGCCACGGCGGCGCTCGCTTCCGAGGTCGTCAACCCGCCGACGATCACGTTGCCCGCGAGCGGCAGCGCGATCGTCCCGCCCTGCAGCACGCGCAGCGGCTGCAACGGCGTCAACGTCGGCTCGCCGAAGACGGTAAGGGTCACTTCGTCGCCCTGCCGGATGCGGTAATCGATCGCGGACTGGACGGTCGCCTCGGCCGGCGCGGCCGCGGGCGCGCCCTGCGGAACGGCCTGCGCGAGGGCAGCCGACGATCCGGCGGCCGCGGTCGCCACGGTGAACGCAAGAGCGGCAAGCGCGCTACGCGTTGCCGAGCGGTTACAGGACATGTTCGCCTCCACCATAGCGCGCAACGAGCGTGTCGCCAAAGCGCCCCATAGCCCTCTCTAGAGGGACTTCCGACCCTCGCTCCACGCTCTCGCCGCGCCAGGGCGCGCTATTTGAGAGAAGGCGTGTCAGTGCGGCCGTCGTGCGCTCCGTTGTAAAGTCCGCGAGGACGCGGGCCCGTCCGGCTACGCCGAGGGCGCGACGACGGGCCGGATCCGCCGCCAAGGCCGCGATCGCGGCGGCGAGGGCATCCGGGTCACGGTCCGCCACGAGAATGCCGCTGGCCTCGTCGACCAGCTCCGGAATGCTGCCGGTGCGCGTCGCGACGACGGGAAGCTGCGCCGCCATCGCCTCCATCAGCGCCACCGGGATCCCCTCGTGTTCGCCCGCGCGTTCGGTGCTCGCGAGCACGGCGAGGTCGTAGTCGCCGCGCTCGAGCGAGGCGACGAGAGCGCCGTGCGGGACGTTGCCGAGCATGCGCACGCGATCGCCGAGCGCGTGGCGGGCGATGCCCTGCGCGACGGCGGATGCGATCTCGCCGTCGCCCGCGAGGTCGCAGACGAACGGCAACCCCGCATCGCGCAACTGCGCGAGCGCTGCTAACAGGTAGCGGTGTCCCTTCCACACGCACATCCGCGCGGAGCAAAGGATTCGCAAACGCCGCTCCGGCGGCGTGGCGGGCGTGGCCGGCGCTGCGGGGAGACGCACGCCGAGATGGACCACGACGCATTTGGCGCGTAAATCCGGAGGTACGAGCGCTTGTAGATGCCGGCAGTTGCGCTCGGAGATGACGCGGACGAACTCGGCCGCGCGGACCTTCTGCGTCGTCAGGTTATCGTAGAAAATATCGTGCTGGTGCGCCGTGATGCTAAACGGTATTCCGGTCAGGCGCGATGCAACGTAGACGATCGTTGCGGAACTCGTCATCCAGTTGACGTGCATGTGTTCGATACCGAGCCGGCGCGCTTCGTGCGCGAGCGCGAGCGCCTTCGGGAAGAGCGCGAGGTTGACCGCCCGCGCGCGCAACGTGGATTTGGCAAACGCGAGCGTTCCGAGCGCACGCAGCGCCGCTCCCGGCGCGCGCGCGAATTCGCGAAGCGCGAGCCGCACGACTTCCGCATCGAAGAAACCAAGGTAGTGCGCGCTCGCGCGCAGGTGCGGATAGCGATCGCGGCCGCTCGTCGCGCGCGTCGGAATCAACACGACATCGAACCGTTCCGCCAGCGATTCCACCTCCGGCTCAAAAAACTGCTCCGCAAGAGCAAACGGAAAGCGCGCCGAAACGTATCCGAGCTTTCTCACACGCGCGCCCCACCCTTCGACAAGCTCAGGGACGCGTAGAGTGCGGCGTGGGCGGCGACGCTCGCTTCCAGCGAGAAGGTTCGGTTTGCGATATCTCGCGCGCGTTCGGCGAGGGCCGTAGCCGTGTCCGGCCGGCGGATCCGCAGCAGTGCTTCCGCGAACGACGCGGGCGTTGCATCCGTGGATACGATGGCCGTGATGCGGTCGGTCACAAATGCGTCGCTGCCATGCCAGGGCGTTGTGACGACCGGCAGGCCGGCGCGCATCGCTTCGCCGAGCGCGAGCGGCATACGCTCCCAAACCGACGCCATCACGAACGCATCCATTCCGCGCATCAGCCGGGGAACGTCGTCGCGAAAGCCCAGAAACGTGACCCGTTCGGCAACGCCGAGTCGGCTCGCCTCGGCGCGGAGCGCCGCTTCCAGCGGCCCCGTTCCCGCGAAGATCAAGCGCGCGGTTTGGTCATCCGGGAACGCGCGGGCGAACGCCCGTAGTGCGAGGGTGGGATCCTTCTGCGCGGTCAATCGCGCCGGCACGAAGTACGCGAAGGCCTCGGTCCCCAGACGCAATTCTGCGCGCACGGTCGCACGGTCGGCGTCCGGCGGCGCGGCCACGCCGTTCGGGATGACGACGACCCGCTCGAGCGAGACGCGCTCGCGACGGGCGAACGCGCGCCGCTGCGCTTCGCTGAAGACCACGAACGCCGTCGTGCGCGGGTGGAGGATTCGATTGACGGCGGCCCGCAGCGCCCCGCCGGCTTCGTCGCCGTGCTCCGTAAAGACGATCGCCGGAACGCCCGCGACGACCGCGGCGATGCGGCCCGCGTATTTCCCGGCATGGAGATGTGCGTGAACGATGTCCGGCTTCGCAGCGCGCACCGCGGCGACGAGGCGCGGATAGAATCCCGCCACGTCGCCGCGCCCGCGGCGGTCGAGCGACGTGACGGGCACGCCGAGCGCGGCGCGCTCCCCACCGCTGAGACCGTCGGCATAGACCGAAAGGATCGAAGCGTCGACCCCGCCTCGTCGCAAACCCGCCGTCAACCCGCGAACGAAGGTCTCGGCGCCGCCGCTCTTGAGCTGCTGGACCACGTGCAGCACCCGCAGCGGGCGCGCGCGCGCGCCGATTTCTGGTATGATCGGGCCAAGAGGTGCGCTTACGTTCATTTTAGGCTTTAGGTCCTATAGCTACCCCAATCGCCGTCTCCTGCCGCGTCCCGCTCTCGTCAGTGGGCCCGCGAGTGCGGGCCCGGGGGGCGTCGGGGGGCTTCGCCGCCCCGACTTCAACGCAGGCTTCGCCGCCTCGGCTTCGACGCTACACTAGCGCCATGCCGCTTCCGCGCCTCGCCTGCATCATGCCGTTCCTCAACGAAGCGAAGCATCTTCCGGCCGTCCTCGAGACGTTGCGGAGACAATCGATCGACCCGAACCGCGTGGTACTCTTCGCCGTCGACAGCGGCTCGACCGACGACGGGCCACGACTCGTGCGCGACTGGTTGGCCCGCGGACCCGTCGCGGGCCGCATCATCGCAGCGCCGCCACGGTCGATTCCCGCCGCGCTGAACGCCGGCCTGGCCGCCGTCGACCCGGACGACATCGTGGTGCGCCTGGACGCCCACACGCTCTACGACCCGCATTACCTGGAAACGATCGACACGGCCTTGCGTTCGCTCGAGGACGACGTCTGGTGCGTCGGGGGCGCGCCGACGCCGGCCCCCGCCGAAGGCTATCTGCGCCGGCTCGGTGAGGCGCTCTACTCCAATCCCATGGGATTGGGTCCCGCCGATTTTCGCCGGGAGCCGACGGTCGTGCGGCGGGTATCGACCGTGTACCTCGGCGCGTGGCGGCCGGGCGTCCTGCAACGTCTCGGCGGGTTCGACGAGCGCTGGTCGGCCAACGAAGACTGCGAGTTGACGGAGCGCATCCAGGCGGCGGGCGGCGCCGTCGCGCGGATTCCCGTCGTGTGCGGCCGCATTCCTACGCGCGGCCCGCTGGGGACGATCCGGCAGTGGTCGCGGTACGGATTCTGGCGCGCGCAGACGTTCAAGCGGTATCCCCGCGCCGTTCGGCCGCGCCACGTCGTCGCGCCGCTCGCGCTCGTGGCCGCGCTCGGCCTGATCGCGACTCCCGCCCGCCGAGTACTGGTCCCGCTTTATGCCGTCTATGCGGCAGCCACGATCGCGCTGCGGCGCCGCGGCGAGCCTGCCGCCGTCACGGCCGGGTCGCTCGCGCTTTTCCCGCTCGTACATGCGGGCTACGCCGCGGGGCTCATTCTCGGCGCGCTGCGGACGCCGAGCGCAATCCGCAACGGCCCGGGCCCGGTACCCATGGCGGAGCGTGACCGACCCCACATTGCCCCGGACGAGTCTCGGACTCTCGGCGCCCGCCCCCGATAGCTCATGGTAGGGAGTCGAGCGTGATACATAAGAAAAACCTTCCGGTTGCCCTCGTCGTCGAGCCGAACCCGTTCTTCGCGTCGTTTTTGCGCGCCATGCTCGCGCGCTCGGGGCACGCGGTGGTCGCGTCGTGCGCTTCGGCATCGCGGCCCCTGCTGCAGAGGCTCGCGCCGGGAACGATCGTGTTCGGCCTGGGCGCTTCCGATCACCGTCCGCTCGATGCGATCCGGCGCGCGCGCAGCGAACGGCCCGAAGCGTTCATCGTCGCGATCGGCGACAGTGAGGATGCGGCTTGGAAAGCGCTCGCTCGGGCGCTCGGCGCGGACGTCGTCCTGGGACCCGGCGCCGGCACGCAAGACCTCGTTGCGGCCCTATCGCCCCCCGGCAAGCGGCAAGAGAACGTCGAAATGCGCCGAACGTCCTATATCAAAGGGCACCTTCGGCCACATCCGTCTGCGAAAACCCACCCCGGTTGACCTCGTTCGGCCGGAGAGACGGCATGTTACCGATAGGTGCTGGTGCTATGTTTCCCGGTTGCGGAGATGGTAACTAGAACAATGCGTGACGGTCAGCTGCGCGTCGTCATCATCGAATCGCAAGTTCTTTTCGCGAAGGCACTCGCCGGCATCTTCTCAGAAGACCCGGAGTTTACGGTCGTCGCGGACTTCCGCTCGCCCGACGAAGGCGGCTTGTCGGCTGCCAAGCCGCACGTCGTGGTCATCGATCTCGACGGGCAACCGACCGACGTGGCCGCGACCCTGCTCGCCGTGGCCACCGGCGCTCCCGAAGGCCGCATCTGCGTCCTGTCCATGCACCTGTCCTCGGAGATGATGCAGCGCTGCCTCAATAACGGCGCGGAGGCGTACATCGTCAAAGATATTTCTCCGGCAGAGCTCTTGCGGGCGATCAAGACGGTCGCCGACGGCCAATCGTACGTCGATCCGCGGGTCGCGGGCGGCCTGCTGCGCCGGCGCTCGCTCAACGCGGGCAAACCCGACATCATGGAACTCTCGGCCCGCGAAGCCGAAGTGCTCAAATTAATCGCCGAAGGGCTCGCTAACAAACAGATCAGCGCACGGCTTCACCTCTCCGAGAAAACCGTCAAGAACCACGTGAGCCGGATCTTCTCCAAACTCAACATCTCCGCCCGAACCCAAGCCGCCGTCCACGCGATCCGCGCCGGCATCGTTTAGATCGGGGCGGCACGGCCCCCCGATCCCCCCCGGGCCCGCACTCGCGGGCCCCGCTAGCGCGCAGCGTTTAGATCGGGGCGGCACGGCCCCCCGATCCCCC
>Ga0116227_10015393_pt1 | contig 11330 bp, 6 predicted proteins | sample S1TSphgellanicum_FD_89693 | JGI IMG/M metagenome (GOLD analysis project Ga0116227, IMG submission 89693) | Host-associated microbial communities from peat moss isolated from Minnesota, USA - S1T2_Fb - Sphagnum magellanicum MG | ecosystem: Host-associated > Plants > Peat moss > Unclassified... | reverse complement strand
TTCTTTCTGGTGATTAGCTCCCATTTCTATAACAGCAATCTCGTGTTCTTTTTTAATTGAAAGCAAGGTTAATGGAACACCGATATGATTATTGAGATTTCCAAAGGTAAATTGTGTTTGGAATTTGCTCGATAAAACAGCGCTAATCAATTCCTTGGTTGTGGTTTTCCCATTGCTTCCCGTAAGACCAATGATGGGAATATTGATTTGATCTCTATGAAAAATTGCTAAATGCTGTAAAAACTCCAATGTTGAAGTAGCATAGAAAATATTATTCTCAGGATCGGAATAATTTTCATCCTCAACAATCACCGCCAAAGCCCCTTTACCAATGGCTTCTATTGCATTTTCCGCAGCATTATAACTTTCTCCGGAAAATGCAAAAAAAAGGCTTTCGCATTCTACTTTTCGGCTGTCTATTACAATATTTTTGCTTTGCAAATAAATAGGATAAAACTGTTCAATATTCATACATCAAAAATAAATAAATGTGATGGTTTGAAATAAAAAAACAGCAGAAAATTCTGCTGTTTTTTTATTATAATTATAATTAATTATCTTTTAGTTCTTGCTGTTTTGCTATTCTTAGCATCTTGTGCTACTCGGAAACCAATCCAACCGAAACCTTTTGTCTGATCTTTGAATCTTCTTTGTCCCGGATCCAGCCAATAAGCTGAGTCCAACCAAGAACCTCCTTTTACAACCCTGCTGTAATCTGTAATTTGAGTCGTTGCTTTTGTTTTTTCTTTTTGCAAAACGACACTTCCATTCTTATTAACAATGAATTTCGGTTTTATAGAATTATACATATTAAATTCTGTACTATCGCTTGGTGCATTTCCTCCAGCATCTAATGAAGATTGATAATCCCCATCTCTGTAATTGCTGTTATCCTGTATAACTTTTCTTTCATACTCTCCTGGAAGTCCTTTGTAAACTAAACGACCATCTGCAAGTGTATCATATTTCACACCTTCGTTAGCAATTTTTTTATAAGTACCATCTTCATTTTTAACTGTTTGCGATACAACATTACCTCTGTAGTAGTTAAAATCACTAAATTCTTCATCTATCATTGGTCTGTATATATCCGCTACCCATTCTGCAACGTTACCATACATTCCAAAGATTCCTAAATCGTTAGAAGGATATTGTTTAACATCAGCAGTTGTCGGTGAACCGTCATTTTTCCAACCAGCAACACCAGAATAATCTCCTCTCCCCATCTTGAAGTTCTCAAGATACATTCCTCTGTTTCTTCCTTTTTTACCTTTCAGGTCGCTTACCTTTGTACTTTTACCTAAATAGTTGTTATATTCTCTTTCTTTTTGAAGACCAAGTGCAGCGAATTCCCATTCTACTTCTGTAGGAAGTCTAAACTTTTCTACAAGTCCTGAAGAAGAGCCTCTATTAGCAGCTGCAATTTTTTCATTAGCTGTTTTTATACCGCTTTTTTTCTTCAGTTTTTCTTTATCAATATAAGAATCCATTTCAGGATCATTGGATTTGAATTTATCCATATTGAAAGTAGCTCCTGCTGTAGCACCTTTATCCGCACTATAAAGATCTTTGGATATTACACCTTGTTTCATAAGAGCTCTTTCATTTGCTCTTTCTGTAAGCCAATCGCAATATTTGGTAGCCTGCAACCAAGAAACTCCCACTACAGGATAGTAATCGTATTCTGGGGAACGGAAATATGTTTCTGCATAGTCATTTCGTGACAACTTATTATTCCAAACTAATGTATCTGGCAAAGCTCCACTATATATATGTTTGAAACTTGGATCTGAAGATGGGAACACAAACTTAAGCCAAGTTGTATATTCTCTATATTCAGAATTTGTAATTTCTGTATCGCCAATAAAGAAAGAGCTCACTTGCATCCTTCTTGGTGTATTGTTCCAGTCACGCATAACATTATCTTCTACCAATCCCATGGTAAAAGTCCCTCCTTCAACATAAACCATTCCTGGCCAAGCTTTTGGCTTTTGTTGTTTAGCAGAGAAGAACCACCCGTCTTTTTCGTTTGGTTTCCAACCAGTTTTGCTTACAAAACCTTTTGTACCGCCACCTTTCTTCGTGTTCCCTCCGCCTCCACAACTTACCAAAAGTAGTGTCGTGCTAAAAGTAATGATCGAAAACAACCTAATTTTTTTCATAATGTGGTATAGAAATTTTCAGAGTACAAAGAAAAAGTAAATTCTTTGATTAATCAAATATTGTTTGTCTTTTTTTGATAAAACGCAATTAATTTAATTTTATTATATACCATTTTTTTAAAAAAATCGTTTATTTTGTATTCTAATTAAAATAACATTGATGAAATTCAAATTTTATATTTTAGCTTTTTGTATTATTTCTGTATTTGGGTATTCTCAAAAAATAAGTCTTGCCTGGAATGGTTACAAGGAAATGGACTATGGAACAGAAAAACTGACTTATCCATTTTTCAGCAATTACAATTACCAGGCAGATGCTAATAGCATTTATGTTAATTTTAATATTAAAACGAACACTCAAATAAAGCTGGAGCAATTTGAATGGCAGGAGTTAGCTTTTAAAGACATTAAGGATCTTAGAACTAGTTCTCTCTCTTCATCTCCTAAAAATAATATTAATTATTTTTTCAATGATTCAGAAAACGAAGAAAATGCCAATATAAATGTAGAAACATTAAAATATGAGAATAATAAGATCTACAAATTAATTTCTTTTAATATTATACAGACTACTAAAAAAACGTCTGAGCTGTATAACAGAAACAACAAATATGGAAGTTCTACTAATCCTTTAAAATCTGGAACATTTTATAAAATAAAAGTTGATAAATCGGGAATTTTTAAAATTACAAAACAATTTTTACAGCAAAACGGAATCAATATCTCCAATGTTAATCCAAAAAACTTTAGAATCTATGGGAATGGAGGAATAATGTTGCCTGAGGACAATCGGGATAGTCGTTATGATGCATTACAAGAAGATGCAATACAAGTTATTGGCGAAGATGATGGTGTTTGGAATGACTCAGACTATGCATTATTTTACGCACAAGGTCCCAATGGCTATAATCTTTTTGACAAAACAAATGGAAACGGAAATAAACGACAAGATTACAGACAATATGACTGGCCAAATAATGTTATAAATATTTATGAAGATTTTTCTTATTATTTCATCAACTTTGATATTGGTGCTGGTAAAAGAATTCAGACTCTCGATACCGCTTTGCCTCAAGATTTGATAACTAGATATGACGAGTATCAATTCATTAATGAAGAAAAATTTAATCTTTTAAAGCTTGGACGGACTTGGACTGGTGATGCCATTCCTAATGCAAAAGAATTAGTCTTCACTACCAAAAGCCCTATAAAAGTGGATGATCCTATCAAATTCAGAAGTAGAGTTGTTGGCTTTAACGCCCAATTAGCACAAGTTACAATGAGTTTCAATGGTAAAACTTTAGTAGTTCCTGTTGGTAAAGATGAAATATATTCTCCTGCTTTACATTCTGGTATTCTGTATAATCAAAGCGGCAATAGCTTAAAGTTTAATTTCACTACCAATCTGAGCTCTAATCCAAATGGGGCTTTCTATTTTGATTATGCAGAAGTTCAGTATAAGGAAGATCTGAACTTTAATAGTAATCAAATGAATTTTAGGGATTATGCTATCAGAGAAGGATCTGGAGACCTTTATGGGTTTTCAATTTCCAATGCTTCTGGCATAGACCAGATTTGGGACGTATCTGATGTTACAAATGCAAAAAAAGTTACAAATAAAAACGGGCAAAATTCTTTATTTAATTTCGGGTATATTGCGAGTAGCCCTTATTTCAATAATGAATTTACTGCATTTAAAAACTCTTCCGCTTTTGACCCAATTTTCGTAAGTAAAATTGAAAATCAGGATCTTGCATCTCTTAAAAATGTGGATTATTTAATCCTTACTCAACCATCCTTAATGACTCAAGCACAGAGATTGGCAACTTATCATCAAACGATCAATGGATATAATGTGCAGGTTGTGGATGTTAATAAAATTTATAATGAGTTCAGTAGTGGGAGTAAAGATATTACAGCAATTAGAGATTTTATCACAAAACTTAATACCACTTCTGGTTCTATGAAATATGTTTTCATATTGGGAGATACTTCTTATGATTTTAAAAACCGAATTGCAAATAACACAGATGTGATTCCTAGTTATCAGAGTGAATTCAGCTCAAATCTAACAAATTCTTATGTTACAGATGATTATTTTGTAATGACAAAACCTCAATCTGTAAACAATTTAAGCCAAATTCCAGACCTTCCTATCGGGCGATTACCTGCAGCTAATATCCAAGAAGCAAAAACAATGATAGATAAAACCTTGGCTTATTATAATGCATTACCAGGACAATCAAATCCTTTTGGAGAATGGAGAATGAAACTTGATTTTGTAGCAGATGATGACTTCGAGGGTACAGGACCTAAACAACCGAATGGGACAGAGGTACCTGGCCCATTCCATTATTTAGTAGATTATGCCATCAATCAAAATTTTAGTGATACTGAAAAGCCTGAATACAACATAAGAAAATTATTTTTGGATGCTTTCCCCAACGTTACAAGTTCCGGCGGACCAAGATACCCTCAAGTAAATCAAGCCATTACTAATGACATGGGCAATAGTTTATATTTATTTTATTTTGGACACGGAGGAATCAATGGATGGGCTCAGGAAAGAGTGCTCACCTCGACAGAAGTTCAAGGTTTTAATAATTTCACTTCTGTTTATAGCCGATTCCCTTTTGTATCTACAATAACTTGCGAGTTTACACTGTGGGACGATCCTAATACTTTCTCTGTTGGAGAACAACTAATAAAACATAGTACGGGAGGTGCTGCAAATATGATTACTTCTAGTCGTAAAATAAGCGTAGACTATGGTAGAAAATTTACACCAATTTTTACTAAAAACTTGTTTTCACTAACTTCAGATGATTTTATTTCAATAGGAAATGCTCACCTTAAAGCCCGAAAAGATTTTTACACAGGGTATGGTTCCTCTTCTGAACCTCTGAAAGTTAACTTCTTAGGAGATCCTGCTATGAAAATGAGTAGACCGAAAAGATTGCTTAAAATCGACAACATAGAAAAACCTGATCCAGACAAAATAAGAGCATTAGATTTTATCAAAATAACAGGACGTGTTGTAAAAGCTGATGGTTCTACCTTGGATGATTCTTTTAATGGGCGTGTTGTTGTCAACATTTTTGATAAAAAAATCAAAAAGACTACATTAAATAATGATAACATAGACCCTTCAGTTCCTCCATATGCTGTAATGAAATATGAGTTTACAGAAGAACCAAGTGCTATTGTGAAAGCTTCTGGAAAAGTAGAGAAAGGCATTTACACTGTAGAATTTTATGTACCAAAAGATATCAATTACGAAATAGGAAATGGAAGGATTCTAGCCTATGCTGAAAATTTCTTAGATGCAAAATCAAAAGGGACAATAGCACATGATGTTTTCACAAACCAAGTACAAAAAGTAGGAGCTATAAATCCTGATGGAATTAATGACAAGGAGCCACCTGGCGTTAATCTTTATATGAACAATACCAATTTTGCAAATGGTGGCATTACAGATCAAAACCCTATGTTGCTGGCTTGTATTAAGGATAATATGGGAATCAATTCCACAGGTGCAGGAATTGGTCACGACATTACATTTGTTATGGATGGTGATGTTATCAATACAACTTCTATCAATGATTACTTTTCTTCAGGCGACGGCAATGGTTGTAATTTTACTGATTTGAAAGATTACCAAAAAGGCTCTGTTACGTTTCCTCTAAAAAGTTTAAAACCAGGAGAACATCAATTGGTCTTAAAAGTTTGGGACATCAACAATAATTCTTCTTCCTCTACGTTAAACTTTGTAGTAAAAGACGAATCCGATAAGAAACTGGAAGTAAATAGACTTCTTAACTGGCCAAATCCTTTTACCAACAAAACTTATGTACAGTTTGAACATAACTGCGATGATGCATTGGATGTAAATGTTCAGATCTATACTATTACAGGAAAAATAGTAAGGACACTTTCTACAACTGTTTCAGCAGAGCCCTTCTTGCAAGGCTTTAGAACACCAAGGCAAGCAATAGAATGGAACGGAAAAGATGATTTTGGTGATACTGTAGCAAAAGGTACATATATTTTTAAGATATTTGCACGTAGCCAGAATCAGGAAAAATGTTCCGGAAGCGCAACAGCTGTTGAAAAAATGGTTTTATTAAAATAACAAGCACATAATATATCGGTAAATTTTACCTTAAAAGAACAAAAATGAATTTAACAAAAAGATTATTTTTAGGATTAGGAATTGGCGTTAGTGCCCTTGCTTTTTCTCAAAACATTCAGCCGGTTCTTACCGGAGCTCCATTTCTGAGAATCTCTCCGGATGCAAGATCAGGAGGTATGGGAGACCAGGGAGTTGTTACATCCACGGATGTATTTTCACAATTTTGGAACGCAGCGAAATATCCATTCGCAAAAGTTTCCTCCGGATTTGGAGTTAACTATACACCATATATGAGTAAACTCACAAGTGATGTATTCTTACTGTATGGTTCTTACTATACATTTTTAGGTGACGACGAACGTTCCACATTAAGTGCAAGTATCTATTACTTCAATATGGGTGATGTAGATCTTACAGATTTTGTAGGAAATGAGGTTATACAAGGCGGTACTGCAAAACCAAATGAATTCTCTATTGATGTAGCATATGGATTGAAACTGACCGATAATTACTCAATGGCAGTGACTGGTAGATTTATCAGATCAGACATTGGTGGTGGCTTTAACTCCAACAGCACACTGAAACCTGCTAATACTTTTGCGGTAGATGTTGCCGGGTACTATATGTCTCCAAAACACGAGAGTATCAGTGGTTATGAAGGTAGAGTGAAAGGTGGTTGGGCAGTTCAAAACTTAGGACCAAGATTAGATTATACCGGTGACGAGAATTCAAGATCATATCTTCCTACAATGGCAAGATTAGGTTTAGGTTATGACTTGTTAATTGATGACCAAAATCGATTCAGCTTAAGTGGTGAAGCTTCTAAAATTTTAGTTCCCGGTCCTGACGAGGTTACAGGAGATATTCCAAATGTTGGTCCTATTGCCGGAATTGGGAAATCTTTTAAAAATAAAAAAAGTATAATGTTCAGTGGTGCCGCAGAATACTCTTATGACGAAACATTTGCACTTAGAGCAGGATATTTTACAGAAGCACCAGAACAAGGAGCAAGACAATATGCAACTGTGGGTGTAGGATTCAAATATGCCTCTTTTGGATTAGACCTTTCCTACTTGATTAATACATCTAAGATCAATTCAGCTTTAGATAACACATTGAGATTTGGCTTGACTTGGAATCTAGGCAGCGAAACTTCCAACGCACAAGACTATTAATTAAATTGATATCGATATCATTTAAATAAAATTTTGCCAAAGCGTTTTGCTTTGGCATTTTTTTTAGCATTAACATAATTTCATACATATCAATTTAAATTAGACTTTCCGTAAATTTGCAATATGAACTACAGTTCCGAACTTAAAAAATTCTTGACCAGCCAATACATCTATTCCGGAGCAAGGATTGCTTTGGCGATCGTGATTCCAAGTATTATATTGGCGCAGTTTGGTTTGCTGAAGGAATATTTTTTGTTTCCACTAGGAACAAGTTTTGTCGGATTGACAGACCAACAAGGTCCTTATATCAGAAGAAGAAATACATTAATACTTTCTATTTTCTCTTTCTTTTTCATTGCGCTATTTGCAAGTTTGATCAAAGATTTTCCTGTCGCCGTTTATTTAGAAATTATTCTTTGTGGTTTTTTCTTCTCAATGATTGGCGTTTACGGATTACGCCTTGCAACTTTCGGTTCATTGGCATTAGTTGTCCTCAGTATTTTTATTGATGGACATCTTACAGGTGATGATATTTTCAAAAGTTCTTTCATCTTTTTTCTCGGATGCCTGTGGTTTTTCGTTATTTTTCTGATTGTTTCAAAATTACAACCATACAAATTAGCAGGTCAGGTAGTTGGAGAAAATTATCTGGAACTAGCCGATTATCTGAGAATCAAAGCCAAATATTATACTAAAAATCCGGATTTCGATTCATTATTGAATCAATTGATTTCTCAGCAAATCAAGATCAAAAATCATCAGGAAGACACCAGAGAAATTGTTTTCAAAACCAGAAAAATCATTAACGAATCTACAACTCAAAGTAGAATACTGATGTTGATGTTTCTCAATTCCATCGATCTTTATGATAAACTCTTGACGTCCGAAAACGATTACAAAAGAATGAATCAGGTTTTTGGGGATACTACTTTGCTTCATAAGATCCACGATTACCTTTTGTTGATGGCAGACGAAATTACCAATCTGGGAATTTCTCTTCAAAGTGGCTTAGCCTTTAAACAAATCACGAATTTTGACAATGAACTGAAGAAGATCTATGATGATTTCTTCGAACACAGATCTCAAAGATTCTCGTCGGAAACTTTGGAAGACTTTATAATGATTCGTCAGGTCTTAATGAGAATTACAGAGATTACAGATGAAGTCAGCACCATTTTTAAAGTCCATTCTCAGGATAAAAAATTGGCAAAAAGTTTATCATCAGGACTAGATTATTCCAAATTTTTACCAAAAGAAGAAAAACTGAATCTCAAAGTTTTCTTTTCAAATTTTTCCCTCAACTCAGGCCATTTTCGTCATGCTATACGCGTTACTACTGCATTACTTATAGGTTATATTGTTTCGAGGTTCGAGATTCTTGGGATTGGCCATTCTTACTGGATTCTCATCACGATTATTGCGATCCTGAAACCTGCTTACTCTACGACCAAACATAGAAACCTCCTCCGTTTTTTCGGAACTTTGGCAGGAGCAATCATCGCCTATATCATTTTATATTTTGTAGCTGAGCCTTCAGCTCTTTTGGCAATCCTTCTTGTAAGTATGATCATCTGCTTCAGCTTGCTGAAGTCTAATTATTTTTGGGCTGTCCTATTTATGACGATTTATATTTTCCTGTCATTTAATTTTTTAAGACCTGGTAATGTTAATCTCATCTTCAAAGACAGATTATTGGACACCTTGATTGGCGGCGTAATAACATTCCTGGTAGCCTATTTTATTTTGCCGGTTTGGGAACATACTCAGAATCTGACATTGATGAAAAAATCTTCCAAAAGCAATCTGGATTACTTCCGGTTGGTAATGGATCATTTTATGAAAAAAGAGCTGGACGATCAGGATTTTCGACTGAAAAGAAAAAATGCAATCATCGATTTGGCAAATCTTTCCGACAACTTTCAAAGAATGATTTCTGATCCAAAAAATCAACAAAGAAAACTGGAAACCGTTCACCAATTTGTAACTACAACACATTTGATTACGGCTTACACGGCATCTTTATCTCAGTATGCAAAAACGGGTCATGAGTTTCCTGAAATTGATTTTCAAAATTGGAAAATCAAAATCTCGGCAGAATTATTGAGAACTTCTTCCCTGCTCTTTCAAAAAGATCTGGATGAGCAGACAAGATCTGAAAGTCACATAAAACCGGAAGATCAGGTTTTCGATCTGTTGGAAAAAAGAAAAACAGAATTGGAAAACCAGGCTATTTCTGATGACAGAACATTCACAGTCAGCCATTTAACTGAAATTAAAAACATACAGGAACTTTTGGAATTAATTTACGATGTAGCCAAAGACCAAAGAAAAATCATCGAAGAATATCTGATTTATCAATCAACAACTGCGAAACAGTAATTATCAAAGAAATTTATTTTTGCTTTGAAGAAATCTTCATTGTCTTCATCATAAACTCTACATTTTACAGATAGTTCTTCTTGTAAATTAAAAGGTAAAACATCATAATGTTTTTTCAAAGACCAATGCTTGCTGTGATGGATTTTGTAAAGTGCTTCTTTCACACACCAGATCGCGGTAAGAAAATCAACTTCTTCAGAGTCATTAATGAAACCATTCTCGTGTAGGACAAATTTATGCCGGATATTTCTGATCTTTTCTTTACGTTTTTCAAGATCTATTCCGATTTTATTTTTTGAAATTGCCAAACCTGCCAGCGGAAAAGAATGACTTACAGAAATATGCAGATCTTTTGGAAAAAGATAAGGCTCACCATCTTCTTTATAAAGGATTTTATGGTGGGGAAGTACAGATTTTAGCATTTTCCTTATCATCAGAACCTCAGCGATTTTGTTCGGATGATAGCCCAGAATTTTATTCTGATTTTCCGGTTCCAGCAAGAAGTCAGGATTAAGTTCTTCATTCTCATCAAATTCCCAAATCAGAATTGTTGCAACGTCGTCAGAAAGATCTTTGTAAAGTGGCATTGTGTTTTATTGTTCTGCTAATTTAATAAAAACATAATGATTTAAAAAAAATAAAGAAACGCCTTCTCAACTTAAAAATTCCTTAAATTTTTACATTTAAGATACTGTTAACATATAACCGAGTAAATTTGCAGTATCAAAATGAGAAAAGGAATTATATATTTATTGATGAGCATTTTTCTGCTGTTTATAGCAGAGAACAAACAATCTCTTGATTTTCAACCAAATTTTGAAAATCAGAATATATCATTTCAACTTTTTTCTTTTGCTAAAAAACACCATCTTGATAAGTCTTTAGAAAAGGCATCACTTCAGCAGATCAATGATTCTCTGGACTCTCCAGAAGAAGTCAATCTTGATTTAATTCTTTCAAATTCTCTTAATGCTGTTGCAGTTCTCGCTATATTCGGTTTAGGGTATTTATTACACTTATATTTTATACGCAGAAAACAGATCTTTCATGATCCGGATGTTATTATATATTCGGTTAAGAGATTCATTCTACTACGTTCTATCCGTATTTAAAATTCATTTTTTCAAAACAAAATCACCCTTATCCCAAAGTGGTAAAAAGCATGTTTATTTTTGAAATTTACAAAACTTAACATACATAGTTGCGAATAACGGAAGTATTCATTTTATTTTTAACGAATAATACATTAAATTTACTTCAATTATTCCTTCGTCCTTAATTAAAAAAATAAAATTTATTTAAAATGAAAAGAGTCACATTTTCTGTTGCTCTCAGCGCATTGCTGATTATCTTTAGCTGTAAAGACAAAAAAGAAGAAAAGGAAGAAACTGCCATCTACCCCGTAACATCTCCGGTAAAAATGGACACTGTAATTACCAAAGAATTCGTTTCTCAGATCAGATCGGAAAAGAATATCGAAAT
>Ga0116227_10015392_pt1 | contig 11332 bp, 11 predicted proteins | sample S1TSphgellanicum_FD_89693 | JGI IMG/M metagenome (GOLD analysis project Ga0116227, IMG submission 89693) | Host-associated microbial communities from peat moss isolated from Minnesota, USA - S1T2_Fb - Sphagnum magellanicum MG | ecosystem: Host-associated > Plants > Peat moss > Unclassified... | reverse complement strand
CCCCGGTGATCGCGCCGGTCAAGAGGTTGATCTTCGGCTGGTAATGCAGGGCGAACTCATGGCGTTCCATGGCGCGCCGCAGGCTCTCCTCGATGGATTGCCGCTCGACGGCGCGGACACTCATCGACTCTTTGAACAACTGGTAGCTCTGCGGCCCATTTTTCTTGGCCTGATACATCGCCGTGTCGGCATTCTTGATGAGTGTCTCGGCGTCGAGTCCGTCATTGGGATACATGCTGACGCCGATGCTGGCCGTTATGTGCAGGTCATGCCCTTGGATCGTGTGCGGCGCCACCACCGCGGCCAGCAACCGGTTGGCGGAGGCCAGCGCGGCTTCCGGCTCTTTCATTTCGGTAACGAGAACAATAAATTCATCGCCGCCCTGCCGGCTCACCGTGTCGGAGCCGCGAATGCAGAGTGCGAGGCGCCCGGCGATGGATTGCAGCAGCTTGTCGCCGACCGCGTGGCCGAGGGAATCGTTGATGTGCTTGAAATGATCGAGATCGAGAAACAGCACAGCGATCTGCTCGTTATGGCGGGCTGCGTAGGCAATCGCCTGGGTGATCCGGTCGTTCAGCAGGATGCGGTTGGGCAGGCCGGTGAGCGAATCATGCTGCGACGAATGGATCATCTGCTGCGACATGGCCTGCACTTCGGAGACGTCGCGCAGCGTGATCACCGTGCCGGCGTTCTGCCCTTCCCGGTTGCGGATCGGCGAGATGCAGTTTTCAACCGGGATTTTCGCGCCGTCGCGCCGCATCAGCACCAGGTTCGACTCTGGCCTGATGGTGCGGTTTTCCCGGATCACAGTGCTGACCAGGTCCACGGGCAAGCCGCTGTCAGCGTCCAGAATGCCAAGGACTTCGGCGGCGGCGCGCCCCGTTGCCTCATGCAGCGACCAGCCTGTCATGTCTTCCGCGACGGCATTCAGGAAGGTGATCTTGCCCTCGATATCGGTGGAAATCACCCCATCGCCGATGCTGGCGAGGGTCACCTGGGCGAGTTCCTTTTCCGCGAACAACGCCTCTTCCATCACCTTTCGCTCGATCGCATAGCGCAGCGAGCGCATCAGCCAGCGCGCCTCGATCTCGCCCTTGATGAGATAATCCCCAGCGCCTTCCTTCAATGCCTGCAACGCCAGCAGCTCGTCATCCATCCCGGTCAACACCACCAGGGCGACATGCGGTGCCGCGGCATGGGCGCGGCGAAGTGCCGCCAGCCCTTGCGCGTCGGCCAGGCCCAGATCGAGCAGGATGACATCGATGTCATGGGTGGCGAGATAGGTCTCGGCCTCGCGCATGAAGGTCACCCAGGTCAGCGCGGTCTTGTAGCCGCCTTGCTCCTTCAGCATTTCCGTCAGCAGACGGGCGTCCCCTGCATTATCCTCGATCAGGAGAACCGATCTGATGGCGGTGCTTGTCACTCGGACGCGACTTTCCGCGCCAGCCTGACCTTGGTCAGCCAGAAATCGTTGATGCTCGCCACCAGCGCGCCGAAGGTGTCGCTCTGCACCGGCTTGGACAGGAAGCAGTTTGCATGGAGCTCGTAGCTGCGCAGAACATCGGCCTCTGCCGTCGACGTCGTCAGGATCAGCACCGGTATGCTCTTCAAGTCAGCATCCGCCTTGATGTGGCTTAGAACTTCCTGGCCGCTCATCTTCGGGAGATTGAGATCGAGCAGGATCAGATCCGGCCGCGGCGCCTGCGCGTAAACGCCCTCGTGCCGCAGAAACCCCAATGCCGCCGCGCCGTCCGAGGCGACATGCATCATGATCGACGAGCTGATGTCGCGGAACGCCTCGCGGGTCAGCATAACATCGCCGGGGTTGTCTTCAATCAGTAGCACCGTCATGCCAATCGGCTTGCCGCCCTTGACAAGCATGGCCTTGACCTTCTTCCAAAACCAGAAATCGTTGATGCTCTGGATGAGACCTTCGAACTCCTTAAAATCGACGGGCTTACGCAGATAACAGTTGGCGTTGAGCTGGTAGCTCGCGACGATGTCCGTCTCGGCGTCGGAGGTGCTGAGGATCAAGGTCGGTATCGCCTTCAATTCAACATCGGCCTTGATCGCGGCGAGAACCTGGTGGCCGTCCATCCTCGGCATGTTCAGATCAAGGAGGATCAGATCCGGCCGCCTTGCATCTGCGTCCGGTCCTTGGCGGCGGAGAAACTGCATCGCCTCCACGCCGTCGGAAACCGCGTGCAGCTCGATTTCGTCATTGGCGCCGCGGAAAGCCTCCTGGGTCAGGCGGATATCGCCGGGGCTGTCATCCACGAGGAGGACCATCATGGAGTCTGAGTCGTCGCGGTCAAGCAGCATGTTCCGGCATCCTCTAGATCAAAAATACGCCGCGCGGCGCCTGGCGCCGGTCAGGCGCAAGCTCAAGAAGTCTTCGGATCGGCACGCGCGCCGCCGGGCGCGGCCCACCCGTCGATGCCGCCATGGATGAAGATATTCATCAAGAATCCGAACGAAAAGGTTCGGAAACTACCTAGGGCTGAATCGCCATCACAACCAAAGGCTGGAGCCAGGAAAGCAATCACCCTGAAGAGTCGTTTTACAAATCTTGTAAAACGTTCACAAATTACTTAACGAAACTCTAATAATCGAACGTTCAATCTGGCGTTCAAAAGTTTGTTGGATAAGTTATGGATTCCAAACATTAAATAACTGGGCAATCAATCAACTATAACTTACAAAAACTTACAAATGCCTAATTTGAAGGCAGTTTTACAACATTTACACCCTATTATACAACGTTCAAGCCGCAACGCAAGTAAACGACAGACGCGGAGATTTCACCGGGACCGAGGGCCCTTTCAGCCCTGGAAACGCGCATTTCGAACACCAGATCAGGGTCTCTGCAAAAAATTTCAGGAGAGCCGGATGGTTGACGAGAACGAAGTTGAGGGCGCGGCGCAGGAATTTGGCGGCACGGTGCAGGACGCCGTGGGCGGCCTGGCGGGCGACGCGAAAATGCAGGCCGAGGGCAAGTGGAACAAGGCCGCCGGCCAGGCAAAGCAGACCTTTGGCGAGGCGGCGGAAGAGGTCCGCGAACAGGTTAAAAACAAGCCGCTGACGGCGCTGGCGATTGTGGCAGGAGTGTTCCTAACCTTGGGATTCCTGGCCAAGCGTTGAGCATTTTCAGCATCCGGCACCTGACCACCTACAGGTACCGGAACCCGGTTCTGCCGGGTGTGCACCGGCTGCAGCTGCGGCCGCGGGAGAGCCGGAATATCCGCATTATTTCGATGGATTTGGACGTGACACCGGCGGGCGTTCTGACCTGGGCGAACGACGTTTTTGGCAACGCCGTTGCCACCGCCGCGTTTTCGCTGCCCACGGATACGCTTTCCATAGAAAGCCGGATCGTGCTGGAACACACGGCGATCGCCTGGCCGCTGTTTGATATAGCACCCGCCGCGGCCTCCTTCCCGTTCCGCTATACCGATGACGACGGCTACGATCTGGGCGCCCTGCTGACTCCGCAATACGCCGACCCGGATGGAAAACTCTACGGCTGGGTGCGCGGCTTCGTGCGCGGCGCGCCGACGGATACGCTGGCGTTGCTGAAAGATATCAACGCGGCGATTTCTGCGTGGATCGTCTATGAGGCGCGGGATGATGAAGGCACCCAGCCGCCGCTGGTAACGCTGGACCGGCGGCTCGGCTCCTGCCGGGATATCGCGGTGCTGATGATCGAGGCGGTGCGGCGCCTGGGCTTTGGCGCGCGGATCGTCTCCGGCTATCTCATCAACCGGCAGGATTCCTTTGCGCCGCCGCTGGTTGGCTCCGCCGATTCCGGGTCAACCCATGCCTGGGTAGAAATTTTTCTGCCCGGCGCCGGCTGGGTGACGTTTGACCCCACGAATCGGACAGTGGGCGATTTCAGCCTGATACCGGTCGCGGTGGCGCGGGATATCAAGCAGGCGGTGCCCGTCTCGGGCAGTTTTTCAGGCAAGCCGGATGATTTTTTGAGTATGAGCGTCGAGGTTTCCGTCGGCTCCTAACGGTCCACCATCGCCATCATGGTCGCGGGATAGCGCGGGCCGGCGATTTTGTCGGGCGCCAGCGCCGCATCCAGCGCCTTCATATGTGCCTCGTCCAGGGCGATGGCGGCGGAGAAAACATTCTCTTCCAGATAGGTGCGGCGCTTGGTGCCGGGGATCGGCACGATATGCTTGCCCTTGTGCAGCAGCCAGGCCAGGGCGATCTGGCCCGGCTTGGCGCTTAACGCCGCGGCGATGTCGCGCACCACCTGGGCGGCGGCGACATTGGCGTCGTAATTCTCCCCCTGGTAGCGCGGGTCGTTGCGGCGGAAATCATCGGCCGGATAATCCTCGGCGCGCTTCACCGCGCCGGTCAAAAACCCGCGGCCGAGCGGCGAAAAGGGCACCAGGCCGATGCCAAGTTCCGCCAAGGCGGGGATGACATCGTGCTCCAGATTGCGCTCCCACAGCGAGTATTCGCTTTGCACGGCCGAAACCGGGTGCACGGCATGGGCGCGGCGGATGTTCGCCACACCGGCTTCCGAAAGGCCAAAAAACCGCACCTTGCCTTCAGCTACCAGTCCCCCCACGGCGCCGGCCACATCCTCCATCGGCACATTCCGGTCCACCCGGTGCTGGTAGAGCAGGTCGATATGGTCCGTGCGCAGGCGCTTTAGCGAGGCTTCCACGACCTCGCGGATATGCTCCGGCCGGCTATCCGTGCCGGCGACTTTGCCGTCCGCAATTTTGAAGCCGAATTTAGTGGCGATCGTCACCTCGCAGCGCTTGCCGGCAAGTGCGCGGCCAAGCAGGTCTTCATTGGTGAAAGGGCCGTAGACCTCCGCGGTATCAATGAAGGTGCAGCCGAGTTCGATGGCGCGGTGCAGGGTGGCGATGGATTCCGCCTCATCCGCAGGGCCGTAGGACTGGCTCATGCCCATGGCGCCAAGGCCGATGGCCGAGACTTTTAGGCCCTGGGAGCCGAGTTCGCGCAAGGGTAAGGTCATTGCTCTCTCCAAAAACTTGAAATGATGGCTGGGCCGGGTGGTTTCAATGCGGCTGGGTCAGCCGGCCGACTTCGCGCAGCGGGCGGCTGGCGGCGTCATGCGCGGCCTGCTCGATGTCGCGATAGTGCTTCACCAAGGCGCTGCCGCTGGTGGTAAGCTGCGCGCCGCCGCCCTGGGCGCCGCCGGGGGCTTTCAACACCAGCGGCTGGGCGAAATTCCGGTTCAGTTCTTCCACCAGGTCCCAGGCGCGCTTGTAAGACATTTTTAGTTTTCTTCCCGCCCCGGCAATCGAGCCCGCCGACTCTATGGCCTCCAGCAACGCGATTTTGCCCGGGCCGACGCGAACGCCGGAGTCAAGATCGATCCTGATCGTCAGCCGGTGACCACCCACGGATGTTATTGCAAAAACGGATTACTGAGCCGTTCCTCGCCGATGGTGGAATGCACGCCATGGCCGCAGATGAACATGAAATCATCCGGCAGCGGCAAAAGTTTTTCCTTGATGGAGGCAATCAGCGCGTCGTGGTCGCCATAGGGGAAATCCGTGCGGCCGACGGAGTTGCGGAACAGCACGTCGCCGAAAACGCCGAAATTGCCTTCACGGTTGACGAACACCACATGGCCTGGCGTGTGGCCCGGGCAGTGCAAAACCTCGAATTTAATGCCGCCGATGTCGATTGTCTCGCCTTCCGTAAGCCATTGGTCCGGGGTGACGGCCGCAATGTCCTGCACGCCGAAGATTTTTGCCTGTTCGGGCAATGAGTCCAGCAGTGGTTTGTCCCGGCTGTCCGGCCCGACGATGGGCACGCCGAGCGTCTTGGCGAGTTCCGTAGCGCCGCCGGCATGGTCCAGATGGCCGTGGGTGAGGAAAATGTTTTCGACAGTGACGCCGGCGGTTTCGATGGCCTGCAGGATTTTGGGCACGTCGCCGCCGGGATCGATGACGGCACCCTTGGCCGTGTCACCATCCCAGATCAGCGCGCAATTCTGCTGAAATGGCGTAACGCCCACAATACTGATTTTAAGCGCCATGCAAAACCTCCATTGCGGCGTCAACGCCCTTGCCGTGCGGCAAGCCGGCGCGGCTGAGCGCCATTTCCACCGCCGCCAGCGTGCCCAAAATCATCGGTTCGTTCAAGTCGCCCATATGGCCGATGCGGAACACCTTGCCATCCAGCGCCGCGAGGCCGCCGCCGGTGGAAACGTTGAAGGTTTCGCGCAAAATTTGGCGGATCGCCTCCGCATTGAACCCCTCCGGCGCCAAAACGGTCGTGACCGAGTCGGAATAGCGTTGCGGGTTGCGGCAGTAGAGCTCCACCCCGCGGTTGCTCTGCCCCCAGCCGCGCACGGCCGCACGGGTGGCGCCGGCCAGGCGGGTGTGGCGCGACCAGACGGCTTCCAGCCCCTCCTCCTCGATCAGCCGGATGGATTCCACCATGCCAAAAAACGGCACGATGGGCACCGAGCCGGTAAAACTCCGAAACCGGCGTTCCAGCATCGCCGTCCAGTCGAAATAAAATTTTGGCAGCGTGGAATTCTTGTGCGCCGCCAAAGCTTTCGGGCCGGCGGCGGTGAAGGCGAGGCCGGTTGGCAGCATCAGCCCCTTTTGCGAACCGCCGACGACGGCATCGATCCCCCACGCGTCCATCCTGAATTCAAAGCAGCCGAGCGAGGAGATGGTGTCCGCCAGAAACAGCGCCGGGTGGCCGGCTTCGTCCAGCGCCGCGCGGATTTCCGGCAGCGGCAGGGCGACACTGGTGGAGGTTTCGTTATGCACGGCGCAGACGGCTTTGATGCGATGCGCCTTGTCCGCCGCCAGGTGCTCCGACAGGGCGCCGATGTCCGCCCCTTCGCGCCAATCCACCTCAAACAACTCGGCATCGATGCCAAAGCCGCGCGAAAGGGCCGCCCAGGCGCCGGAAAAATAGCCGCCGCCGATGATGAGCACTTTGTCGCCGGGGGAGAACAAATTGACCATGGTGGCTTCCCAGGCGCCATGTCCGGTAGACGCGTAGAAGAACAACTCGCCTTCCGTAAACAGAAGGCGTTTGAGGCCGGCGCGGGCCTGGTCGTAGATTTCCAGAAACTCGGATTCCATGAAATCCAGGCTCGGCCGGTCCATGGCGCGCAGCACGGACTCCGGGATATTGGTGGGGCCGGGATTGGCGAAAAAATGGCGGCCGGGGCGGCGTACGGGCAAGGCAGGCTCCTGAAATCTTGACGAATGTGGCTACGTGTGGCTACATTTTACTATGTCTCACGTCTCGATCCGCGATGCAAAGAACAAATTCTCCGAACTCGCCCGCCGGGTCGAGGCCGGCGAGACGATTGTGGTTACCCGCAACGGCAAGCCGGCGTTCGACCTTGTGCCGCACAAGCCGCGCACGGGCCTCAATTGGGCCGCGCTGGCGGCATACAAGAAGAAGCATGGGATTGATAAGTTCTTTCCTTTCATCCCGGACGATTTTGACGATCCCTTGCCGGAAGATTTCTTGATCCAGCCGCTGCCGCCGGATAAATGAGACTTTTGCTGGATACCCAGATTTTGATGGGGATGATTGAGCAAAATACGGACAAATTCCGACTTCGCGTCCGCCGCATCATCGCCGATCCGGCGAACGATTTTTATGTTAGCGTAGCGAGTCTCTGGGAAATCTCCATCAAGTTCCGGCTTGGAAAACTGCCGCTGCCGTTCGGTCTTGATTCTCTACCAAATGCGATCCGCGATTTGGGGATCGTGATTATCCCGATCAACGAAAACCATGCCATCGCCGGCGTGGACCAGGAACCTGCAACGCGTGATCCTTTTGACCGGTTGCTGCTGGCGCAATGCCTGGTGGAAGGGTTGCGCCTGGTGACGATTGACCGGGCGCTGGCGGGGCACAAGCTGGCGGCGGTGTGAGCCTGGTTTCCCACTCGGACGGCTAGACCGTTATGAACCATACGCGCGCCACTAACTTTATGAGCAATTATTAACGAGTTTTCGAATTCGAAATACGCTAGAGGATCGCCGCGGCTTTCTGGCATCCTTCAAAGATGTAGGCGCCGCGCCACAGTATCTCAAATGCGCCGTTAACGGAACAAGTTTGAAAGGTTGTTCCGTCTCTTTTTAGTGACGTTTTGTCACGTTAAAATACTCTAACACCACAACGTGCCTAAAAAAGCCGGATTCTTCTCATGGCGTTCATGCGAAAGTCGGCGAGATGCTTCCACGGATCACGCTCATATCAGCCGCTCATACAATCGTATGGCGATGGGCAAATGGTCGCCGACGCCGATGGTTTCTACAAAGTTTTCAACTTCACAATCTGTTATGAAGGTCTTCCGCCATGCAATTCACTAGGTCAGTCTTTTTCTCATTATTTGGTTTCGGTCTAACAATTGGACTGCTGGGAGCCGCGCCCGCGATGGCGCAGGTGACGCAGAACCTTGAGGCTACGGTTAGTGTCGTCGATGCGTGCACATTGGGGGCCCCCTCCGTCGCCACTTTGGATTTTGGAACAAACCTCGCCGTCGGCGCCACATCAAATGAGGCGGATACTACTTTCGCTGTTGACTGTAACGACGGCGCGCCCTGGACTCTTGCGGCAGAGTTCACCGGGGGTGAAACAGTAAACAATCGGCTGATGACTGGCGCCATCGCTGGAAATACAAGCGCCATTTCATGGGAGCTTTTTGCGGGTGACGGTTGCGTCACCCCTTGGGGCGACGCAATCACTGATCCCATAACCGGTACCGGTCCCCAGACCGTTGACGTGAGCGGTTGTATTCTCAACAACACCGTTCCAAATGTCCAGGGGGACACGTATACTGAAGAGGTCACCGTCGACCTGACCTTCACCTGACCCCTTAATCGACCATCGGAACCTAAGCATGCGTAGCATGTCCTGCTTCAGAGCAATCTGGCTTGCAGTTGAATCGCTTGCGATTCAACTGAGCCATGAAATGACTCGCCAATACAAAGCTAGGGCGTGATGAGTTATATCTCAACACGCTTTAGGTTCGCCTGCTTCGCCGCCGGTGTGATCTGCATACCACTTTGCGCCAAGGCGCAGGCGCTTCAGGTTGCACCACTCGTCGTCGAGTTTCCGGCCGGACAGACGGCAACCTCGGTCACCGTGATCAATCGCTCGAGCACCGTGGCGACGTTGCAGGTACGGGCCTTCGGCTGGAGCCAAGCGGCTACGAACACCACGCTTTCGGCCAGTAATAGCCTGGCGTTCAGCCCGCCCTTTGCCACCATTCCTCCATCCGGCACGCAGGTGATCCGCGTGGTTCTGCAGCAACCGCCAGCCGGCGCCGAAGCGGCCTACCAGCTTGTGCTGGACGAACTTACGACTCCCATAGAAACGAACGGCGTGACCCTGCAGTTCCGCATCACAATTCCGGTGTTTGCCGAATCCGACAAATTCGCGGCAGCACAAATCGTCTGGGAATTGGTTTCCGCTGGCCGGGACCATGCCATTTTGACGGCAACGAACCAGGGTACCAAGCATTTTCGGGTGGGCTTCATCACGCTCACCAGCCCCAGCGGCCGCCAGTTCTCGTTGCCTCCGAACGGCAGTTTATATGTATTGCCTGGCATCGCGCGCAGTTGGTCCATCAGCGGCGCGGCGGCTTCCATGTTGAGCCCGGGTACAAAGGTCGATCTAACCGCAACCGGGGAACACGGTGCGGTGAATGCGACGCTCATCGTTGCGGGCGCGCCGTAGAGCATTATGGTTTGAAGTTGAATCGCTGGCGATTTAACTGAGCGATGAATTGGCTGGTTAAAACAAGGCTAGCGTGATATTACGAGTTGGTATAGGCTTTGACTTTCCGCTTATGCTAACCATGATGGCCAATGGCCTACCACTCGTCATGCGAGGAGGCGAAGCCGACGAAGCAATCTAGTTCTTGCCTATCCGCCGCGAAAGAAAGATGGATTGCTTCGTCGCTACGCTCCTCGCAATGACGGGGTGGGCGGTTCAAAGCCTATGCTACCTCGTATTAATCTTCATTCCCGCGAAAGCGGCCGCCGCGGCAGCGGGAATCTTAATCAACAGGGCGCCCGAAAAACAAAATTCCCGCTGCCGCGGGAATGAAGGGTGAAAGGTCATTGGCCATGAGGGTTGGTTCAACTGAGCCATGAAGTCGCTCGGCGTAACAAGGCCAGAGCTTGGTGAGTGGTAATTCATCGCGCTCTGGCTACGCGTTTCCGTGGATCGGCCATACGCTCATCGCCGCAATTCTGGTGATAGCGGCTGGGGTAGGGCTGGCGCGGGCGGCCGCACCGGCGATGCAGTTGCTCCTCGACATCGTGATAAACGGCAACGACACAAGGCAGATCGGCAGTTTCATGCAGAAAGGAAATTTACTCCTGGCCAGCCGAAAAGACTTGCAAGCCCTGGGGTTGATATTGCCACCGGCACGCCCGGGCGATACCGGAAAAACCTTGATCGCATTGAACCGGTTAAAAAACGTTTCCTACCGGCTGGACCAGGCAACGCAGACGGTGAACATCACCGCGACGACGGGTGGCATTAAAGCCATTCAGCTTAACCGTTCCCGCAACGGCGCTGAGGATTTGGCGGTGCAAAGCAGCACCGGTGCGTTGATGAACTACGATGTGGTAGCGCAATCGCAGTTCGGCCAGGGTGCCGGGCCGTCCGAGTCTCACGGCATTGTCAGCAGCGCTTTCGACACGCGCGTGTTCAACCCGTTCGGGGTGCTGGATACCAGTTTTCTAGCTTCAAACGACATGGAACGACATCCTTTCGTCCGTCTCGACAGCAGTTACTCCTATTCCGACCCCAGCAATTTGCGGCAATACCAGCTTGGGGATTTCATCAGCGGGTCCCTGGCCTGGACACGCGCAGTCCGGCTCGGCGGGATGCAGATCGCGACCAATTTTACCATAGACCCGGATCTTATCACCTACCCGCTGCCCATAATCAGCGGGCAGGCGGCCGTGCCATCATCGGTGGACGTGCTGGTTGATGGCGTCCATCAGCTTTCCAGCCAGGTAAGCGCGGGGCCGTTCGAGGTGACGCAATTGCCGGCCGTCAATGGCAGCGGCGAGGTCTCCGTCGTCGTTAAAAACGCGCTTGGGCAGCAGATCACCGAGACCTTGCCGTTTTATGCCAGCGAGATGATGCTAGCACCCGGGCTGAGCTCATACAGCATCGAGACCGGCTTCGTGCGCCGGCGCTTCGGCGAGCTCAGTGATGACTATAAAACGCCGGCCGCCTCAGCGTCCTGGCGCTATGGCGTAACGCCCTGGCTGACGGTTGAAGCCCATGGCGAAGGTACCAACACCCTGGCCATGGGGGGGGCGGGAGTCATCGTCACGCT
>Ga0116227_10015391_pt1 | contig 11332 bp, 4 predicted proteins | sample S1TSphgellanicum_FD_89693 | JGI IMG/M metagenome (GOLD analysis project Ga0116227, IMG submission 89693) | Host-associated microbial communities from peat moss isolated from Minnesota, USA - S1T2_Fb - Sphagnum magellanicum MG | ecosystem: Host-associated > Plants > Peat moss > Unclassified... | reverse complement strand
TTAATTATAGATTATTAATGAATAGGTCATAGATAAATAAACAAGTAATTACAATGTTATCACATTAATAAATATGAACTAAATAATAATTAACTAATACATTGAATAATTGTGAAATAGTAAATATAAATACTTAATATGAACTATTAATTATCAATTAATAAAAAATTAGTGTAACTAATTAATTAGTAAATAACTTACATTAGTTATGTAGGTTAAGCTAGGTAGGTAAATAATAATATATAGGTAGGTAGGTAGTTAATTTGCATAAATAAAAATTAAATACAACTTTATAAATACATCAATGGAAACATACCACCATTATACCCCTAATAGAATTTAACAAAAGTACACATACCTTTTAAAAGTTTTATAATACATGTATGTATATCATTAAAGGCTATCTTGACACGCTAGCAATGTGACTAAATCTCGTTCCATTTGCAACTAATGGGACATATGGGCATAATTGTGAATGAAAACAATTTTAAAGTGTAGGATGAAAAAGTCATTAGTTGCAAATGTAATCATGGCATAGTTGCAAGAATAGTCAAAGGTGGAAAATAATTGCAAAAATGATTAGAGCTAGTTGCAAATGAGGATTAGTTACACATAATTGTAAATGCATTAGTTGCATTTTTGGGGGATTTCTTCTAGTGTATGCATTTTTAATTGAAATTTCCATTTCTATAGTCCTTATGATGTTAATACCAAAATCCAAATCCTTAATATGAGTCATGGTTTAGCAAATTCATTAATGTGCAACTTCATCTCATTGGTTCAAGTTAAATAGAGGACGAAAGTTAAGACGTTCTACAAGGTGAAATGGTGATTGTGATTAGCCATGATTGAAATGTCTTCAATTAAAAAAATTGCATTGTCTAATTTAAACCCCTAACTTTTGCTTTGATCTTTGCACTTGTAACTTAGTTGTTGCATCATGTAATGTGTAAATCTTTCAAGCTTCAACCTTCCAGCCTTTGAATTGTGAGACATCAAATTAAACCTAAACACACAAGTGAAAAAAAGAGCATTGCAAGTTCATCAAGGTCAATTTGAAGGATGTCTAATAGTAGATGATGATCAACATAATAACAATTTCAACTTTGGAATGAATATAAAAAATATAAGAACGACCTAGGAGGAGCAAATATTTCCATTTCAAACAATGATAATGTTATCTTCTTGAGACTAAAAACTGAATTTTATTCTACATGGAATTAATGCAAGATAAATATATAGGTTTTAGGTGTACAATATAATAATTCTTTAATATCATCAACAACTACATGGTATTTCTAGGTCTTATACCAACTACTACTTGTGACTTGATATTATATAGAATGAATTTCCTTGCTTATAAGTCACATCCATCCATTTGATGTGGACACTAATACAACCATGTAAACATGGCCAGAAATATAATTGACCAAGATGTCACCACCATTGCGGAAATGATCAATGTTGACTTCTTATATACGTGCTTGAGCAGTGGGGTCACAATTGACAACATAGGTATTGGCAATAGGAAAATATGTTTACTATCATATGAAGGTGTAGCAATGTTCATTTTGAGATTTATTATAATGAATCTAATGATGAACTAGTGGATATATGAAGGAAAACAAGTATTACAAAATTTTCCCCATAACCTTGGGATGTAATGATTGAATGCTTAGACAAAAGCAAGAAACATCTTTCACTTGGTGAAAAAAAAAACAATGATTCATGAGTTGGGGTTGTTGTGATAACATAACAACAAGAGGTGTAAAACCTTTAATGACACCATAAGCAAGCCTCATTGGCAATCAAGAATTCACACCACAATAAATCAAGTTATGTGGACCACAAAGGGCATCATATACCCTTGCATCTTCAAAAGGTTTATATCATGATTGGATCCAAAAAAGTCATAGTTTTGACCATTTGTCACCACCACACGACAAGCATTCCTTTCAAAGTGAAAATGGCAAATTATCCTTGGGCAATGAAGAGTTGGAGATGCTTGGGTATCTTTCTTCACACAACTCTACACTTCTTTTACCTTTTCGTATCAAGGTTTTTGCCACACCAAAAGAATATGGATTAGGTCACAACCTTTAGATATGTGCCATCATACATTCATCATTTTGAAAGTCTTCTTTACAAGTTAATAGATCATCAATGATTAGAGGAAGAGCTCTCAAACCAAGGAAAGAGATGAAGCATCTTGAAAAAATCATGAAGCTTCAAGTGGTAAATGAATTGATAAAATGACCATAGATCACAAACATAAATAGTTTCATTCCCTAATGACATAGTTGTGAATCTATCTATTCAAGAGTTTTTTTTTTTTTTTTTAGTTTTTGCATAGAGATGATGTTTAAATAGAAGAGTTTTTGGTCACAAGAAAGTCACTCCAATTGACAACTAACCATTGAAGTGTTCAAAGGTATCATATATGTTACAACAAGGTATAATAAACCTCCAATTAATAAACGAATTGTAGTCTTTGACAAAAAATTAACAACAAGGTGGCCACTACAAATATGGACAATGGGGAATGATTTTTTCTTATAAGTGTGTTCAAATACTATTTGGATGCCAATTTTCACTACATGTTTGTAATGAAAAGGCTAGAATTTCCACAAATGTGAAAACTTCCATATGTTTATAATTTGGTTGATTACATTTATGTTGTGGTAGTATTCTTCTATCCTATTCATTGGAAACTTTATAATATATTACAATACATATTAGTTATCTTTTTTTCATCTAATTGAAAAAGGTGATGATGGTGTGTAGTTGTAATTGGTAAGGTTTCTTCAATCAACCATGTCCCATATTCTTGACAAAATTGTACCCATGGAAAGACCACACAAACTTTGCACTTGAAAGTATAATAATTAACAAGTGATGCACTACTAAGTTCTTCCCTAAAAGACTTAACGTTGAACCCCTAAAAGGTAACAACAAAAAGAAGGTAGAAGGAAGGATTTGGAGCACATTCCTTGACTTTGTGCACTAAGGAAAGAGAGATATGTGACATGTTCACAAGCTCCTCATGGACAAGTCACATCCACAAGCCATACAATTTAGATGGTTAGTGGAAATGCAACCAATTTTGGGTCACAAACTTGCCAAACACTTGCATGGCCTAGAGTTGGGAGGAGGCCACCACCTTCACCCTATAATATATTTTGTGCTTATTTATGCAAGTTGTTTCCAAATGGTATTTTCTTTCAAGACTCCCAAATGGACATCTCTAAGCTGTGGCTTTTGTTGTACTGAATCTATCACCTTGTGTTTTTTTTGTTCAAGCTTGTTTTGCACTTGTGACACATTATCTTGTAATTCTTGTCAAGAACTTTCTAACTCCATGTTAGACACCCCCATTGGATATCATTTGGCCTTTCTTTCTTAGGTTTTTGTGGTCAAAAGTTGAATTGGCACTTTCACTATTGGCCTTTCTTTTGACCATAACTCCTAGCTTCAACTTCAAATGGAAAATGTGAGCTCAATTTTGATATCTACATTTTAAAAGCTTTTCCATTGCTTATAGATATAGATATGAACCAAGTTTACCCCTTGTACTTTTGTCCCCAAGGTTTGGGACATCCTAGAAATCACATGAATGCTTCCTTTTCATTTGCCCAAATTTTTTTAGGCCTTTTTTTGCCTTAATATGTTCTTGGTCCATTTCTTGTTTGTCTTGCCCAACCTTGGTCATGACCCCAATTCATCACAAACTTCTTCAAGCAAAATTTCAATATAATTATAATGAATCATTAGATTTATGTTACTTACTAAGTTTTTTTAACCAGAACACAAAACTACATGGACACAACTTTCCATACCATAGGGAAGAACATTTTTTCACAAATAAATAATAGTTAACAATGTTGTGTATTATCGATGAAAAAAGAGTTACAATGTTTTTGTCTTCTAGGGTCACCAATCATTGATTGGAGGTTGTTTAGGCTTTTCCTAATTACTTGTGATTGGATTACCTACCAGTAGATAATAACAATCTTGAGATTTGATCACCATGTTATTAAAAGGAATTAATAAAAAATTACTATTATTTATATTTACCAAATTAGAAATTTAAAAAAATCATCATTTTTGATTCATGGAAATAATTTCACATCATTATTGTGCGTTTTTCATTTTATTATTTTATTGTTGATAAAATGCTTGTTGAAAATATATAAACATAATGAAAAATGGTTTTGACTTATTAATCGCATGATTATGACAATGAAAAGAATAATGGTTTGTCATTTTACCATTCAAAGAGATTTAAATTTATATTATTTTAAAGAATAATTATGTTTATGTTGATATTATGATAGTAAAATATAATTTAAAGATTTGCCAAAATAACAAAAAAATGACATTTGATCCAAATTACATTATATAATAATCCCAAATTTTTACATAATTATTTTTCCCCAGAAAGTTTGTGATGAAGGTTAAGGTTATGATAATTCAAGAGAAACATTTGATTGTGATTTATAAAGGTTAGTAAAAAAAATGATCTAGATATTGGCCACATACATTAGTAGAAAAACCCATATTTGTGACTTCAATTTGCGACTAAAATTTAGTTGTAAATTTGACTTCCACAACTAATTTTCCTATTAGTTGCATAAGTATAATCATACCCAAAATATAGTCACAAATATGATCTAAGCATGACATCAACATAATGCACATGGATAAGGTATACAATCAATCATATATTTTGACCATATAAGTTTTTGTGATTAATTATCATAATGTGCAACTTGCTTCACACACATTGGCACATGGCATAATTTATGCATTTCCAAGTAGTGAGAATTTAAATAAAAACTTTTAATCTCCATCATCCATTATGGATGTTTTAATATTGATACTTGTAGCCAAATTGGTTTTTGCCATGTGGCATAATTTATGAATTTCCATTTTTAAAATATTTTTTTTCATTATGATTGTTCATTTTAAATGGTCATATATTGTGATGTGTGGCACAATGAAAAATTGCCAAATGGCATAATTTGCGCATTTCCAAAGAAATAATTTTTAAAATTATGATTGTTAATTTTAAATGCTCCTATATTGTGACACGTGGTACAATTTGTGCATTTCTAAATCAATTTAAATTGTTTTACTATGAGTGTTCATTTAAAATGGTAATATAGGTAGGTAGGTAATATTACCTACCTATTACCTACCTACCTATTACCTACCTACCTACCCAAGTCAAAAAATAGGACCCTAGGTATGTAAGCATGTAGGATGGTAGAAAGGTAAATGAATTAAAATGTAACAATCTAGATTTTTTTTGTTAATTTTTTTTTTTTTTTTCCAAGGTTAAACTTTTTTGAATTCATCCCAAATTGACAAATGTATTTTATTATGAGAACACAAGAAAGATAATTGGTTTCTATAAAATTTTAAATGAAATTCAAGGGCGAAACCTATAGGTTAAATATTTTACTTGCACCTTAATTGCAAATTGGGTCGCAATTACAAAAGTATTCTCCCACATACTTTGTGTGTGTGTGTGTGTGTTTTTCCATTTAATAAATTGTACAACTAAATATGTAATTACTTGATATTTTATATGTGAACAAATTATCTAAATGGATTATTTGAATTAATTAGTCCAATTCAGATAATTAATTATCAAAGTAATTAATTTGATTTTATATCTGAATTTCAATCATCAGAAATAATTATTTAATAATTAGTTTTTAAAATTAAATATCTAAAAATTAATTATTTAGATTGATTGTTTGAATTCAAATAAAATTCAATAATCATTCACTTGGATTCCCAAAATTGATTATTTAAATTAACCAATTAGAATAATTATTTAAATCAATTAATTGAGATTAATAGTTATTTATGAATATATTAAGTAAATTAAGTATAATATAATATTTAATGGTTAAAAATTAATGAAATTAATGAAATATTAAATACGTGTTGATTAATTAATTATTATTTCATATTTTCATCAATTATATAATCAATTAGTTAATGGTAATAATTCATTAGTAATAATTGATGATTATATCAATTTATGATTTAATACTTGATTGATGAAAGTTTAAGTAAATAAAAAAGTAATTATTTAGTATATATTGGTTAATATTGATTAAATTTAATGAACTAATTAAGTAACATTGACTATTTCATGGACTATATTAACTAATCAATTAGTTGATAATAATCATTCATCAATAAATAGGATTTTTTAATATGATGATTATATCATATTAATATTTTTTCCCCACTATTATTTAATCATACCTTATAAGATATGGTATATTCTTAAACAAACCATATAAAATCAAAATGAAAATTTTGAATTTCAATATCCTTATAATATGAGCAAATATATGTGTAGTATACTTAAATGCAAACTAAATATCTTAATACACCATGAATATAAGCTAAATATACTTAAATATGATAAATACACTTAAGATATGCTTAATGTATATTGAATACAAGATAAATATATTCTTAGTGTAATCCACAATACCATAATGTACATTAAATGTAAAAGCACACCATAAGAAGTAGCCAAGTTATAATTAATTTTGTGATGAAATGAACATAGGGCCCTATTCTTGGATGAAAATTCAAGAAGTTAGACAATATGAAAGGATGTGTAATTTTGTAGTTGTATCATATATAGTCACAAAAATAGTAACAAATTCAAAAGCATAGTGAGTAGTTGTAAATATGATAGAACATAATTGCAAATGATAGATAGCATGTAGTTTCAAATTGAATGGTTACATGATTAAAGGTTTTTCATAGTGATATAATTTCAAAAGGTGGTCAAGTCTCTATAGCACAAATACATAACACCCTTTTCATTTTGTTTAGATGTCTTTACACCATCAAATGAGCAACCTTAAGCCTTGGAAACAAACAAAAACCATTCCAACATTAGAAGTAGTTCAATGCCCAACTAACTACCAAACTTGGAACCAATCTTATTCCATTTACACAATATGTAATAAAAGGACCCCCAAAAACATATTTTAAGATATTGTCATTTTCATTGTCAAACTTTGGGTTGTTACCAAACATGTTGTTGATGATAAAAAACAAAATGTTTTTATTGTAGTTATATCATGACTAATAGTGAAAAGGGGTTTCATAAATGGCTTAACAATGCTCGAACAACAAATCAAATAAACATGTGTGGGCAAAACAAGTATTTGAAGTTCTTTATTTTTATTATAATCTAATCTTTTGAAAAAAATTGGTTTAGAAAAAATATTAGTTTAATTTAGCACAATAGTGGGGGAGGACCTTAGGGTTTTAAAATTTTGTGGGAACATCGACCGCTTTGACACTGCAACAAATGATTCTTGGAGTGAACTTTTTCCACAAAATTTTAAGTCCCATTACAAAATAATGTATATAATTGTTTCCTTTGTGGTCCTTATTTAATATCTTTGTTTTTAGTTTATATGTGTGCTAATGGAGCAAAATAAATCAAGGATTTTGTAACATGACTAATAAAAATTTTGTTGAAGTTTTGTTGTATGGAGCTCAAGTTTTGGTATTGCAACATGAGGTTGTTCAATAGTCATTTTTCTCTTATTAATTAACCATCTTGGATTTAGATTGTCAAATGTTAATGTTTAGGCAAACTTCAAAGCAAGTTTTTCATCATTTTTTTGGTGAAAACAACATTTAACAATTGTGGAAGAACATGTGTTTGTTGCAAAGGAAAAGGCATTTGCTGTGAAGACAAAGTTGCGAATGTAGAAATTGATTATGGAGTTAGAAAGTCATGAACACTATGAAACATTATGGGACTCTTTCAAGATTAGAGGATTTTCACTATATGACTCTTTCAAGATTTTAGGATTTTCACCATGAAACACTATGGGACTCATTCTCTAAATAGGGGATTCTTTTCTCAACAACATTGACAACATTCATTGATTCAATTTTGGATGTAGTAAATATAATAGTTCCTTGTATAGTTTATTGGTAACACATTGTAAATAGTGATGTTTTATCTTGTTTGTTAAGCATATTAGTGATCCAAAGGATGTTGTCACTTTGCAAATAAAGCTTACACAAATATTGCAAAAGGTAATGGATTTTTAATTGTTTTAGTTCATGGTTGCAAAGGTTTCTTTCCTTGAAATGTTCAATACATTTCCATAATGTTGTTAAGGATCTCAAATATCCAATGTAAGTTGTAATTGGAAATCACAAATCTTTATCAAACTATTCACTCCATTTTTGTTGCCATGCAATCAAATCACAAAAGCCATGTTGTTATATTATAGCCATGATAAAGTTTATTGATAAAAGCAAGGATGGAAATAAAATGATTTTTTGAATATCTTCCATAAACATTTTGGTGGCCCTACTTTAATTTTAGGTGAAAACATGGTTGGCCATTGCATTTTTGGACATATTTGTAGTACTAATAGGGGCCCAATATAAGTGTGAGTTTGCTTTCAAATTGAAGGACATCATGACTCCCTTAATCCATGTTAAAAGCATGTGGTAGTAGGGTTATTGATGTAGAGTTATGATCAAATGTGCATTGAATTACCTAGAGTATTCAATTTGGAACTCTCAAGCAATTTCTTTATGAAGCTTTTCAAGTTGCTAAATTGTCCATAGTACTTATGCATATTTATTCAATAAATCTAGAACTGATTTTTTAATACATGAATCTTTAAGATCAAATGACCTAATGCATGCCAAAAACTAGGCTAATTTGGTGTGAGTGCCAAGACACACAAATTTTATGAAAATATTAGTCCATTATAGTTCTAAATTGAAAATATTCATTTCAAGTAATGGATTTGAAGTTTTCAAATTTCCAATAGCATGATGCTTTCAAAAATAGTCATCTAGGAACAATCATTTTCAAACATTTGATTAAAATTATACATTTTTTATGTACTCCTTTCAATGGACAAAATTCTAAGACTTAACTTTCAATAAATTATCCCAAATGACTATGAGATTGCTAAAACAAAAAATATTGGTGCTTAATACATATGTGGTTGTTTTAAATGGTGGCAAATTTTCATTTTTTGAAAACAACAAAGTTTGATAATATTAATATCATGTGTTGTGTTAAACTATTAATTAAACATTCACAAACTATTTGATAAAAGTACAAAAAAGGTAAAACAAATCTATAATGACCATTTTTTAGGGTTTTTCAGGTCTAATATACACCTCCCAAAATGTGGTGCATTTAATTTTAAAGTTTTTGGTATTTAAGCCTTATGATTAAAAACTTGAAATAATAATAATATTTTTGAAAATAAAAAAATTTAATTAAAAAAATCATGGGTATATTTATGGTATACATTATAAAAAAAACTCATTTATCATTTTAGATTACATTGGGTATTTGGTTTCATTAGTCATTCAAATAAGTGTTTGAAATGGATTTTATACATTGGCCCATCTCACATTGGTTGTCACCTTCTATTTTTATCAAAATTTCAATTTATCACATACTTATGGTCAACATCTTTAAAAACCCTTATTTATGAGATGAAAATGTGAAACTCTTCACATGGTTCACAATCATGGCTCAAAATATGTGGAATCACATGTGAAATATTTTTTGGTAAAGGTTTTAAATCATTTCAATTGGTTTTGGAATATAATTGCATTTTTTAATATGCAAATATACCCATATCTACCATGAAATACATTTTAAAGAAATATTTTATATTTTATATTTATTTTTGGGTTATGTTCTGTTATAATATGCAAAAATACTAAAAATGATTTTTTAAAAATGTTGACATGGTTTAAGTTCAAAAACATTCATTTGGGAAAATAGTACAATGTGACTACATAAAAGAAGTCACTAAAGCTTGTTTTTACCCCTTTGGTACAATGTGATCATATTAAATTAAAAAACTTTTCTAGAATTTGAAGGTTAGTTTCATGTATATTGTGATTTTATGATTCAAATACCATGAGGTTTTTATATCATCTTGGTTTTGAATATTTTGTTGGGGACATATGGAAAATTACCATTTGGGACAATACTTTGCCTCCGCCAACCATGCTTTAACCCTTTATAAAATTGATTGAAAAGCTTGCAATGGATAACATTAGGACATGAAGAGTCCTTAGTGGAATTGAGAATAGTACAAAAAGTTTGTAAAAAAATTGAAGTGACACAGAAGGATGATCAAATAATGCATATGATGGTTAATCATGTTAACGATTAATTATGAGTGTATGTAAGGCATTTGAAAATGAAAAAGGGAAAACCACCAAAATATGAGGTGTAATTGTTGGAAGACGATAACATAGCTCTTTTGTTAATTGTTAAAGGTAGACATTCCTTATGTTCAAGCAATTCCAATGAATCACCTTTGTACACACTAAAGTAGCATGATTCATAATCACACCTTGTTCCAAGCCATGGTGCCAATTTTTGGCATGTATTCGTTAGAATGTTATATATGTTCTGCTAGTTTTCTTTGGGTATGGAATTGCTAATGATTTGGTTTGTAAATTGAATAGAAAAGGATTGATTAAAAATCAAAAGAAATGAATATTCTCATGCATGGAGAGTATGGGTTGAGTTGGAAGCAAACCCATAGCAAGAGGAAGAAGTAGATGCAATTGTTAACACTTTTTAGAAGTTGCTCAAGAAGAAAGCAACATTAGAAAGCATTGTTGTACATTCCAATTATAACAATTAAATCATTAGTAGACTAGAGCTATAGAAACATTCATTACATCACTAAATCACATTACATTTCCCTTCATTGCACAACGTTTGTATTGTATGCACACCAAATTTATTTAAATAAATTATGCATCAAAACCCATTAATAATAGTACATACAAGTATGGTATTTTAAATTCCTATTCCTATTTTAAATAATATGTAAAAATTTGGTTATGCAAAGCCATTTAGAGCTGTAATTGAATAGGTAATTTTTAAAAAAAGGTTTCAATTAAAAACAAATGATCACAAGTCAAATCCAATCAATACCAACAATTCTAAAATTTATGCTTGTTGTCCATGCTTCCTTTTAGCATCTCTTGGGGTTGTAAAACAATTTGGTTGATTAACGTTTAATGTCATAAATGGTCAATTTGGTGTCAAACAAATTTTTTTTCAAAGATAAAATTGTAAAAAGAACATGTATATTTATTTAAATGAAAGTTATTAGAGATGAGGCTTTATTTTTAGTATCTTGATTGCTTCTAAAATTTGATGATTTTATTTCTATTTTTGGTCATTATTTTTTGGAAAGGTCACATGAATTGGTTGAAGGCCAATGTAAACCATCACCTACATTGGACCATGGTTCATTTTGGGTGAACT
>Ga0116227_10015390_pt1 | contig 11333 bp, 8 predicted proteins | sample S1TSphgellanicum_FD_89693 | JGI IMG/M metagenome (GOLD analysis project Ga0116227, IMG submission 89693) | Host-associated microbial communities from peat moss isolated from Minnesota, USA - S1T2_Fb - Sphagnum magellanicum MG | ecosystem: Host-associated > Plants > Peat moss > Unclassified... | reverse complement strand
TGGTGGCTTCCCCCAAGTCCGGGCCGTGGTGAGTCTTGTGTGTCCGTGTTGCCCGTGGCTTGTCCTAGCACCAAGGGTGCTCCAACTTTGCACTAACCACTTTGTGTGGGTTGTGTGTAGGCCCGTGTGAGTGAGTGAAGCTTGTCAACTCTTCCTAGTCTCATCCCGGAGCTCCAACCCGCCCCTCTACCCCTCAAAGGGTTATGAGCTAGGGAATGTGCTCCGACTCCTCCTTTTCCGCTGCTTTATACTTGGGGTCATATTTGAGCCCTTTAAGGAGTTGGGAGTGTGTCATTATTTGTCAAATAACTTCATGCATTATTTCCAGCGGGATGGAGGTGATGGCATTATTAACAATCGAACCATGCCAGGGGTGGGGGTAGGGTCGAGGCTACTAAAATGGAAAATCGCAAGTAGGAGGCGAGTCTTCGGTCTTTAAAAATGTGAGCTCAGTTGGAATTTAGCTATGTTGATCCGTTTCTAGATAAGGCTTTAGTGGCTTAAAGTTTGATCCTACAACGAGTACTCCAATTAGGATAATTGAGACTATTGGGAACCTTAAGTCCTTGAAGTGTAGATTGTATGACAGTTAATCACTCGACCTTCATAATTTCCTTGACATCCTTTTAATATGTATCCCTAAGGCAATAACGTTAAACTAACATTGTGCTAAAGATATCTATTATTGTCTACAAAACTATTGCTAAGCAGTTGAGCCAAGGATAGGATACACTTCCTCCAATGGTAGAAATAAGGTATGTCCTTGATTCCCTGGTCTTATGTAATTCAATTCTGTCTCATAGGATAGGGAAAAAAGTAATAGTGCACGAGCATAATGGATTGGATCACGTTCTACTAGGACACTCCTTTTTCACTTGATATAAAATATGGAAAAATGTCAGGAAATAAATTTTTTTGCATAATGCAGAAGTAAAATCTCATGCAAATATAAGTTGGACATAAACCTTAGGACCAAAACTAACACACTCCCAAGGTCCTTAATGGACTCAAATGTGAGTCCAAACTAAAAACAGTGGATGAGCAAGGAGTATGGGCACGTTCCCTAACTCGTAGCACTTTGAAGGGGTAGAGGGGCATGCTGGAGTTCTAGGATGGGACTAGGAAGAGTGACAAGCATCAACTACTCACACGGACCTGCACAAAACCAACACAAGGTGGTTAGTGCATAGTTCGAACACTTTTGGTGCTAGGACAAACGACGGGCAACTTGGATTCACAAGACTCACCACAGCCCAGACTTGGGGGAAGCCACCACCTTCCCCCTTATAGTATACTTTGTGCCTTTCCATGAGACCCACATCCAAATGGCTTTTTATCCCGGGAGTCCCAAGTGGGAGTCTCAAAATTGCCAAAGTTGAGACTCTCGCAACTTTAAGGCCTCATAACTTTGTGTGTAGGCCTCCAATTGAGATGAAATCTAAAGCAAAGTTGTAGCCCTCATTGAGAGCTTTCCAATGGTATGTCGCATGCCACCTGCACGTAAGGAAATTGGGTCAATTCCTGACTTTTAGTGGTCGGGAGTCAAATTGCCAATTTGACTCCTGACCCTTCTTTTGGCCATAACTTGTTTCAAATGTCCAAATGGGTCATGTGAGCCCATTTTAGACATTTACATTTCAATAGCTTTCCAATGGTATAAATAACTCCTTGAGCCATTTGGTTTTGACCTTTGCAATGGCTTTCTGAAGATTCGGGAGTCCATCGAAACTCTAACTCCCAAAGTGGAAGATGTGTGAGGGTTCATTCCCTCACATTTTCCTTCACTCCCAGGCTTCCCTCTTGGCTCGCAACCTTGCAATCCCTTGCCTTGTTCGCGAGCCCAAGGCTAGGGTTGCAACAAAAACATTAAATATCTACATAAACCAAGATGAAATGATCTTATGGTTGCCAGATCTTTAGTTCCATCTTCCACACAAGCAAATATTTGGTGGCCACCAAATTGTTAGTAATGTAACTCCTCACATTAGTAACGATCTAATGTCCACCAAATCGTTACCAACCTTAATCCTCGAGGACGCATAAAATCTGGTGGCCACCATATCATTGCAAGGTCAATATTTGAAGACCTAATTATTTGGTGGCCACTAGGTAGGCATTATCGCTCTTCCAAAACCATGTAATGATCTGGTGGGCCCCACATCATTGCAATGTTAGTATTTGAAAACATAACGATCTGGTGACCACTAGATTGCTACCAACATTAGTTTTTAAGAAAAAAATAATTTGGTGGCCACTAGATTGTTATGTCCCTAAGGATTAGATATTGTAATGATATGGTTGCCATTAAATTGTTACATCCTTGAGGAGTAGCCTTTGCAATGACTTAATGGCCACCAAATCGCTTCAGGGTCGATTATTCAAGACGTTAATATTTGGTGGTTACTAGATCATGACTGACAATAATATTCTATAACATGAAGATCTACTATGCACTAGCTCGTTTTTCATGAGATTCTTCGAAGAAGTAACAATCCGGTGGCCACCAAATTATGAAAATTAAAACATAACATAGAGATAGTGAACTAGTGGCCACTAGATCGTACCTCAAGGAACTAATCAAAGACAAAACGATCTGATGGCCACTAGATTGTTGCTAAGTTTACTCTTTGAATAGGATTATTTTTTCCTTCAAAATTAATAATGATTTGGTGGCCAATAAATTGATATGACTGTAATGAATAAGGATTATCATATGGTGGTCACCAGATTACTATGTGTTAAAGGTCTTATTAATGAAATAATAACTTGGTGGAAGTAGATAATCTGGTGGTTACAACAATTGTTATTTAGTGACCACTAGATTGTTTTTTCATTAAATGTGGTGCAAGAAATGATTTGGTGACCATTAGATCATTATAAAACTATGTAAATGTTATAAGAGATTTGGCGGCCATCAGATCATTTCTTCTTTATGGAAGATTGGTATAAAATGCATGGGGCTCGAAAATATTGTTATTTAGTAGCCGTTAAATCATCTCTTTTATTTTTTTATTGATAAAGCAGTTCGCACGTCCATGTTACAATTATCTTTGTTTTCACCTTTTCACCAAAATCCTTGGGGAAAAATTGGGTTACAACAACGACTACGAAGATGTGGATGTTAGCATCTAATTGCTAGAAAAGGAGGTAAAGAAGTGGGGTATTGAATTGACAATGGAAATGCCACATATTGAGTGGTGCTTCCAATTTGAGAAATGGAAGGACCTTAACAAAGTTAAATATGTTCATGTTGTCAACCTTAAGGCCTATAACGATGATCCACAACAAGTTTTGTTTTTCCTATTAATTCCATTCTCTCCATCACAAGCTGGGATCATTTGCCCAATTTCAAAAATGGATGATAGCGTGCACTTAAAGAATTGTGAGAAAGGAAAGTTCAAGGTTGCAAAGTTCCTGAATAGGACATCAAAGTTAGTACACCAAATGTGGGATGAGATGGTGAGTATGATAGTCATAAAAAAGGATGACAAAATTGTGACAACTTTTGAAGCAACTCAAATCGATGTTGACAACTCATATATGATTAAGGCTCCCAAAAAGAAAAAAAAAGAGGTGACAATAGAGGAAAAAAAGGAGAAGACGATTGACAACCTCATCATGAAAAAATATTTGAAGAACCTTGATGAAATTGAATGCAAGCATGTCAATGAATCAATCAAGAGCGAATTTTTAGATGCTTCCTCCTTGGAAATAATGGAAACAAGCTTGTTCAAAGGGTAAAGGTTCCTATGGATAGATTCATGCCTCCTTTTGGGAGAATTGTGTATCGCCCATTTAGAGATATTGGGGCACCCCCAATTCCTTGAAGGACTCAAATGTGAATCCAAATAGAAGACAGTGGAAGAGGGAGGAGGTGGGGCACGCTCCCTAGCTCACTACATTTTGAGGGGTAGAGAGGTGTGTTGGAGCTCCGGGATGGGACTAGGAAAAGTTGACAAGCTTCACTCACTCACACGGGCCTGCACACCACCCACACAAAGTGGTTAGTGCATAGTTGGAGCACCCTTGGTGCTAGGACGAACCACGGGCAACACGGGCACACTACATTCACCACGGCCCAAACTTGGGGGAAGCCATCACCATCCCCCTTATAGTATACTTTGTGGTTGGCCACGGAGCTTACATCCCGATTAGGAGTCCCGAAATCGCGCCAAATGTGACTCCCTTGACTTTGGACCCCATAACTTTGCAAGCAGACCTCGGATTGAGATGAAATCTAAAGCAAAGTTGTAGATCTCATTGAGAGCTTTCCAACGGTATGCCGCATGCCCCCTTTCAACTAAGTGAATCGGGTCGATTCCTGAATTTTTGTGGTCGGAAGTCAAACTCGCAATTTGACTCTCGGCCCTTCTTTTGGCCATAACTTGTGTTTCATATGTCCAAATGAGTAATGTGAGCCCATTTTAAACATCTACGTTCCAATAGATTTGCAATGATATAAAGAACGTTACAATCCATTGAATTTTGACCCCTAAAATCACTCTCTGAAGTTTTGGAAGTCCACTGGGATTCCATTTCCCAAAATGGGAGTTGCCTTGGGAGTGTGAAGGTTCATTCCCTCACATTTTCTTACACTCCTTTACACTCCCGGGAGTATGTGATGTGACTCACAGGCTTCTTCTTGGCCCGCACCCTTGCGGCCTTTTTGCCTTGACTCCTGGGCTTCCACTTGGCCCACAACCTTGTAACCCCTTTGCCTTGGTCACGAGCCCAAAGCTAAGGTTGCGACAAATACACACAAGAACAAAATCAAGCATTGAATTTTGATGTTCCATTACATCGATCAGCAGTGTCTAGTTTTTGTTATTTTTCCTAATCCGAAAGATCTAACTAAGATTTTGGAAACATGTCCAAGAAACTGGTGTGTTACTTCCAATTTGATGTTCTTTATGGTGGGTGGACAACATACAATCTAGGTCATGAAGGTAATTTCCATACTATAGTGGTTTTGGTCGATTCCCGACCCACTACCTTAGTTGTTTCATTGAATCATTTGAGTTAATTTGTTTATTTATTTCCTTATAAGATACTTGTGATGGATAGTGTTAATGACGACATACACGAGTGATTCCAAGCCTTTGGTATTGTTGTCGATTAGAATGTTGATTCCGTAAGGTTTTGTAAGCTTTCGTTTATCTTCAATAATGCAAATATGTTGAAGAATTTAGTTTTTTCATATAGGGAGAATTTCCAAGACGTGCAAAAAATATGGATTAAGTTCAGTCGACCAAACTTAGATCTCGAATAAAACAAGAAGAAAACACAAGCTTACAAGGTATGGATTTTCAAAAAAATAATTCCGCAAGAAATTCATGTTGAATGTTTGCTGCTAAAAATGATTTAATGTGCTTTACTGGTTTTGTGTAAAGTTTCAAGACTTCCTTGACAATTATGTTTGCAATTTGATTAGTGAAGGAATGTATGTCAATCTTGTTACTTTCAGACTTGTTTTATGAAAAATGAAAGGAGATTTTATTGATGTGGGAATAGGGGAAGATTTTGGACGAGAATGGAAAATTGCCTTCAAGACCACAACCTGTGGGAAAGTTGACATTCAATCACCTTATGGGACTAAAGGAGTCTCACATGGTGAAGCTTGTGCATGGTTTGAAGGCACATGAAATTTTGTTGCGAGATTAGCCTACAATGAAAAGCAACCCACACCTCTTGACAATGACAGAGTTTTGTTACAATGTCAAGAAACAATGGGTGATTAGAAATGAGATCATGGTATTCCATAGACATCCTCAACCAACATCACAAAATCCACAACCTTACACTAAAGAGATGTGGAAAAAAATGAAATTGCAACATAAATATAACAAGGTGTTGTTTGCATTATTAAAAAGGACACTAAATGATGATTTCTTCTAGGGGAAAATCCATTTAAATCCATCCAATCATCCTCCTTCCAATGAATTTAACGAGGTTCTCGAATAGTGGATTTCAAAGTCAATTAACGCAAACCCACAAATTGGCCCTTTGTGCTTCAAATTGCATTATAGGGTCGATCCATTCTTGGAATTCAATAGCTTTAAGGATGATGTGGACAACTTTTCAAGGAATGTCGATTTCCTAAACAATAAGTCTAGGAGGATATTTGCTATTTTCTCAACTATGAGATCCTTTAATTGAGGACCCGGACATTTGTTCTCAAACAAATTGGAAGAGTGTACTCTCAAGCTTATTGTCCATGAAGGTCGCTTTCAAAGCAATTGCATGTATTTGTGACCAAAAGTCTTTTAACAATTTAGTTGTAACACTTCAAGAAGAAGGCATTTTGGGTGACATCTTTATGGAATATGTATTTTACTAGGCTTCCAAGTAGGAGGTTCCTTTATCAAAATCATTAGGCTCGTGGATGAACTTGTCACTTTTCGTATATGCTTACATATTTGCTTCACAAGAAGGAAATTCTTTGTAGGAGGAGATTTTGGTGTCAAGGCATTTTCAAGTGTGGGTCCCCATCTGCGACTTTCCATTTCCAAAAGAAAAAAGGTTGTATAAGTTCGAACTCAACCCCAACTCCATTCAACTCATTCTACAGCCATTTTTGCATGTTGGAATGGTGTGTCTCAATATTTTCGACAGTGGAATGTTAACAAATTTATGCCTGGTATGTTCTTGCAAGTCTTAAATCTATGTGTATGTTTCAAGGTTTGTTGTCCATTTAGAATTTTGAACCAATATCGATGCAATTTGCAGAAGAAAAAAATTGGGTTTTTGAGCTTATTCCAATGCACTTGCTTGACGAGGTTGAAAAGATTGCAATGATTAATCTATTGATTTTGTATAATACAAATCAAGTGCCCTTTGCAATTTGTGCTCTAACCCTAATTGTAAATCTTGAACAACAAAGGTCAAATGTAGAGGAAGAACTACAAGAAGTGGATACATCCATTCCTACAAAAGGGAAGAAAAACAAAAGGAAGGCAGCTTGCAAGGTTAATGTCAGAGAGATGAGCATGAAAGTGAATTGCAGTAATTTGTCGATTTCCAGGAATTTTCAGTCTTGTGCAACTGTAAAGAAGAAAATGACAGGTGATGAGATACCATCCAGTGATATATTAACTTGACCTGACATCTGCTCTATAGAACCATTACAAATGGCCATTGTTGCTAGGGAGGACGATGTCAAGGATTTCAATGATGACAATATTGGTATGGAGATGAACACACAAGTTCCTCTGGAGTAGTTGAACCCACCTAGAGCTAGATTAAATTATGGCTAATAATACTCTTCATTAAGCATTATACAATTCTTTTAAATTATGAATACATTTACATAGGATATTTCATAATTTTATTCTAAAACATAGTATGCATCAAGTGGCCACTAAGTGGTTTTATATCCTTCTTTCATTGCTTCAATTGCCAGATATTTTGCATCTAGTGGACCACATTTATGTTTACATAATTGCGAATAGATAGGTGTACTTAGTGGCCACCAAATACAATGATCCAACAACCACCAAATAGGATAATCTAGTGACCACTAGATCGGTCAATTAGTTGCCACCAAATAAGATAATGTGGTGGCCACCAAATCGACCAATTAATGGCCTCAAGATATAGTCACTAGATAGGTCAATTTGTTGGCCACCATATTGACTAACTGGTGGCCTCTAGATATTACAATTTGTTGGCCACCACATCATTCGATTTGGTGGTTGTTAAATTGTCCTATCTTCTTGCCACAAGACTAGCATGATGTTGAAAAATTTAAAAAAATTGTTGTGCAAGATAAAAAATTAAGTTCTTTTGTTGTTCCTACATATATTTATTTCAAGTTTTCTACCATCTAATATTTGGTTTCTAATTCCATCCTTGTTGATTATTTATCAAAATTCTTTTTACTTCTCAATTTTTTAATTTTTTCCCTTTTTCTCATTTGTTACATTTTGACCATTTTCTACTTTCTATTTATAGATGAATGTGATTTTTTGTTCGATGACTCTAGTGAGTACACATTTAAAGACTTAGATGATTGGGACAAGCTTGGGTCTTTTTTTGGCCTTGGTGGAATTTGAAAGATGGCTATTTAATTATTTGGACAACTTGACGAAACTAAATTACATTGGAAAAGGCATGTAAAAAGGCAAGAAAGACAAAGGAGATTGATGCCATTTTCAATCCAGCCTTTGCCCAATTGAAGTTCTTCATCCCATGACGCACTCCCAAGTCCCGGGTTGAACCCACTTGAGGGTCCAACTATGTGTAGTTGCGGAAGAGTGGGACTTGAGGGGCGCTCCCGACTTCCAGCACTAAAGAGGGGTAGAGGGGCGTGCTAGAAGTCCCGGGATTAAACTAGGAAGATGGATTAGAAGATCAAGCACGAATTTGCATCCAAAACCAACCATAAAAGGGTTAGTTCACATTCGGGAACACCCTTGGGTGTTGGGACAAGCCATGGGCAACTTGGACTACTTGATTCACCACGGCCCGGACTCGGGGGAAGCTACCACCTTCCCCCATATAGTATATTTTGCAGCTCTCCGTCGAGGCTACATCCAAATGGCTCTTTTTCCCGGGACTCCCAAGTTGGAGTCCCGAAACTGTCCTGGGTTGGAGTCCCGGGACTTTGGACGGCCATAGCTCCTCGCCCCGAGCTCGGATCGGGACGAGCTTTTAACCAAGGTTGTAGCTTTCGTTGAGAGCTTTCCAACGCCATGTCGCACTCTTTGAGGCAACATCGGGAAGAGGTCGATTCCCAACTTTTAGTGGTCAGGAGTCAAACTGGCAGTTTGACTCCCGGCCCTTCTTTTGCCCATAACTTGAGCTGCAGATGTCCAAATGGGCCATGCGAGGCCATTTTGGACATCTACGCTTCAAGACCTTTCCATTGATATAAAGAACGCGCCAAGGAAAGGAGATTTGACCCCTCAAATCGTCTTCTGAGTTTTCGGGAGTCCCAGAGGACTCCAAATCTCCACTTTTGGGAGTGGGAGTTGCATTCTCCTAATTTGCCCAAAGTGGGGTTGCAACACCCACCTCCATCTTTTCAATCTTTCAAGCGATTGGTCTTGTCGCATCCACATTCACCCCTTGCGAAATTCGATGGGCCTGAGGATGATGGTGTTCGTGGAGTTTTCCATGAAACTACTGAGGAAAATAAGGGGAAAGAATTTGCTCTTGGAGGTTTTACATCTCCTCCTCCTATGGGCGTAGAGGATGTGGAGGTGAGTCTTTTGCACATGATTTTTGATTTGAAGGGGGTCCTTGTTGGGAAGGAGTATTTTTCAAAATTAATCACCTTTTGCCTCCATTGTTTAATTTGGTTCATGGTCCTACCTTACTAGGTAAGAGCGTTGTACCTAGGCCAGCTTAAAGAAATTCCTCTTTAGGTGTTTAGAGTAGTTTACTATCTACATATGGGCATTTGCTCCGCTTGCTAAAATGAATGCCTACTTGAAAAAAATAGCATAAGAGATAGGTATTATGATCGACTCGCAAAGGATTATGGGTCGAGATTTGTGCAAGATTAACAAACACTTTCTACAATTTCCCATCAAGCTAGGCCATTATCATGTCGATCGTCTCACTCATGATAAATTAATTTATCATAAAAACCTTTTTGATTTTTCCCCTAGGTATCCTAATATTCACCTAGGAAATACATTGTTGGTAAATAATACGCCTTATAAAACCTACTTGAATCCGCCCTCTAATGCCATCTTTGTTGAGTCTTATGAATGCGCTAAAAGAGGATAATTATCTAATGAAGGTTCTTCTTTCATACTTAGAGTTTTGTCATTACTTTAGGCTTAGCATTCCCACTTTTGTGGAACTCTATTTTTTTGGCACCATTAGATGTATAAAAAAAAACGATGTCAAATTATGGACATTATTTGAAAATTGCACTAAGGCCTTTTCCTCTAGTTTCTATAGAAATTGTTCAACATTCGTAGTAAATAGTCAAAATGTTCTTTTTTGCTCCTTTCTTCCAATGTCGTTTTGGATTGTCCAATATCATTGATTTTTATGGTCAATCTATTTCCAAACTTTTACAACTACTGTTTGTTTGAATTTCTCAAATTATCAGTGCGCCCTTTCTAGAAGGGGCGAAAGATAGGGATGAAGATAAGGAGTCACCAAATTCATGCACAGTTGTTGAATCTGGCTTGGATGAAATTCCTTCCACCTTGGTTTTCAATTTTCAAATGCTTCAAGTGAAAGATATGGATTTGCCAAATTCATGCACAATTGTTGTAATTGGCTAAGATGAAATTCCTTTGATTTCGGGTGTTAACGCTAAAATGCTTCGTTTGCTTATAGTGGAAATGAATTTATTTCATGTGATCTTCGATTTGAACATAGTTCTAATCACAACACACTTCAATAGAGGTTCTTGCATAGTCATTTTTCGTCCTGGATTGAACAAATTCTTGGAGAATTGCCTTGCTCAATTCCAAGTGTATATTTGGTTTACAACCCAGCCTCACAATATTTATAATTAATTGGATCAAACACAAAAAAAAAATCTTTATACATGTTTCCAGAGTGCTTGATTAAGAGTTTTGCATGCAAAATTTTCATTTCTTACTGGATAAACCTAACAAGCCAATTTTCCACAAGAACCTTGACGTTTTTTTTTTGCTTATCCTTATATTCACATTAACAACATCTTGCTCACAGACAATACACCATACAAAAACATGTTCAATTGTTGAAATTGAAACAAAAAATACCTTATTAATTGCTCATCTTCAAATTTTGTCTGTTTGAATATCTAAAAACTTTCCTTTGGTAAAATTTATTAAAAATTTTAGTTTTATTGCTTTAATCTTGCATGTACTATTTGCTTTTATTGCATTTGGTTTTGGCCTAATGGGCTTTTGGTTGAACCTCGCACTCTTCTGACCATTTGGTGGCTGCCAGGTGTTCTTCAACAACAATTTGGTGATCGCCAATTGTTTTCCTTATCAACCTAGTGGCTGCCATGTGTTCTTCCTCATCTACCTGGTGGCCACTAGGTCGTGATATGCGTGTTTTTAGTCCATGTTTTTACCGAATTCCCTAACAAAATTATCCTTCCATGTTCTGGATTTCAACTTCATTCTTGCATATTCTATGTTGGATTAACATCTCCTATGACAAGGATAGAGGCCTCTACTCATTCTTGGATTTCTCTTTGCTCTAATTTTTTTTTTTAATTTTTTTTTTTTAGGAGCATGATGTTTCTCTTTTGAATGCAAAGATGCAAATCCAAACTTTTTGACTTCAATCTAGCACAACTAAAAAGCTCTTCATTCTCAATCTCAATGGTGTCCTTTGTTACTTTCCAAAGTGTGCCTTTCTTCAAGGGGATTATT
>Ga0116227_10015388_pt1 | contig 11334 bp, 7 predicted proteins | sample S1TSphgellanicum_FD_89693 | JGI IMG/M metagenome (GOLD analysis project Ga0116227, IMG submission 89693) | Host-associated microbial communities from peat moss isolated from Minnesota, USA - S1T2_Fb - Sphagnum magellanicum MG | ecosystem: Host-associated > Plants > Peat moss > Unclassified... | reverse complement strand
GCTTATACTTCAAGAGTATGAGTTCAAGGTTATTCACCGACCTGGTATTACACATCAGAATGCAGATACCATGTCACGAAGACCCCTCACTACCTCTGAAGATTTTTCAAAAACCAGGCAATATTTTGACCAGATTCCAGCAATACATGTATCTGAGGCATCTAGTTATCTTGCACTACTGCAATGTAAACTGGTTGAGCATCTCATTTTCGATATATGGGAGAACTTGGACACTTTGAGGTTTCTTCAACATGGGGAATACCCTCCCCAAATTATGTCAAGTCAGCGAGATCGCATACAACAGCGGTCCAAACGCTATTCATGGAGGGAGAATCACCTCGTCTGATGTTTACCACAAGGCGACAGAGTGGTTCCACCACCACATGAACGGCCTGGTCTTATTCAAAAGGTACACTCGGAGCTTAGACACTTTGGAGTTAAACCTACTTATAGCCTTCTCGCTCTTCATTACCATTGGAGAAGTATGTATGCTCAAGTTCGAGACATCATTACTAGGTGTGAACAATGTGATAGAATGAGAACTTTTTTCTTCGTTCGACAACTCACGCTTTCTCCACTCCCTATTCAGGGCATGTTTTATCGTTGGTCATGTGATTTAGTTGGAGAGTTACCAGAAACCTCTAGGGGTAATGTTTACATCATGATTATGATTGAACATTTTTCAAAGTGGGTTGAGCTTGTTGCGTTACCAGACAAATCATCACACAGCACCAGCCAGGCTTTCTTATAACAAGTTCTGAGTAGGTTTGGGGCTTGTGATGAATGCCTTACTGATCAAGGATCAAAATTTAGGGGAAAATTCCAAGACCTACTTGACCATGCTCTAAATGACCATCGTCGGACTTCAAGAGATCATCCTCAAGCTGATGGCCTTGTAGAAAGGATGGTTCAAACGTGCAAGAAGGGACTTTGGAAGATTTGCCTCACTAAGAACAAAAAGGATTGGGACCTGGCCCTCCCATACATTGCCATGGGTTACAGGATGTCCAAACACGCCTCTTTATCTCATTTCTCTCTTTACTTTTTACTTTTTGGGAGACATCCTATTCCACCTTTTTCCATTGCTATTCAAATGGACTAGGTTGTGGACTTGGATTCCCCAGCCACTTGGGCTAGGGTCATTGCAGAAAGGGTTGCTCTATTCAGGAGGGTTATGCCCATGGCCATGGAAAACCTGTCCATTGCACAACATCGAGACACCTTACGGTATGCACACACACGAGGTGGTAATTACAAACCTAAAGTGAGACAATTTGATGTTGGTGATTTTGTATATTTCCAACGGCAACCAAATGATACTCTAGACACTTCTTCCGGTTGTACTACCTTGAGGATTAAGGTGACCAGGCCTTCAGGTGTGTTGGAACTATAAGGAGCTGACGGACGCACAATTCGTGATCATTCCAAAAATTGTGCGCCTTGCCACCTGCCGAACTTGGATCCTACCATCATCATGTCGACTTGGATTCCTCCACTTGATTATCCATGTCAGGTATGTCAGAGGACAGACGATATTGATCAGATGTTGCTTTGTGACAACTGTAATGGTGGATACCATTTCTTCTGCCTCAAGCCGGAGCTCACTCAAGTTCCCACCGACAATTGGTACTATTCATCATGTTCTCCTATAGCACCTTGATTCCTACTCAGACCATGCCATGCTTTTCCCAGCTCAGGTCTGGGGGGGATACATGAGAATTTCATTTCAGCCTCACTTATGCATTGTATATATATGTGTGCATGCATCTATTTTTAGTTGATTAGTTTATACCTTTGACTGGCTTTAATATTTTTGTTTAGTAGAATTTACTACATATTTACATCCTTACGACATCGTACGTCACGACACTACACGTCACGACAGCAAGCTTTTGGTACGCAATCCATGCTAAGTTCATTCTTGAGGTTTATTACAAGGTAAAATAATAATTTTGAACTGTTTTTTTTTTTCATTATTGGTTTATGAATTCCTTTATAGATAAAAAAAAGTCCATTGACTAAAGAATATCATCTTACTAAATTCATGCAATTCTCTTGGTTATACCAAGAATAAATTGGTTACCCCGATCTTCTCTTTCAACTAAGAAGATCATGAATGTAACCTTGCATGAAAAATCCATTACTATCCATTTTGTGCAAATTTTCACAATTTGAGCATTTAAAAAAATAAATCATGGTTGAAACTTAACGTCTTTTGAACAATGCACATATATTATATAGATATAATTGGGTGTACTAAATTAATTTGAGATATCATTGCTTTTGTTTAGGAAGATATTGAAAACAACAATGCAAATGTTGTGATTGGTGTTCTTACAAAGAACCCCAATGCTTCACCTAAAACTATTATAAATGCATGTGTTGCTATGAGAAAAAAAAATTAGCAAAAAATATTTCAATTGAATTTTAAAGATTTTGATGCTTAGCCATTCAAAGTATTAGCCTCAATTTTTGCACAAGGTTTCTTAGCTCTATGAAAGGAATGAAAAGCCCACTATGACATTGGAATTTCTTGTTAACTCGTAGGTGCCCAATTGGAATTCAAATTGGGTTTTCAAGTTGTGGAATGCAAATAAATTGCTATTGTTCTTTCCTTTAAATGAGGGCTAGATGAATGATAAATTTGATGCATGGTTGTTGAAAAAAGTTTGGTGGATTTGTGTTATGGACCATTTATTTCACATGTTCAAATATTTTTGTATTAAGGGGTCCAAATTTAAGTTTACTACCTTTTGGTGTGGCTTACATTTGTCCTTGTCTTGTAGATGATAAATGCAGCTCGTAAGGCGTACAACAAGCTTGCAAGCAAGTCTATGACTTCACAAGGGTTGGAGTTAATGAAACCTCAAGTGCAAGTACCCACCAATTTGAATGAGTATGCCACCCCAATTGTGTTATGAGATTGAGACCACCTCTTCCTAGAACTATTTGATATCCTACAAGCCCTTAAAAAAGGTACATGATGTGGAGCAACCACTTGAAGCTACTAGAAAAAAAGTTGTCAATTGTGTGGTGATTAGGTATGCCACTTATTATTTGTAATCAGATGGGTTTTGCATTTCCTTGCCTTTCAACCAATTTGAGTTCATTGAACCTTACTTCCACCACTTGCATGTTCTCCCTTCAATAGCGAAAAAATTTGGCACTAATTACATTTGAGGTGTTCCAATTGATATATCAACCTCAAGATGGGAATGTCAATTATGTTGAATAAAAAGAACCTTTTCCGAGAAATCAATTGGAGATTGCATCATTGGGTTCTAGGCATGAGGAGAATGTTTTAACACCAATGGTGGGCATAATGAGCATCTTGAAAATGTTCAACAAGGTGACAATGCACTTCAAGGTGGGGAAGGCTAGGAGCTCCTAGAAACTAATCCACAACCCATCCCTTCACCACTACCACCAACATTTTTTGTTAAATGGAAGTTTTTGATAGTGTGGTGGGGCATGTATCAAGCTCAAACAAAAATTGAAAAATTAAAGTGGCTTCGTCAAACCCTATTGAAAAGACAAGGCAAACAACAAATATCTTAAAGAAAACAAATCCAATGAAAGAATGTGCTTGAAACATTTCACCCATATTTTGTGAAGAGGATCGCTAAGGCCTCTGTTCCTAGAATCAATTCCTTCAACATTGATTATGTGGATTTGACCAGAAAATGTTTAAGAGTGCATTGTGCTCAACTAATTGAAGCTTTCTCCAAAGTGCTTCGACTCAATCCTTAATTCTTTTGACATGTTTCTCTTGCATTCCATGTAGGTAAAAATAATTTGATACTCATTGTTGGGATTCGCAAACATTTCCTTATTTGTTGGTACTATGTGTAGGAACATTAAACTTAGGCTTTTTTGTTACTGATTTTTTTTTGCTTGAAAAAATGTCATTGACAAATTGCTTCATGGCCATTGAAGTTCAACCTCAATTTCATTTACTTTATTACAAGATATCAAGGTCAACAAGATGCAAGCACTGGTAGGTGTTCAACTCATTTTGTTGAATGTTCCAAATGGTGATTTAATGCTAGAGATGGAGAGCAAGCAACCTCCAAAGCTTGTAGAATGTCCATCCTGAAATATGCAAAGGGCAGAAACATACAAGGCTGCTCAGTCATCTCAACACTCCAACTTAGCTGATAGTAAGTACATGTATGTTACACTTATGATCCTTTTGAAGGTTTTTGCCCTTTTCATATTTTATAGCCTTGGTTTGCATTATTATTTTCCCAGGATTCCAGTTGCTGATTCGAAGCCTCAACTACCAGAGGACTCTATGTTGAGGCTTTACAATGTCATTGTAGGAGACATTGTAGCACCATGTCATTGTAATGTCTCCTACAATGACATTGTAATATAGTACTATGGTACTCATGACAATGTTCATGACTATCACTTCTTGGACGGAGTGTTTGGAAGCTGAATGCAATTTCTTTGATATAAAGGCCTTTGAGGTGAACTACAATATTAGACATTCAATGCATCACATTCACCAAATCCATCATGACATCAATCCATCATGGATGAATGACACTCAAGCATGGATGGATGCCATCCACTTTTATTTGTCTAACTTGTACTTTAATTTACTTCCAACCAATTGGACATGGGTGCCTTCTCAAGCCTCATTATCTTCTTCATCTATTAGAATCTTCTTATGCTTCATATTTATTAGCAATATTTCTTACTTTCATTTCCACTCAAATATATTCATTTATATTCATCACATTCATCCACATTCATCCACATTATGTCTTTCATGGATGAAATGTAAATTAGTACCCTACATTGAAGGTTGTTCTTTGCTTTGGATGACATTCAACAAATCCATTGGGTCATCAATCCATCATGGTTGAATTACATTTAAACATGGATGGATGCCATCCATTATGTAAAAATGAAAATCATTCATCTGTCAAATGAAATCACATGTTTCCATCATGGATGGATGCCATACATCCATAAACCAATTGACAATCTATCCATCCACAAGGGATGATTTTTTGAAAATGGATGAAGAACATCCATCATGAACATCCCTGCATAAACAGCATCATGCAAAATGGATGAATGCCACTTAGAAACAAATGAATAATATTTTTACATCCTTCATTCATCCTTTTTTCACATCCATCTACATTCACCAATGTCCATGTTCATTTGAATTTGCATCCACTGTGAATTTACTAATGGCTTGCAATACATACATGGGGAATAGACAAGTTCCATATACATATGTCTCGAATGGATGTTCTAGTCAGCGTTGTATTTTTCATTCCTAACAGCATTGAATGCTTGCATGGTACTTAATTACATACCTACGCCCAACTATCTCTGCGTCCGCCCCCAAATGCACTCTGTGAAAGTACAGTCCCAACAACAATCCAGGCATTACCCTACATTTAATGCAGTTCCCAAAGTTAAGCATCTTGGTATCCATAATCAGGCATCAGATAAGGTGATCCAAAAGTATGCCTACATATATTCCAACCAACAAGGTTCCTGATTTAGATTGGCAGCTAAGACAAGAGAATAGCATCTGAGCTACACAAACCAACAACTGGCCTCTTGCAAGAAAAAGTATTGATGGGAGTGTCTTCTTGAACTTGGCAGCATTGATAGTTGAAGATATCCTTTGCTTAAAGCTTGTGAAGAAAAAAGGTGGAGGAAAAAACTTAGTACAAAGTTGTGAACAAGAACTTTGTAGGAGAAATGCTCAACAACTTAGCCTAAGTATAATGAAGATAGGAGAGGGTGGTTCAAGGAGCTTCAAGGAAACAGGCAATGTGAAAACTTGAAGAATAGAAACAAGAGATTGAAGATGAGGAGTCCACAGAGATGTCACTGGACAAGAAAATGATGGGGACATGATGCTTTTAGTGAAGGAAAAGGAGAAGACGGGGTGGGGGTGTCAGATGGGGCAATGTGTGCAACAGGCCCGGCTGCAAGAACTAAAACTTCAGCAGTATTGTGAGACCAGAAATTATGGAAGAAGCTCAAGTCATAATTGACCCAACTGAAGAACATTAAAGATTGCACCCCCAACAAGAAGTACATACAGCATGGTGATAAACGATATGGGCTGATTGGGAAGTCTGAAGAAGCAATGAAGGTGCCAGAGCGAAGGGAAATGACATCAAGCCCAATCACCAAAGCTTGAACATGATTATAAATGTCTGGGAAGGACAGAAGGATGCTGAGCAGGGAAGATGGGCAATGTCCATTATATGCACTATGGGATGACCCTATAACACTCTTGCTGTGGGCTATTGCAAGTAGTGTTACAAGAATGGAACCTGGGCACTTGCCTGCAAAACTGGTCAATTGCCCTGCATTAGTCTACAATATTCACAACCAGGACTAGGAAGAAAGCAGTAAAATCTAGTACACATCAAGCTATGTAACCAATTTCTTTCCATAATACCAGTAGTTTCTGTGTAACAAAGGATAAAATTGGAGATACCTAGATCATTGCTATAGGCTAATCAATCTTTTCCTCAAGGTTCCTTTAGGATTGATTTAGAGTTCACCCTGTTCCAGGAACTTTTTGAAGTCAAATGCAACTTTCCTCTCAACGACCAATGCAAACACCAGATCAGCACCTCCAGAAAGCCAAGCTGCATTTGCCAGTGCACTGCATTAGGGAGCTTGAGAGCTCAAAGTTGCAATATGCATTGCTGACAGGATTGTACTAGCTATTGATTTGAATCTCTGTTTCAAACACTAGAATCATACCTGGTTTAGAAGGTAGAAAACCAGCCTCAAAGGCTGATATTGGCAGCACAACAACTTCTTGGGGAGAGGTTCCATTTCTGGCATCCTCAGATCCTTGTGATTCTGACACTTGAAGTGATGTAGCTAGACCTGAGTGAACCACTGCAACTTCTGGCAAAACAGTTGCAGAGGTGCATGTTTCTAGGCTCTATTCTGATCTCATTTTGAGAAACCCTTTGCAATTCCTGCATTTGCATGACCATCTGCAAATCCAAACTGCTTCAACCAAAAAGGACACAACAGCAGCGGTAACTGAGGAAAGCAAACCTGAGTCAAGAATTGGCAACCAGGAAATATCTGTGATTGTTGCTTACTTGAAAGCCTGAACCCTATAGAACAAAAGCTGGAGACCTGTTGCTCACCTGCACAGGTGTTGGTGATTGTAATGAACCAGACCCTGATGCAGCAGCTTGTTTCAAGCCCGTGTTGCTTTCTGTGAGTTTATTCAGTTACATACATTAGCTAGCTAGTGGGTAAAAGAGAAAGCAATGACAGTGACTTTGGTATGTGGCAGCAATTGCAATGTGAAAAAAACAGAGAATAAATGGGCAGTGTGTCAAGCTATAGCACAATCACCTGTTTCTTTCATCTCAGCAGAATTCATCACCCAGTGTGTCATGGGTCCTAGATTCAAAATAGAGAAGCCTGTCTGCACCTCATGAAAAATAGCCTCCAGCTGTGCCATTGTTTCTTGGAGCTCCTTTGTACACATGTTTGGCCATGGCTTGGCCATTCTCATCCTCCCACTCCAATCCACAAGAGGCAAGGCAGATGACATGCCCAAGTGGGAGGAATGCACTTAAAAACAAACATGAAATGGGAGGAAAAAGTTGTCACACACAGTATTGATCTCGCTGTGCTGCAGAATGGGATCAAATTGCCCTTGCACAGTTTGGATGTAACCTACTGCCTTCCCTATGAAAACTATGTTTTTTGGACCTGCCACAACCACAATTTGCATTCTAAGCCATCATCTTGCACCACGTAAAATTCCCAATTTCCAGAACTCTAACCCTAATCCTGTAGGATTTCCATACCTCAGAAAATCATCTTAGAGATTAGATCTCTCTCCAAATTACCAAAAAAAACCTCCCCTCGTCTTCACAACTTATAAAATCTGTGAGTTTTTTCCCAAAACTAGACAAAATTATCTTTTAAGAGAACATCCTCTCCACAGTGATAATAAAATCACTCCCCTCCCACTACCATCTGAACCTTAAAATAGACTCCACTAGCACACAATTCTGCGAGATCTTAAGACCTAACAATCAACCCTGAAGAAGAGACAATCGTGAGATGAAACTTACCGAACAGACCCACACTTGCCCCCAGAATGAGAGCCAGTTGGCCCCACGAGAGACCCAAAACCATATCTGCTGCTCCTTTATACTAGCATCTCTGAGTCTTCTGATGATGACTCGCAAAAATTCAACTACCGTTGTTCTTTGCACAGTCTCGAGTTCTTTGTTCTGTTGTTCCCGAGTGAAAACAGTCTAAAAAATCTTGATGATAACCATTTGCTTTCTTGCTCTTTCGCTCGCTTGTTTCTCATTCTTGTATTAAGTACTGTGAGAAAATTTCTTCACATGATAGAGTTATCTCTAAAGTCCCTCGATTAGGATGCGAGAACGGCCAGTTTCAGCATAACAGGGCATCAAATGTGTAAATTGGGAATGAAAATTTTACAAAGCGAAATAATTGGAACCCAAACTAGTTTTTTCACCTATTTTGGTCGTAAACTGAGTTTCATCCTCTCTTTCATTTTGCTCTGAGCACCTCCACTGCTGCTACATATATTTTCACTGTACCTACCTGTACAACTACTATAATTACTCTCGACCCTGCATCAAATGCTGAGTTTCAGCATTTCATACTGAGATATAAACAAATTTCCTTACTTTGCAAATAGTACTGAAAGAGTGGATAATGGGTGAAAGTAGGCCCAAAGACAGAGTGACTTTACAGTGAGGATCATCCATAGGAAGACCTAGGAAAATTTGACTACAAGTTAAATATGAATTAATTTTTTTGGGAACATCCTTCTATATGTTTGGCTGCGTACTTGAACCCACTAAAGAAATCTGGCTATTTTTTAATGAATTGGTCAAATTCTAGCTATTGAAAATCTCAAAAAACACTTGATTTTAGATTTTTATTTAGATTTTTAGCTATATGAGTAGCTAGTGAAAAAAAGGCTGGGATGAGACCACATCCCCCTGACCTAGGAAAAAACTCTAGATTTATGGAATGTACTCTAATAGTTAAATCTTTAAATATTAATTCAAGTTTCACTATCAAAATGTGACGAAAAGGTAAGAGGTAAGAATAGTGGGAAAGGAGATGGAGGTTCATCAAATTTAATAATATCCACCATGTGTTATTTTTCTCATATTCTCATGTGGTTTTCAATAGTTCATGATTAGCATAGACATGAAAAGGTGACTTGTTAAAGTGTCATTTCATGTTTTTTTTAAAAAGGTATTTAAATTAAAAAATTTCAATAACATTTTTTGAATTACATACATACATATATTAGAACCCTATTATAGCTAGGAAAAATCTCTGGATCAATCCAACATTATATAGTGTCAATTCAAAGAGTTTATAATTAAACATAAGTCATATTTTCTTTGTAAATATTCAAATGTTATGATGTCACTTGTATAATTTTTTTGAATTACAAAAATCCATGGGTATGTGCACCAATCAAATATATTGATTTTTAGAACATAAGTTAAAATAAATAATATACCATATTGTATCTAGTGGGTATATATGGGTAAAAAATATACCCACATTAGTAGTAATTAAGTTGGTATAATGATTGATGTTATTCTCCAAATTTCAAGTATAATGTTGTCAAATTTGATATTTGAAATTGTCACAACGATTGCATAAGACTAAACGAAACAATTTAAAACTTGTTTAAATGTTTGTACATTATGTTTCAAAATTGAATAATAACCTTCTAGTCATTAGGTGTTTTATAACATATCTAATTGTTGTCAATGAAAAGTTTAAAAGGTAAATTCCATTTTCATTTTCATTTAGTCTCAATAATATGTCAAATTTTATTTTGAAATCATGTCGGAAAACTCGTGTGAGCAATTGAATTCATACATCTAATCATTTGTAATATGTTTCAATTATAATATAAGGACAAAGAAAACTTGTATGCCTTATCCAAGTTGTTTTCTTAATGTTGTAAGTGATTAATATTATTCTCCAAATTTCATTTACAATGATGCATCATTATTTTACTAAATTATTGTTGAATTGTCAAAGTTTTATTATTTGAAATTGCCACAACAATTGCATAAGACTAAAAGAAAAAGAAAAAGAAAAAGAAAAAGTTTGTACATTGTGTTCGAATTTTGAACAATAACATCATAGGCATTGAATGTATTTTGTTAAAGGTTACCTTGTTCCTTTCCCCTTACCATCTACATGGACATGATTCATTAGTAGAAATCTTGTATTATGCAACTATGCAATTTGCAATTATATGTGATTAATTGTCATTTACAATTATGTTTTTCATTTTTATAATTAGTCATCATCTTTTTCAATTAATTATTTTCTTACAACTATGTTGTGATTAGTTTCCAATGACTATTAGGTTTTCCATCCCTCCATATTGATTAGTTTTTTGGGCTTTTCATCCAATAAAAGGCATTTACGTCAAATTGATTACAAAAATAGTCACAACTTGATTACCTCTATGTGATGTACTTATACTTTTGAAATGTACAAAAATGTTTTTGATTATATTAAGGGTATATTTATAGACTCGTATATTTATGTTGTATTTAGTGCTTATTAAATATACATTTTATGTATTTTGTGAGTTGGTTAGGTAGGCTACATAAATGAAGGAATAAACAAATAATTAGGTAGATAAGGTTACATCCTACTAACGAAGTATTATATTTAATATGTAATAGTTATTAATAATTACAAGTTAATTGATTAATAGTTTATTATTTATTTACTGTTAACTAATAATTTATAACTCATTAGTTTAGTAACTTAGTTAGTTAATAATTATTACATTACTAGTTTATAAAATAAAAACATTTATGTTCTTACACCTTAACTACTTTTGTAACTTAAGTAAATAGGTCTACCTCCTTAACCTTGTCTTACTTACCTACATACCTACCCATTTAGGTATTGATTTAAATTTATTTTGGTCAAAATTTAATTTTCATTTTCATGAATTTCATCCAAGTTATGCCACATGGCATATTTCCATTGATCAACGTGGAAACATCATAAGTTGTTTCAAAAATATGATGAGGATTCAATTTATATCTTCAAAAAAAAATTATAAAAAATTAATTATTTTATCAAGTCGCAATTAGTGTAAAGGTTATATTTTAGTTTAAAAATGGGGATATAGTCAAAAGATGAAAATGTATGTATTGACCTTATACATCATCCATGTGAAATGTGTTGGTGAATCATCATTTGTGACTAAATGTTAGATGTGACCTCATTTAGGCAACTAATAATTTAAATTTTTAGTTGTTGATGTTCATT
>Ga0116227_10015387_pt1 | contig 11336 bp, 10 predicted proteins | sample S1TSphgellanicum_FD_89693 | JGI IMG/M metagenome (GOLD analysis project Ga0116227, IMG submission 89693) | Host-associated microbial communities from peat moss isolated from Minnesota, USA - S1T2_Fb - Sphagnum magellanicum MG | ecosystem: Host-associated > Plants > Peat moss > Unclassified... | reverse complement strand
GATGCCCGGACACGAGATCCATCGGTTCGTCTCGAACAGCGTGCGCCATCGGAGAGCATTCCTCAAGGGATGTCGATAGCGCGCGTGCACCCGGTTGGCATCCTGCCGGCCGCGCGGGCGCCGCGCAGGCGACCGGCAATGCACGCACTGTGCCGCGGGGAGGGGGCATGATTCTTGTGATGCGGTTGGCGCGTGCTGACTGTCGATATCGCACATGGCTGAGACGCGCTGGATTCGGCGGCTCGGATCGCCATCCGCCGGGTTCCGCTACGTCGGTCCCGCGGGGCGGCCCGTGCGCGATCCGCGCGTACTGGCCCGCATCGACGCGCTGCGGATTCCGCCGGCGTATCGCGACGTGCACATCGCCGCCGCGGCGCGGGCGTCGATCCAGGCGTGGGGATTCGACGCGCGCGGCCGCAAGCAGTATCGGTATCACGCCCGCGCCGTCGAGCAGGGCGCGCTCCGCAAGTATCACCGCGTCTCGCACCTGGCGCGCGACCTGCCGCGTATCCGCCGCCGCATCGCGGCCGATCTGCGCGCACCCGGCCTGACGCGGGAGCGGGTCACCGCCGGCGCGCTCCGGCTCATCGCGGTGGCCGGCATGCGCGTCGGAAGCGACCGGTACGAACGGGAGAACGGGACCTTCGGCACGACGACCCTGCGCAAGAGCCATGTGACGGCGCTCGGTCGCGATCGGGTCGCGCTGCGCTACCGCGGCAAACGGTCGATCGTGCAGGAGCGGGAGTTCGTCGATCGCGTCCTCGCCCGATTCCTCGCCGAATGCGGCAAGACGCCGGGGCGGCGACTGCTGCGCTACCAACAGGACGGCGCGTGGGTCGACCTGACGGCGCGTGACGTCAATCAGTACCTCCACGAGCTGGTCGGCGTCCCCTACACGGCCAAGGACTTTCGCACCTGGACCGGCACCCTCGCCTGCGCGTCGGCGCTGGCCGACGCGGGCGATGTCACGTCCGAACGCCAGGCCAAACGAACCGTCGTCGGGGCCGTCCGCGCCGTCGCCACGACACTCGGCAACACACCGGCAATCAGCCGCAAGTCCTACATCCACCCGATCGTCATCGCCCAGTATCTGGACCATCGGGCGACGATCGCACCCTATCGACGCGCGGCCGCGCGGACGCGTGGCCGGACGCGGGACGAGGCGGCGCTCACGGCCTTCCTCGCCGAGCACTTCCCGGATCGCCGACAGCAGCCGCGGACGTAACGGGGGAACGCGGGACCGTGCCAGACCAAAGATCAGCGGCGTCGGCGCGTCGCCTGCAGGTCAGTCCGTGGGCCCACGATAGTACGACTCGGTGGCGCAGCGCACGATGCGGCGGAGCAGATCCTGGTGCACGTCGTGGTCCCGGCAGGCGTCCAACGCCGGCAGCGCCGCGGTCTTGACCGCGATCACCATCGCCTCCGGCGCCAAGCCGCCCGCTCGACACTGCACGGCATACGCCCTGACCGCAACATCGAGACGCCGGCAGGCATCGGTGAATGTCGCCGACGGCTCGGCGCCGTGCGGGCCGCGCACAGGATGGACGAGCGCCGCGTCGTGGGCCGCGATCTGTATCCGTTGATCCAAGGTGGACTCGTCGTCCGCGCCGTGCGAGTCGGCCACGATCGAAGACCGAGGAATGGTTGGGAAAACCAAATGGAGTACAGGGCACGATCCCGAGACGCGGGGACGATATGCATGGGGTCGGCGAAACACAAGTGTTTTCGACGCGCGTGGCGAACCTGTCGACCGGCTCAGCCGTCACCCAGGTGCACGACCGCGCGACCGTCCCGCCGAGCCCACCGGTCTGCCAGGATGCCGCGATGGCAGTCGCGCCACTGGCGCTCGAAGCAGGTGATGCAGACGCGGCCCCGCGCGGGAGCCAGCGCGTCGATGACTGCCTCGAACTCGCGCACCACCTCGGGGTGACCATCGAGATACCACGCATACAACTGGAGGCGCTCGGCGGCCGTCTCCCCCTCCGCACGAAGCCATTTCGGATTCCCCGCGACGGGAGCGTGAAGGTACGCGATGCCGCCCAGCGTCAGTGCCGCACTCAGCGCACGACGCGAGAAGCCCGGCTTGCGGCTGCGCGCCGTCTCGCGCACATCGACGACGGCGTCGATGCGAGACCCCTGCAGCAGCGCGACATAGTCGCCTATCGTGCGGCCTTCGTATCCGAGGGTGTACAGGGTGCGCGACGTCGGTCGGCCCCTCAGCAGCCCCGCCTGGCGAGGTAGGTCAGCTCGTCGTCGACCTGGCCGAGGACGATCCGGTTGACCCACTCGACGCCCTGCGCCACGGAGTGGTCCATGTTGCCGACCTCGTAGCGCCACGCGCCAAACCGCCCGCGCGAGTACACGTCATGCGCGGCGAGCGACGGGTGCAGGGTCGCGAGGGCGCGATCGCGCTCCAGCGAGGGCGTCGGATAGGTGTAGTCGCGGGCGATCAGATGGGTGTCGACGATATCGTCGAGATCCGTCTCGCGCAGCAGCTCGGTATTGACCATCCCCTCGAGCGTCTCGCGGACGATCGTCCCGGGGTTTTCCGGCTTGAACTCGGAATGGGAGATCTCGGCGAGCAGCGAATAGTGCGTCGCCGGGTCGGGGACGACGTCGGGCGAGTAGTTCGAGAGGTACGTCACGCGATAGAACGGCGCGTCGCTCTCGGGGAAGTACATCCAGTTCTTGCGCGATGGGCACGGCTGGCGCAGGCCGACGCCGACGATGTACGAGCCGGAATGGCGGAGGCTCGCCGCCGCGTCGCGGGCCCCGTCGCCGAGCGGGCCATCGCTGGCGGCGACGAGCCGATCGAGGGGGATCGTCGAGAGCAGCACGTCGTACGGCTCGCGGGCACCGTCGGCCGTCGTGACGATCTTCGCCGCCAGGTCGACCCGCACGACCGGTGTCGAGAGACGGAGGTTCGACTCGATGTACGGTCGCATCCGGTCGAACAGGCCGCCCGTCCCGCCGTAGCGGGGATACTTGAACGTCGAGTTCGGGCCCCAGCCCGCGTCGTCACGGTCGAGGATCACGTTGCGCAGGACGCGCGCGACGTCGATCATCGCCACCCGCTCGCCGATCCACTCCTTGTTCATCATGGCCGCGGGGTGCGCCCAGACCTTGAAGTTGTACGGGATCATGAATGACTGCGCGATGCCACTGCCGAAGACGCCGTGGATCAGCTCCTCGAAGTTGGCGAATCTCGAGAGGTCGGGTGGGGTGCGCTGGGCCTCCATCAGGCCGAGGACGCACTCGAGCACGAGCTCGCGCGGCAGATACTTGACGTTGTTCTGGAACGGATACGGGATGAACCGTCGACACATCCAGATCCACGACTCGCGGACCAGCTCCTGATACTCGTCGCCCATCAGGCGATCGAACAGCGCATCGAAGTACGGGTAGTGCGAGAAGAGCACGTGCCCGCCGATGTCGTATGTGAATCCGTTGGCCGTTCGCTCCGAGCTGGCCAGTCCGCCAACGCCGTCGCGCGCCTCGAGGATGACGAAGTTGCGGTAGCCCAGCTCACGCAGCCGATACCCGGCGGCGAGCCCGGTCGGCCCGGCGCCGATAATCACGATTCGTCGTTCCATGCGTGTGACTCCAGGCGCGGGGGCTACCGCGCAAGCGCAAGTCGCGTGCGCGCCAACCGCGACCGCGCGACGTCATCGGGACGACCCGCCGCTGGCGCGCGCGACGCATCAGTGGAGCAGTCCGCGGAGCGACCGCCCAGAGGGTTGCCGTGCTGACAACCGGCGACCCCACAGTCGGCGGGCGGATAGGCGAGCCGTGCGTCGGTCGTCCACCACCCGGGTGGGGGCGGCCCGCCAAGTGCCGTGATCGCGGCGCCGGGCGCCGCATCGCCGCGGGCCAACCGACCGATCATCGTCGCGAGCGGGGTGGCCACCACCGTCCCCCCCGAGATGTCAAAGGCTCCCGCTTCGTAGGCGCCGTCGTCGCGCGTCAGCAGGGACCCCCAGTCGTAGCAGCCGAAGAGCGACCATGCCGTCACCGCCCGGACGTCGCCGCCCGCACGTCGCACCGCCAGCGCGGCGCGCCACACGTCGGACAGCCAGGCGACCTGCTGCTCGGCCGCCGCCCCGAGGTGCGCTTCGGTGATTGCGACCGGAATGCGGTAGCGTCGCCACGCTTCCGTCAGGGCGTCCAGCACACCGTCGGGCGGCGTCTGCAGCGCCCGCACGGCCTCGACATCGGCATAGCGATCACGCCCGTTCCCGCCGCAGACGCGAGCGGGGTAGCGCTCACACCGCTCATCCAGCCATCGATCGCTCGTGACGTAATGGTTGATGCCCACGAGATCGGGTGGGCACGGCGCGTCCAGCGGACCGCCGACGCAGGCGCGGAGCGTCCGCGTGGAGAGGCGGCCGGCGTGGCGCAGCCACGACCAGACCGGGTGTCGATCATCGAGCCGCCCCGTCAGTGCATCGAATGTCAGCCACCGGCGGGCGTTGTCGAACTCCGCCTGATAGGCGAGCCGCCGCGTCGCGTGCGTCCGGCCGAGGTCCTCGGTCTGGACGAGGCGGGCGTGCGGGATGTGCGTACGGATCGCCGCCATCGCGCGCCGCACCGCGTCGATCTGGTGCAGCAGGGCCCGGGCGAAGCTGCCATCGTCGCGCGCGTGCGGATACCAATGCCCGTAGAGTGCCGAGAACCGCGCGGTGGTCAGCGGCTCATTGACCGGCGTGAAGTACTCGAGCCACGGGTAGCGGCGCGCGACGGCCGCCGCGAACTCGGCGAGCCGGGCACCGAAGGCCGGGTCGAGGAGATTCGTCGCGCGCGGACCGCTGCCGTGATGCACGAGCGTCACGATCGGCGTGAGCCCGAGCGCGCGCAGTCGGCCGAGGCGAGCGTCGGTCCATCGCCAGTCAGCGCTGGCGAGTCCGTCCGGCGCGACGCGCTCCCACAGCACGGGATAGCGCACCACGCGAACGCCGAGCGCCGCAATCCGGTCGAGATCCTCGAGGCGCCGATCGTGCCCGGTGCGGCGGACCTGATCGAGGAAGCGGTTGCCGACGCGATTGACCGTGCATTCGATCCCGGCCCAGATCTCCAACTGCGGCGCGGTCACGCGAAGCGGCGCGCTCCTGCCGCCTGGTCGTCGTCCGCGGCGTCGGCGTCGAGCACCGTCGCGATGTGCGACTCCATGTCCCGCACGATCGCGTCCCAGCTCGCGCCGGCCGCGCGGCGCCGTCCCCGCGCGGTCCGCGCCGCATCGGGGATGGCGAGCGTGTCGCGAACGGCCTCGACGAACCGGTCGTGCGAGCGGGCGACCGTGACGATCGGCGCGAAGTGGCGCACCACGTCGGGCACCGCCGTCGAGACGATCGGCCGGCCGGCTGCCATGTACTCGAGCGTCTTGGTGGGATTGATATACTCGGTGGCCTCGTTGAGCGCGAACGGCATCAGCGCGACGTCGAATCGGGAGAGATAGCCCGGAAGGTCCGCGTAGTCGCGCCGGCCGAGCCAGTGGAGATTCGGACACTGCGGCAGCTCGGCCGGATCGACTTTCACGACGGGACCGATCATCACGATCGACGCGTCGCGCAGCAGATCGGCGAGCGTCGCCAGCAACGGATAGTCGAGGCGCTCGTCGATCACACCGACGTAGCCGCAGATCGGGGCCGGGAGGCTCGCGATGTCAGCGGGCACCGGCGCCGTTCCGTCGGCCGCGCCGGTGAAATGACTGACGTCGACGCCACAACCAAAGAAATGGACGTTGTCGTGCAGCAGCTGTTTCGCCTCCCAGAGTCGACGGCCGCCGGTGAAGACGACATCGGCCCGGGCGAGCAGGCACCGTTCGCGCTCGACGAGATCGGTCGGCGCAAAGCGGAATTGCGCCAGCTCGTCCATGCAGTCGTAGATGATCGCGCGCTCGTTGAACGCCCCCATCATCGCCGGTGCGGGCATCGGCGTGTAAAACCACTGCAGGGCGTCGTCGAACCGGCCGGCGAGATCGCCGCCGTCGCCGATCAGCTCCTGCGTCAGCTGTCGCACCATGACGATCGCCGCGTCGTAGCGATCGCGGTACGCCGACGAGAGGCGGGGCACGACCCGAATGACGTCGCGCACCGGCATCGTCACCTCCAGCGTCGCCGGCTGGTGTCGGTCACCGAACTCCGGCTCCTCGACGAAGAGCACCGGGTGGGTGACGGCCATCCGCGAGAGGAGCTGCTGCGGACGCTGCCAGACGAAGTCCCAGCGCAGGTGGCTGTGCACGATCAGCGAATACGGCGTGGCACCGGTCGACGACGGGTTCGAGCGCATGGGCACCTGGCGAGGGAGTTGCGTGGGTCCGTCCCCTGCTGTAGGCAAACGATGTGCCCCGGAGGATCGATGCCGCATGACGGTCGACCAGAGTCGTCTCGCGCCGCGGGCCGCGGGCCGTGCGAATCCGCCAGGCGGCGGGCAGCGGCGCGCCAGTGACGGGGAGCCTCGGCATCCCGCCGCGCGTCGCCGCCTCGGCGCCCGGTCGGGTCAACCTGATTGGCGAGCATACCGACTACAACGGCGGACCGGTGCTTCCCGTCGCGATCGACCTGCGCACGACGGTCCGGGTTACCGCGACCCGCGGCGCCGCCGTTACCCGCGTGCGGTCAGCGACGTATCACGGCATCGGGCTTTTCGAGGCGCGTCGTCCCGCGCCGTCGGATCACTGGTCGTCGTATCTGGCTGGCGTCGTCGCCGGCCTCGCGCGCGCCGGCCTGACGATCCCCGACGTCGAGATCGACGTGACGAGCGATCTCCCGGTTGGGGCGGGTCTCAGTTCGTCGGCTGCGCTCGAGGTGGCGGCCGCGCTGGCGCTCTCCGAGTTCGTTGACTCGAGGCTCGCGCCGATCGAGGCGGCGCGGGTGGGGCACTGGGTCGAGGCGGGATTCGTCGGAGTCCGATCCGGGATCATGGACCAGTATGCGTCGGCGCTCGGTCGCGCGGGGGAGGCGCTCTATCTCCGCTGCGATACCGAGACGTACGACTTCGTGCCGTTCGCCGAACCGATCCTGATCGTCGACAGCGGCATGCCGCGGGCACTGGCCGCATCGGCGTTCAATCGGCGCCGTGCGGAATGCGACGCCGCGTACGCGCTGCTGCGCGAGGCGGACGCCGCGCTGTCCTCACTCGCCGCGGCTCCGGCGTCGCTCCTCGACCGCGTCCGGCTCCCCGAGCCGCTCGGCCGCCGCGCGCGGCACGTGATCACCGAAACGGCGCGGGTCCGCGCAGCGGTGGCGGCGCTCCGGAGCGATCATCGGTTCGCCGGCGATCTCCTCGTCGAGTCGCACCGGTCACTCCGCGACGACTTCGAGTGCTCGTGTACCGAGCTCGACTGGTTGGTCGAGTATCTCATGGCGCAGGACGGGGTCACCGGCGCGCGACTGACGGGCGCGGGGTGGGGCGGGTGCGTCATCGCGCTCGGTGACGCCGGCGCGCTCGAGCACGCGCGGGGGCGTCTGGTGTATGATTACGGCCAGCAGTTCGATCGGCGCGCCCGCACATGGCTGACTCGCGCGAGCGAGGGGGCGCGGATCGAACTCTAGCGTACTCGACCATACCGTATCTCGCGCACCGTAACCTTGGCCGGCAGCACGTCGTCCAGGACATCTGATGGCATTCGCGACACCATTTTTCTTCGCGACCGGGATCGAGAACAGCTATCCGACTCTCCCGGACGGATCGCGCATCGACCAGATGGACCAGTGCGGGCACAGCGCGCGCTGGGCCGAGGATTTCGCTCTGGTGCGCGAGATGGGTCTCCACGCCCTTCGGTACGGGCCGGCCTACTACCGGACGCACGTCGGCCCGGACCGCTACGACTGGTCGTCCGCCGACGAACCGATGGAGCGGCTGCGCACCCTCGGCATCGAGGTGATCGCCGATCTCTGCCATTTCGGTGTCCCGGACTGGCTCGGCGGCTTCCAGGACCTGGCGTTCCCGGTGCTGTTCGCGGAGTACGCGCGGGCGTTTGCCCGCCGCTATCCGTGGGTGCGGTACTACACACCGGTCAACGAGATCTTCGTCTGCGCGAGCTTCTCGGCGTTGCGCGGCTGGTGGAACGAGTGCGAACGGAGCGATGCCGCCTTCGTCAGGGCGGTGCGCAACATGTGCATGGCGCACGAGCTGGCCGTCGAGGCGATCCTCGGCGAGCGTCAGGACGCCATCTTCGTCCAGAGCGAGTCGATCGAACATTTCCACGCCAGCGGGAGCGCCGCGCGGACGCATGCCGACCGGTGGAACGGACTCAAGTACCTTGCGCTCGACCTGACGCTCGGGCACCCGCTGGCCCCCGGCATCGCCGCGCTGCTGCATGATCACGGCGTGCCGTCGCACGAGCTGAGTTTCTTTCGCGAGCGGCGGGCGGTGGGGCAGCGCTGGCTTGGAACCGATTTCTATCCGACGTGCGAACACCGCATCTGCGCGACCGGTCACAGTACCGTCGCACGGAAGGGGAAAGGGTATCGCACGCTGGCCGCGGAGTACTGGGAGCGCTATCGCATCCCGCTCTTCCACTGCGAGACGAACCGACCCGCGGGCAGTGCCCCCCGCTGGCTGGCGGCGCAGTGGGCCGACGTCTGTGCGCTCCGCGATGCCGGGATCCCGATCCACGGCTTCACCTGGTACTCACTGACCGACCAGATCGACTGGCAATACGCCCTGCGCGAACGTCACAACGAGGTACACCCCGTCGGACTCTACGATCTGAATCGTCGGGAGCGCCCGGTCGGTCGTGCCTACCGCGCGCTCATCGCCCAGGTCGCGCTCGACCAGACTGAGGCGAGTCCGCCGCAGCAACTGGCGATCGGGTAGCCAGCCACGCATCGGCGTCGGCGTAGCCGCTCGGCAGCCCGACGTCGAGGAACCGGCCGGTGATCACGCGACCGACGAGCGCCTGCTCCGCGAGCAGGAACTGCATCAGCGGCACGTCATCGAGTTCCGCATCCCGTGGGAGCAGCGCCTCGACCCGATCGATTGCGGCCAGCGCGTCAGGCTGAAAGACGTATCGGCCGACCGCGGTAAACGCCGCCTGGGCGGCCCCCGGATCGAACGTCGAGTGCTTGTCGCCCTTGTCCGGGATCCGGGCGATCCGATAGTCGGCACCCGCCCGCGTCCCGACCAGCGGAGCGGTCGGTCCCCGTGATGCCGCGTCGGCGGCGGCGATCTCGGTCACGGCGACGACGTTCGTCGCCAACCGCCTCGCGCTCTCGATCACCTGTGCGAGCGCCGGCTCGCCACCGACGAAGAGATTGTCGGGCAGCGCCACAGCGAGCGGCGCGTGACCGGCGAACGGCCGCCCAAGTCGAATCGCGTCAGCCAGTCCGCGCGACTCTCGCTGTGCGACCAGCCGGATCGACGCGGGGACGCCGGTCGCGCCCGCGCGGGCGGTCACGTACGCGTCGAGCGACGCCTTGCCGGGCGCCGTCACCACCAGGACATCGTCAATCCCGCTCGCCGCGCACTCGCGCAGCACCCACTCGATCGCCGGCACGCCGGCAACCATCACGAGTTCCTTGGGGGCGTCCCCGACGATTGGGCGCATGCGCGTCCCGCGACCGCCGCACGGGATGAGCGCCCGCGTCGGCCCGGTCGCCGTTGCCTCGCGCGCGTCGCGTGTTCCAGAGGAAGTCACGCCCGCTGCAGGGCGAAGACCATGCCAGCAGAGTGCGGTCGGAGGGACGCCGAGCGGGTGGTCGCCCGACGCTCACGCCTTCTCGAGCAGCTCCGTGCGATACCTGGGCGCGAGCGCGGCGGCCGCTTTCATGAATTCGGCCTGCTGTTTCGCATCGAGCGTCGGCGGGGCCGTCGTGCGCGTCTCGACCGGCGTGCCGATTTCCGTGAAGAACTCATCCTGGCCGGCGGGTGCGCAGATGCAGAGCAGGCGAGCCGCGGTCGGTGACGCATTGTGGAACTGATGCGGCGCGTTCGCGGGGATCTGGACAGTCTCGCCGGCCTTCGCCGTGGACCGCGCGCCGCGGAACGTCAGCTCGATCGTCCCCTCGAGCAGGATGAACGTCTCCTCGAAGTCATGCCGATGCGGCCCGGGGCCGCCACCCGGCGGGATGTACATGTCGATCACGCAGAAGCGCCCGGCCGTCTCGTCGCCCGTCACCGTGATCGTGTACGTGTCACCGACGAGGCCCAGGTGTGGCAGGCTGCTCTCGTCATCCATCTGGGCGAGCGTCAGGGTCCGATCGAGATTGTCGGCCGGCAGCGGCGGATATTCGGTGGCAATGGCAGTCATGCTCCGGCTCCTTCACGTAACGGTTCACGGTGGGATGCAATGACGTGCACCGTGTCGTACACCCAACTCTCCGTGAGATCGGGCAACTAGCGGGCCGCATTCGGCGACCACCGCGCGTGACGCTCCGCTGGGCTCGCCTCCGCTGGACAATTGCCGCGGCTCCCGTGACACTTGGCCCGCATGCGCATCATTACGCTCGAGGAGCATTTCACGACGCCCGAGTTTCTCGCGGCGATGGCACGCATCGGCGCGTCCGACGTGGCCGGAGCGGGGATGGCTGCCGTGCGCGAGAAGCTGCTCGACCTCGGTGATCGCCGGATCGCCGACATGGATGCCGCCGGGATCGACCTGCAGGTCCTCTCACTCGGCGCGGGCGCCATGGACCGCCTCGACGCGGCAACCGCGCTCGCCGTCGCGCGCGACGCCAACGACCGGCTGGCCGACGCCGTCCGGCGCCGCCCGGACCGATTCGCAGGATTCGCCGCGCTCCCGCTCGTCGACCCCGAGGCGTCGGCCCTCGAGTTCGAGCGCTGCGTCAGCCGCCTCGGCTTCGTCGGCGCGCTCGTCAACGGCACGACCGACGGACGCTTCCTCGATGATCAGCGGTTCACGCCGCTCTTCGAGACCGCCCAGCACCTGGGCGTCCCGATCTACCTCCACCCCGCGCCGCCACCACCGGCTGTCCAGACGGCGTATTTCAGCGGCCTGCCCGAGCCGTTCGGGCTGCTCCTCTCGATCGCCGGGTGGGGGTGGCACGTCGAGACAGGGCTGCACTCTCTACGATTGATCGTGAGCGGCGTTTTCGACCGGTTCCCCGGCGTGCAAATGATCATCGGCCACATGGGCGAGGACCTGCCATTCTCACTCGCCCGCGCCGACTCGGTGCTCTCGCGTGTCCCGACGTCGCGGACGCAGACCGTGGCCGAGTGCTTCAATACGCACTTTCACGTCACGACCAGCGGCTATTTCACGATCCCGCCATTCCTCTGCGCGCTCTCGGTCGTCGGCGCCGATCGGTTGCTCTTCTCGGTCGACTACCCGTTCAGTGCGAACGAGACCGGCCGACGATTCCTCGACGCCCTGCCGG
>Ga0116227_10015386_pt1 | contig 11336 bp, 12 predicted proteins | sample S1TSphgellanicum_FD_89693 | JGI IMG/M metagenome (GOLD analysis project Ga0116227, IMG submission 89693) | Host-associated microbial communities from peat moss isolated from Minnesota, USA - S1T2_Fb - Sphagnum magellanicum MG | ecosystem: Host-associated > Plants > Peat moss > Unclassified... | reverse complement strand
ACTTGATAATTTTTATTGGTCCCACTCCTTATCTAAAGTGATATTCAACACATTTCAAAAAATAAAAGACAAAAACAACTACAAAACAAGCTAGATACGCTTGAAGAACCAATCAATGTTCTTCTGAACCATTCGGTTGGTACGGATCATACTCACCTTATCCTTCAATTTCTGGATGGAACTCACACAAGATTCGTTTGCATCCTGTTGTTGCATGAAAAAGATCACAAGCTTATCCAGCATCTCGGAAACGTCAGCGGCACTCATGGCAGGCACTTTTTTATTGTCGTCCTCTTCCTCATGCAGCACTGGAACAAGTCCGGCTTCTTCAAGGTGGTCCTCAATGATGCTATCAAGATCCGACGTGTATGACATGATTTGCTCCTCCGGGTAGTTGAGCAGGTTCCTGATGTCCATTGGGTTCCTGTAGCGGAAGCGCTGGATTTGTGACTGTAGATCTGCGATGACCTCGTGGTCCACCAGGTTGTCCTCCGTGACGTTTTCAACTGCCTCAGCCTGTTTTGTCGACCGGATCTTGCAGTGTAGGAAGCAGTTGGCAATCGTCGTTGGCTTGACTTCATAATTCCACGTGGGGACGGCAAACTGGATGGCCCCCAAAATGTTGACCTTTTCCGGCTCCGGCACCTTGTCCTCAATGTGTTGGAGAAGAGCACGGTTGAAGCGGCGACGGTAGTAGGCCTTGAAGTTGCGGATGATGCCGGCATCGCACGGTTGAATCTTCGAGGTCATGTTCGGAGGTAGGTAGAGAATGGTCGTGTTCCGAAGGCGGATGTGATTCGGAATCTTCTCCACCGGAGTGTGCCCGCTGAAGTTATCTAGGATCAGGAGGACCTTCCGGCCGGAAACATGGAGATCAAATGCCCGGAGCCACTCCAGGAAGATGATCTGTGTTATCCATGGGGACGCATTGTTCCTGTGTACACACCCAAGTGACGTGACGTTGATGTTCTTGAAACACCTGGGGTTCTTAAACTTGCCAATCACCCACAGTGGGAGCTTGTCAGAGCCATTGCCGTTGCAACACAGCGCTAGGGTTAAGCGCTCCTTGCTCTGTTTCCTGCCTTCGAGCTGCTTTGTCGCAAGGGAGTTGTCCGCTTGCAATGCGGGCGAAGATGCTTAGTTAACCAGGGACAAACTCATTTGATATCTTTTTGAACTTACAGTATGTACTTGCATGCGGTAGAACAACCCACTCTCATCCATGTTGTAGATGTCACGCCATTCGTACGCGTCAAGAACTTGACAAATTCCCGGAAGGGCACTTGCAACAGTAGTCATGTCGACTGAACCGCTTTCCCCGAACTTGCGATGTTTCTTGATCCCGTGACGGACCTTGAAAGCTTCAAGCCAGCCATTTGAAAACTCAAACGGCGAGTGATCCGGGTATAGGCGCTCAATGATCTTCATTGCGCTCTCACGTATGAGGTCCCCGCTCAGGTTGACGTGTTCTTAGTTGGCAAGGAACCATTCGGCTAAAGCAGCCTCCATGATAGGGAATTTCACCGTCTTTTGATGCTTGGAGCTGAGGTTGGAGGTGGTGGCCTTGGCGAGCAGTTCCGTCGACCGTTTAAGTGTGCCCGACACCGTTGCTTGGTTGACCTTGAGCTGATGAGTGTCCTCTAGCCACTTGATCAGCTCTTTCTGTGTGGCACCAGGATGATCTTTCTTGTACCGTACGAGGGCGAGGCAAACCTGGTTCGTCATCGTGGTGTATTGCTGACCTTTCTTCGACATGGAGAAGACTTTGCGCATGAGGATGTGACGGGGTGGTACTTGCAACGCAGTTCCTGAGGTGGACCCACACGTAAACATGGGTTTTTTTTCTGTGGAACTTCCCCCGGCACGCGGGTACGAGCAGCCACGAACTAACGCCCTAACGATACAAACGATAATGGTAAAAAAAAGGAAAACATGTGTGTATGATACTGTATGTACTGTACCTGCCTAAAGTGATAACCTGTATAAAGTGATATCCTACCTCTGGTCCCAGCAAGATCACTTTAGACAGGTTTTACTGTATTGTTATTCTTCTATAGAAGATAAATAGATTGGTCCATGATGTTGCTGGTGTCCATCAAAGACACAAAAGATGCAGAACATGACACATCGCCCGTGTCCCCTGGAGCTCTTATTATGTATGCATAGTTCCGCGACGAGAGACAAATCCTCGTTGTAGGAGAGGAGGAGGACAGCAGCGTTTCCTCCTCAAGAAAGAAAAACGCGATTGCAAGAAACTAAAGAGAATCGGTCGGCGACGAGATTATGTGTGTTTTCATTGCAGAATTGTGCGTGGTAGAGGTGTGGCAATAATAATAATAATAATGGCGTCGTCTCCAGGCTGCTGCTGCCTCACAAGAAGAAGCCTTGTACCTGCGTCAGCCATAGCCGTCTCGAATCTCTCTTCTTCTGCACCGCGCAGTTGCTCTTCCTCTTTCTCCTGCTCCTCCGCCTCCTCCTCTGTCATCAGCATCTCCACCGTTTTTCAGCTTATCAGAAGGAAAACATCTTGCTCCATTGTGATATCGGGATGTAGCAGCAGAAGAAGAAGAAACAGCGTCACGAGGCCTGGAAGACCTGGCTTTGAAGCTTCGGGTGTGAGGAGAAAGACGAAGGTGCGAGCGATTGTGGAAGAGAGGGAATCAGACATCGCCGCCACCGCCACAAACAGAGGAGGATTACAAGGCATGAAATTCTCTATCCTCTTCTTCTAGCTTTCGCAATTGCGATTTTCCTTTCCGAGGAGTTCTTGTTGTCCCTTTTGTTTTCGCTAACACTTTGCTGATTGCGGAAAAAGAAGCACCCGGTTTGAAGGAAGAAAGGACGAGGCTCAATTTATAAAATACTGTTGTTGCACAGGAAAGGAGGATGCAGACATCGTGGTAATAGGAAGCGGTGTGGGAGGCTTGTGCTGTGGCAGTATGCTTGCCCGATATGGTGAAGATGTGCTTGTTCTTGAAAGCCATGACGCTCCGGGAGGCGCTGCACATTCTTTTGATATCAAAGGCTACCACTTTGATTCAGGACCATCTCTGTTCTCTGGTCTCTCTTCACGGGGACCTCAGGCCAATCCCTTGGCACAGGTAAAGAAGAAGAAACTTGCTGGAACTCCTGCGGTCAAACTGCCCGCAAAATGGTGCATACATCATCCTTGCTCTGTGTGTGTGACAATCCATCTCTGAGAAGCCTTGTCTGTGTGCGGCATTTGTGAATTGAATAAGAGGTACTCATCTTCTTCTTGTCCCACAGGTGTTTGATGCTCTTGGTGAAGCAGTAGATTGTGTGCAATATGATTCTTGGATGGTGCACATCCCTGAAGGTCAATTTCTTTCCCGCATTGGTCCCACTGAATTCTACAAGGTCAGCAGTGGCAATAACAATCAATCAAGCCATCCCCTTCAGCCCTTCTTGAGCATTTGTTTGTACAGAAATTGTCGTTCACAGAATGCCATTCACTCAACAGAGAGCAAGTCCATGACAATATATTATATTCCTGTCCCATTTCTGTGTACAAGAAGGAGGAAAGCTTAGGTACTGTGCATTGTGCTCAGGGTCTGCTCTTCACTGAACCTTCCAAGCTTGCTGTATGCTTGGAATTTTTTAACAGGATCTGCAGCACATTGCTGATTCAAATGCAGTGGCAGATTGGCGCAAGCTACAAGTAAGTTAGTGCCAGCATCTTTTTTCTTTTTCAGGGGATCCTTCGGGAGTCTTGTTACTCTTTTTCCCATCAAGTAGGGTCTTTGTTTTGTGGAGAAAGTTTGCTAATAATAATATGTTGCTGTGGCAGGAAGCTGTCCTTCCTCTTTCAGCTGCAGCTATGGCATTGCCCCCTGCAGCAATTCGCACCGACTGGGGAGCTCTTGTCACAGTACTGGCACGCTATGGGCCACAACTTCTTAAGACTTTTGTTCAGATGGGGCCACATGGAGCTATGCGAGCCAGCAAGCTGCTGGGCCCATTCTCGGAGCTTGTTGATTCACTTGGTATCCAGAACAGTTTTGTACGTAACTGGATTGACTTGTTATCATTTCTCCTGTCTGGCCTGAAAGCTGATGGCACACTTGCCGCTGAAATAGTAAGTCCTGTAAACTCCCCATCTCATGCCTTTTGGGAAACTTGCCTCTTTAACTTCTAGCTTGAGCTTTAATGATACATATCTGCAGAAGGATGCTAAGGATCATTTGTATATTTGTCACACTGGAGACCATGAATTTGGATCATGGGTGTATCAGGTGTACATGTTTGGAGAGTGGTATAAGCCGGGTTGTGTGTTAGAGTACCCGTGTGGAGGCACAGGAGCCATAGTGGATGCACTTGTGCGTGGCTTGAAAAAGCATGGAGGCCGCCTTGCCCTAAATACTCATGTGGATTCCATTGTTGTGGAAGAAGGGCGAGCAGTGGGTGTGAAACTGCGAGATGGTCGGGTATGCTGTCATTTGACGGCACCAATCTCTTGTATTTGACACGAGTCATTCTGAATTGTCTAAAATGGGTGATTTCCTTTGCAAACTCTTTTTTCCAGCAGTTTCTGGAGCTCAGTTTTGGGACTCAGGCGGTCAGTTTGGTTGTCAGGTCTCTTCAACACATGTGACCAAAAACACTGTAATCAGTTTAAAGGGGGAGGTTTAGGTTTTGGAATGCACCATGTTATACTCTGGTGATCAGTGGCCAGTGCTACTGGGACCCCAAATTCACCCTCTTGAGCTTATTATTAATGACAAATAGATGGCTGAAGTAATCATTTGTATACTTCCCAGGGAATTGAAGTATACAAATGATTACAAATGACCCTGGACTTCAAATTATAGTAAGATTGTCTGGATGCTGCAGTTTGTGCAGGCACTGAAGGCAGTAGTCAGCAATGCATCTACATGGGATACTGTGTCATTGCTACCACCAGATGCTGTGCCGAAAGAGCTTCAAACAAGAGCAAAGGACACACCCCAATGTGACTCCTTTATGCACCTTCACCTTGGAATTGATGCCAAAGTATTGCTGCTCTACCCTTCAACATTTTTGAGAGGGAATTGTGCATATGATCATGCATATAAATGACTGAGGGACAAATGTAGGGTCATTGAAGTTGTGTGTTCAGGGCTTTTCAAGATTTGCCCACATGGGTATGTTATACCACAATACAAAGTGGAATTAAGTACACACTTCTGGAATGGAATTCCATACTTCTTTGTATTGTATGGAAAATCTTGTTGATCATTCAAGTCCATTTATAGGTGTTTAACATGTCCAGGTCCACCATACTGATTATGGACATTATGTTGCAGGATTTGCCTTCAGACCTTGAAATACACCACATTGTGGTGAATGACTGGTCACAAGGAGTTGATGCCCCACAAAATGTGGTGCTGATTTCAGTTCCCAGTGTGTTGGACCCTTCACTGGCTCCTGCAGGCAAACATGTGTTGCATGCATACACACCAGGCTCAGAGCCATACAGTCTTTGGAAAGACCTCGATCGCCAGAGTGCTGCTTATCGGCAGCTAAAAGCTGAGCGTTCTGAGGTTTGTTCTGCACTCTCATGTTTTTCCCCATCATATTCTGGGTCAATATTTCACCAGGAAGCCTCAATTTCAGTCTTTGTTAACCACACGTACCTGAAACAAGTAATTTGCCATCACATAAGTGAACAGGTGATTATTTCTGGAAACCAAATTGCAGTGATCAAGAGAGGAGGAAAGTAAAGAGGTGAGGGTGCTAAGGGTAGTAAATATAGTTGCTTTGTAGCAAATTGCAGAAGTCTTCCTCTCAAAGCTAATAATCACTAGAAGCCATAGTTTGACTCTGCCTTAGTCATGACAAATTGTGAAACCAACCATCATATGCCTGTGAATGGAGATATCTTGGAGCTTGACACTGGAACACCCAACTTCTAGCCAGCTTGGATGTTGCCACAATTGGTGTATATCTTGACTCGGTAATAGTGCTTGGGTGTTAGCTTCAAAAGATCAGATCTGAAAACAGGCTTTTGTTGTGAACAGGTTCTGTGGAGAGCAGTGGAGAAGGCACTAGGGCCTGGCTTTTCACGAGAAAAATGTGAAGTTAAGCTGGTAGGGACACCTCTAACACACGAGCGCTTTCTCCGACGGAATCGAGGCACATATGGACCTGCAATTAGGGCCGGAAAAGGTTTGTTTCCAATGCCTTCAACTCCTGTAGATGGACTATTCTGCTGTGGGGACTCTGTATTTCCAGGCATTGGGATTCCAGCAGTGGCTGCCAGTGGACTTGTCACAGCCAATTCCCTTGCCTCTGTCTCACAACACAGTAAGCTTCTGGATGCAATTGGTGTGTAAAGCAGCACTACCTATAAGTTGTATGTATCATGCACTTTTGGTCACCTACATTATGTAATACGCTGACCAAAACCTACTTTACGATTCTTGATGTCTATTAGAGACAAAGATAAACACAATTTGGTTATGATTTGAGAAGTCACAGCCACTGAGAATTCAGGCCAAACTTTCTTGGTGATTTGGAATGAACAGGCTTAGCCCACTTGTTTTTTAAAAATTCACAAAATACTTTGCAATTTCTTAACATTCAATTTGTCAGGTATTCGCTCTTAGATTACTTTTAGTTGTTAAAAACTTGTTTCAAAATGAAAACGGTTTTGGATATTTACATTTCCATTGGGTTGGGTTATCATGTGGAGAAGACTCATTAAGCTTTTCTCCTAAGGCTTGAGTGATTGTTTTTCAACCCAAGTTATTTATTCTTTAATGACCTTGAGATAAAGCCTCCATTTTGGAGTTGTTCACTTGCCTCTTGTTGTCATGTTGAACTTTGAACACGATGAGAAAAACAGAAAAATGCATATTTAGAACTCAAATGAGTTTATTATTATCTTCTTATATTTCTTGTCTTGCAATGTGTGTAGTAGCATTATTTTCAATCCAATGGACATCTAGAATGATATTAATTTGCTTTTTCATATCTGCTAGTGTGGCCTGTGCCGTTGGCCCAAGTGTTACCACATCCTCAACTGATTTTTCCTTCCAAAACCTGGTTTTTTGGGGAATTTATTTGAATTTTCAGCAGCAGAAATCACATAAAAATCAATCTCTCCCACATTCTGAATCCAAATCTTACCAAATAGATTCCCTTAAATCCTGCTCATCAGGATCTTTCCAACAACACCAAAAGCAGATTCCAATTCCTCTGAAATTTTTCAGCTACGCTTTAATTTAATTTTCAGTGAAGAAAATCATTCAATATTCAAGAACTTCTACACCGCAAGTCCAAATGCCATGAAACCAAGCCTATGCACCCCTCCTCCTCGAGAGCTTTCCAAAGACACCAAGAACGCACGCGACCTGAAGCATACCAGTTTGGTGGATCTCATAAATACAAACAAAACAAAACAAACTACCTTCCTTCATAGATAGATGATGTTGGTGGGTAGGGGAAAGAAGTGAGGTAGTTTGACTCGAAAATCAGGTAAATATGAATTGTCTTGGGAATCATCTGTGGAGTTGTCCAAGGACAACCATACAATGGATTCTATGTAGTCACCCATATATATACCAATTCCTCATTTTTTCTCATCATTATAATTTTGAATGACTATCTCTTGGTTTAAAAACCGTTGCTTCCAAATATGAAAAATGAGTTTGAACCGATCTTGGTCTTAGTTCCTTTTTTGTGCACAAGTTCAGGTTCCAAATCTTTGTGAATGCATGTCTTTTCCTTCACTCCTAATTTTTGGATGTGTTCTAACAAAGTTTTAATAAGACTCATTACAAAATAAACAAATTCCTATGACTACCAAATGTGGGGAGGTCTTTACTTAAGTAAGGACTCCACATTTGACTAATGGGGTTCTATAGGACCAAACCCTAAAACTTAGGCTCAATTCTTGTTAGGGATTGGCCATGATTGAAGTCCCTCAAGCACAACCTCCCTTTTAATATCTATACAAAAATCAAGCTACCAAAGCAAAAAAAATAAAATTGATTAATTGTCAAACATACTCATTGCAAGATCCCAACATTTGAATAGAAAGCATGCCACAATTGCTAACATCATTTTACATCGATGGATTGCATACTTTGGAAGCTACCGATTTTGGGCTTGCCAGCTTTGTTATGTGCTTGGTGTTTGATGACTTTCTATGCCAACTCTTCGATACTAACCAATAGCCCTTTAGTAACTCGTGGTTACCTCAATGGATATCATTTCAAATTGCTTATGTTACATATGTTAGATTGAAAATTAAATTCAGTCACTTATCATGGATTTTTTTTTCCATGTACATACTTAATTTGGACAACTTACTCTCGGCACATCCAAACACATCCAGATTGAAATGTACTTAATTATTCAAGTGTGTTGCATATGACTCCAAATGTATAAATGAATAGAAGCAATTGCATAAATCATACTTTGACTTTGTGCAAATATATCCCTTTTTCAAATAAAATTATTAATTGATCAATTTATGATGACCAGTGATGAATAAAACAAAGATTACCTTGAATGGAAGTAATGCTAAATACACCATGACTCAGTTCATGCAAGTTAGAAGAAGGTTTTGGGCATGTGGTCAAAATGTCTGTCCAACTGTAAGTAGTGCAGCAAGGTGAGTAATGGGAATGTGGGCTGCCCTTACTACTTATTGGGTGAATGAAGATATCTGTAAAGTCACCCCTGTCTTTGGGCATGCATTCACCCACTATCCCCCTCTTTCAGTGGTATATGCAAAGTAAGGAATCCTATTCAATCTCAGTATGAAATGCTGAAACCGAGCATTTAATACACAAGGTTCGAGATAATTATAGTAGTTGTAGAGGTCGGAGCAGTGAGTGAAAATATATGTAGCTGCAGTGCAGGCGCTCAAGAAAAGTGAAGGAAAGACAAGATGCAACTCAATTTACCACAAAAAATTGGTGGAAAAACTATTTTGGCTCCCACTTATTTTGCTTTGTAAAATTTTCATTCCCAGTTACTCGTTGGATGCCCTATTATGATGAAACTGGCCGTTCTCACCCCCTTAATCACGAGACTTTACAGCTAACTCTAATATGTCTGAAAACATCGGAAGCCTTTCAACAACAGGATTCAATAATGATCATTCTGCCATTGCCATTGCAGGAGTATAGTAAATTCAACTCGCTAATTTTTTAATCAAAAATTTGAAAAGAAAAAGAAAACCCCTGCCTGTGAAGTGTCTATTGAGCATTATATTTAAAAGAAGAATTTACCTAATTTGACTACAAAATTAGATATGTAATTAAAAAAATTGAAGCATCCTTCTATATTCTTGGCTACCTACTGGAACCTAAGTATAGAAATTCTGTTTTTTCAGTCTTTAAATTATTTCTAAAACTTCTCAAAATCTTGCAAATTTGGGTCATTTTTTTCTCCTTAAAAATATTTTGTATATGTTGGAATCAGATTTTTTAGGTTGAAATTTTGTGAAGATTCGCCAAACTATAAAAACCATTGTTTCTAATTCGTCTCAGTTTTATACCTCAAATCAACTACCTACAATTAAACTACTTGAATTATCAGGAGTCCAGATTGGGGACTTTGGTAAAAACCACTTGGAGAATTTTCATATTGCATTCGAAGGTGACTTGTTTTTGTGGCAAATTTTCACTATATTATTGTGAGAGCTTTTTCTGAAGAAGGAAAATCACCAGTTTTTTTTGTGAAAGTAAATAATTGAAACTAAAGACAATGCACATTAGTAATGCCTCCTCTAAAACAACAAGAATCTTTCTATTTATCGGAGGCTTCTTAGGCTTATTTAGGCCTCCTGTAGGCATAAGGTGCCTTGTGCCCTACCATGAGATGATCCATGATAATGTTTGCCTCATGATTTCTGATGGGTAAGTGCATCTCCAACGGTGTCCAGTATGTGACCCTGTGATAATATTTTTCACATCCAAGTTTAGTTATGTACTCTTTTGCAACCCCACCCATAAAACTGAAACCGGGACAGCAAATAGGTGGAGGATTTCTGATAGCAAACCACCTGGACCAATCATTATGATGGGTCAATCAGAAATACTCAGTAGTAGTTAGATCATATTTATTACACTCTTTTCTATACAGGTGCACACCACTGCTGCGCCTTTCACCAGCCACGGCAACCTGCGCAGTTGTGCTGAGCCAAAACCATTTTCCTTGACTCAAACCAGCATGTTATGGATTTTCTTCATCCAATTTTACTGTGCAGGAGCACTGCTGCAGATTTTTCTAAGGTCCATGACATTCATAAAAAACTCAGCTACCACTTCACTAAAGAAGTGTCAGAGGTCCAAAAATAGGGGGTTAGGCTTAATCTTCTCTGATATAAGAAGATTTCACACATAGCAGAATATCAATTGATTTATGGAACTCTCTGGAGTCCCAACTCTGCAACTGTAGACTTGCAGTCTATGAGAAGCTGTGTCATCTGAAACCAATAAATGCCTTAAACTTTTTTGAAAGATTTATAGAGTATTTTTTGAGTATTTTTTTTATGGTAAGGGAGGGAGGGAAAAAAAAGACAAAAAAGGAATAAAAGAGTTTATTTTAATTTTTAATATAGAAAACTGATGCCAAAGACTTTTCATCTACAAACTTTATTTTGGGCATATCCAAAATTTCCAATAATTTTTTTTGTGATGCACCAATCAAAGTGGCTCTTTGCAAAATAAAATAAAAATAACTTTACAGCTAACCATGTATGGGTCAGTTACTATAAACAATCTATTTCTTCAATTTAAAATTTTATAAAATTAATAAAATAAAATTTTTTATTTAAAATTTTTTAAAATAATTTTTAAAAAAAAATCCTTTGTTTCCCCTCCCCTCCCCTTGTACTAAAGAATCTGGCTTTCTAAGTTAGTAATTTTTAAGTGTATATACCCTACTATCTTAGCCAGCTTCAAGACTAATAATATTATTTTCAGAAATGTTAAAAATCCCCCCCCCCCCAAAATAGTCAAATATCAAAAATTTAATGAAAATATTGAATTTTGAAGAATATTTTATTTGTTGAAATGAAAATCTCACAATAAGTTAATTATTCGACAAACATGTGTCCAAGCTGACATATGGTACATATCTCGTTTGTACTGAAACTAAAATATAAGGCTTTCCTTGAGGACAAAACCAAACCCAAACAAAACCAAAGCTAGTGATTTTTCATTTTCATATTTTTGGTACTAATCAAAATGAGGGTGGGTTTTTTTTTTTCCTCGCTTAAGGATAAAACCATTAAAAAAAAAAAAAAAAATTTAAAACTTAAATTTACTAAACTAAAGCTTTAAAAATATGATTTCACAAAAAATCATAATTAATTTTATTTT
>Ga0116227_10015385_pt1 | contig 11336 bp, 8 predicted proteins | sample S1TSphgellanicum_FD_89693 | JGI IMG/M metagenome (GOLD analysis project Ga0116227, IMG submission 89693) | Host-associated microbial communities from peat moss isolated from Minnesota, USA - S1T2_Fb - Sphagnum magellanicum MG | ecosystem: Host-associated > Plants > Peat moss > Unclassified... | reverse complement strand
TTTGTAAAAAAAAATAAGGTTTTTTTTGTTGTCAATTTTAATTTTTTAAAAAAAAAAAAAACCAAACAAATTCCCCCCCCCAAAATTTAAAAAAAAAAAAAAAAAAAAAAACCTAGAGTCATTGTGCTTAAAGATTTGTATTATATTGTATTACAATGTAAAAAATATATAATGAACAACATAAAAATGTATCTTTTTCAATTCTTGAATACCCAATTAGTGAAATTTGGTAATTCAACAAAACCTTAATCAATTAACGACAATCCAAGCAACATATAAGATGTTTCACATAAGTATTGATTCGTTATTTGATTTTATTTTTGGAAGTGCGTAGGTAGACACATAGACACCAATGTTGCATGCTTTTTGAAATGTAATCAATTTTCAATTACTTTAACTCTATGTTATCCAAATGAAAACCATTTCCTTAAAACCTAGATTGTGGAAATTTTACTAGAACAACACAAAACCCAATTTGGAACCTATAAATTGGGGATTTTTCGCCCTAGAAAACAATTGCCTTAACACCATTCCAGCCATGGCATTTGAAAATTTGAAGGTGTAGCAATTTCTTCTACAAATCATGATGGTTAAGCTTCAAAAAACATTTCATGAAATTCTTATTCATCTAGCCACCACTTTCCTAAGCTTTAAGTTGTGTTTTTTGAAACAAGGCTAAGGAGAATGGATTGAAGAATAAATCCATAATACTTTTTAATGTAGGGTGAAAACATGGTAAATTACACGGTAAAAAAAAAAAATTCTACATAAATCTTATGTCATGCATATAACTATTAAAAAGTAGCACAAAATTGGGTGAAGGTATGTGTCAAATACCATCCATGATGTTGTATATTAAGTTTTTAAGTATTTAGTTTGAAAAAATGAAATTAAAAAGTACATTTGAAACACACTGATTTAATATGTGTTCAAATGTACTTTTAAATTGGAAAAAGTTAATAAAAGTTATGTATTAAGTTAGGCGATGAAAAATCATCATATATTTCAATGAGTCATTTAAAAAAAAAAGTTTTATTTTTGTTAAATTTTACTTGAAACCTATTTTTACAACGTGAGATTTGAAAATCAATGCACATTAATGAAAAAATCTTATATTGAATCAATTAATTAAAAACATAAAATGTTCAACAATTTCATAAAGGTTTTTATTGTTGTTTCACTTATTTTTGCGTGTAGCTTTAACAAGGGTCATCAAATGTTCATTTTATTATGTGAGAGAAATAATTGAAACAACAATGTATTCATGGGCAAAACATAGGTAGTGGAAAGAGAGGTGTCACTAAAGTTTGAAAATAGGTTGTATGTAAAGGATTTGCTCTTCTTTTCCCAATAGTTTGGTTTGGCATTAGTGTCCTAAATAGGCTAGGAGAGAAAATATCTAGATTGAGAGGTGACAAATGCTTTCATGTTATTTTCCAACTACTTTTGTTGTACCTATATCATGGAAATTTGGAGTCAACTTCATGTCATGTTCAACAATTTTAAACCTTTCTTCCTATGTTCTTTTTTCATAGAAAGTTAAAAAAAAAGGAATGCATTCTCTTTTGAAAAATTGGATGGGTTCTAACTTAAAGCATAATTTCAAGATCTAAAAATAATGATGCCACAAGTTCCATGATCTAAGAAATGAAGGAGGTTCGTGGTCAATTGTCACCTTGATAATTAGTCCAATGGTTTGGTAGATGCAAGATGAAATTGAAGTTTCAAAAAATTGGTGATCACACCACCTATAATTGATGGTATGTATTTAATTCATTATTTCTTTGTAGTTTGCACGAGTTTACAAGTGAGGAACATGGTACTAAATAAATTCCATATGGTCCATGCTATTGATTAAGGTCCCTTGTTGCATATGGTTGGGTAGGTTAAATTAACTTGTCAACATGCACATGATGGGTTGTTATGAGGAACATTGATTAGAATAGCATGGAAAAAGAATTAAATAATTGAATTTAATGTTTGTTTAGTGTTAGATTCTTTGTGATGTTAGATAGGCCTTTAAGCCTTCATAATAAACTTCAAGATGTTTGGTGGCATGTGGACTTTTGACATCATGATTTCAAAATAATAATGGACCAAAATGCAAAATTAGGTTATTTCATTTGGATCATAAGTGTTTATTGTTTAGACATTATTATTTGCAAGTGGAAAGCCTTGTCAATCACATGGCACCAACATTTGAATGCATGGTGAAAAATGCAATTGTTTTTTATTTGCAAGTCTTATAAACTTCAACAAGTTAAACGCATCCAATTATTAACCAACTTAGAAACCAAAGAAACCAATTTTGTTTTTGTCATTGATGTTAGTTCATAAACAACTTCAAACATTGAAGTGGATGTAAGGTGGGGGAGTGCTATTTCCATTACTTCAAATTAATCATGCTAAATAACATATTACTCACAATTGCACTTCAAGTTATTGGGCATTTTTTGTGCCACACAATGGTGTGGGTTTAATGTCATGTAACCCTCAACAATTGCGATGCATTATGTTGTCTTGGACAAATGAATGGTCACACTTACTAGCATTAGTTGAATTTAGTTTTTAGGGTTTTGGTTTAAGCAAATTTTCGATGTAGAATGGAACCTTCGATTTTCATCTTTTGATCAGAAAATAAAATTGAAACCTTTAATTCTTGTCTTTGTTTTTTGGCTATTGGTTTGATGGTTTCATAATGAGTAGGAACCTTCAATTGTAGAACTAGTATGTGTCTAGTATTTTGGGTGTAGTTGTCTTAATGATTTTGGAGTTGATTTTGAATTTTTATTCTTTGATGAATATTTGATTTTTTTTTTGGCCTTGGGTAAAAATGCCTCTCAAAATCCTACATGATAGATGCTTAGGGTTAAAAGGAAATAAATACATTTAAATGTTTGCCTAAGTGTTACCTTAATTGCGTGACATGGCCTAAACATTGTCCATCTTCAAAATGGAAAAATTAGAGTTTAAGATTACCAAAATAAAGTGAGGTTGTCTCTATCCTTTTGTCATTGTACTATTATGTTCTTTTTCATTGCAAACCATAATATTTGAATGGCTTCAACACAAATTTGGGCTCTATGCTGCTTCTCATTACCAGTGATGATGATGAAATAATTTTGTGTGAACGAAATAGTTTTGTTGTAATCATTTTTTTTTTCAAAAAATGAAATGTTGTAAATTTCACTGGATGTAATTTTTTCCCATTAATATTTTTTTTCACATTCTTGATTTGCTAGGCAAAATGCCAACACAAGTTTAATTCATTAGAGAAGTTCACAATAAAATACACATAGACAAAAGAAAAAAACATTGAAAAGGTGCAAAATAAATAACAAAATAAAACCAGACAAAAGAAAAAAAAATGATTTTGAAATGAAATTTAATTTGCAATGAATTATAATCTGGAATGAGTATGGAATTGTCATAGGGACAGTCACCAAAATCCCCTCCTACATAAACCAGTTCCGATATGAAACATCATCATTGGAATATATCATTTTTATAAATGTCGAAAATTATTGACTAGATATGCCCAAATTTTCCAATAAAATAGACAAAAGAAAACTTGTGTGACAGTCACTGTACCTGAAAATCCAAGAAGAGTCGAATTTAGTGTAGGGTAAAGCCCTAGGGTAAGGGCATTCACAAAATAAGGGGCCTAAGATGAGGTGATAGCCCAGTCTGGCCCCGCATTTTGGGAATGTCCACCACCCATGTGCTTTACCTTTAGTAAAGCACAAGGCAAAATTTATCATGAACTAAACCTATGTAGATCAAGAGGCCTATGAATGGGAGGGTTCTTATGCCCACTCAATAGTGGGAGGGTTCATACACGTCTAAGTAGGCATAATTTCCGTCCCACTCTTGAGAGTAGGCATAATATCCCTCCCAATTTCTAGAACGGAAATTCATGAATATAAGCTTCACTCCACATACCCTACAAATTTTCTCCGAGTACTTTAGGTGGTTCTGAATTTAGTAAAACCCAAAAGCCCAATGTACCGTACCCTTGGGGTTTTGGACGATCCCTAAAATTTTGAACATAAAGTTCTCTTAGGAGCTGTGTTCAAGCACAAAGATGAAATTTAAATAGTTCTTTATGAGTTTGAGATTCTACTCTTCGGATTCCTAAACAGGTTTTTCTTGAGAGAAGTGGCGGAGAATATGGCGCCAGAAGGTCCAGCCATCACGACCAAATTTCCATCTCCAACTTCTCAAAGCTCGTGTTGAATCTCAGTGCGATGCATTGTTGCTAATTCACCCAATCTCTCTTGAAAGCATCGTCTTCTTGCAAATCCTTGGATGCCCAGTTCTTCCTTGTGTTGTAGTTTTTCATACGGCCCAAAGTTGGGGTTTTGCAAAACTAGATGAAAAGGAGTGTTTGTCTGTGCTTCAGAGGTTTCCTTATGATTCAGCCTGAAATGTCCAGCATGAGGGTAAGGTCCTCACCATCGTATTATAGTCTCTCCCACAAAGTTTGAGTGTTCTCAAGCTTTATGTCTCTCCCTGTAGGTCTTGATGTGATACAGTTCACAATCTCTGTCCTTGGAGCTTTTGATGCGATACAGCTCACAGTCATTCTCCTTCTATTTGGGAGAATATTTCATATCGCTCATTTCCCTTTTGAATACTTTTTTGTATCTGTATTGATGGAGCTAGAGCTAATGGTTACATTTTCCCTTCTCTTCCCGCTTCATGGCTTACTGATGTGAGTCTTGTAACAGGTCAGCTTGTGGAGTAGATCTGCTTTCCAGTGGCCAAAGTGGATATACAGCATCAAAGTAGTCACTAGTGGTTTGCTTCTAGGTTATGTTCATGTGCAGGAGGCTGCAACCTCTACCCTCTATGTAGGCCTGTCTTTGCCTTGGGCTTGCTTGTACAAGGGTGAACTAGTAAGAGCATAAGACAAGAAGTGCCTTGGCCATTTCATGTGGAGAAAATTGGTATAGTATTATGTCGTCACTGCCTGTGGCTGCTCTCCCTCCCACCCTAACTCTCCTTTTTTCCCTTATGTAGCACACTCTAGTTAATGATCACACAAATTAATAATTAGCCGAAACAAACTGAAAATCCAAAAGTTGAAAGTTGCAAAACATGGCTTCAGGTTGACTCTTGAGTTAATCGGGAATCAATCAAATCAACATTGTCAGATGTTCAAAAGAGGCTTATCATGGATTGTCGAAACACTCAACATCCATTAGACCTGTAGGAATTGAATTCACGGTGCACAAATAGTGCTAAAGGTGAGTTTGCAAGCACATGTGAAACTGGCTAAATTAAAGCCATAGTTTATTGGAGATGAACACTAAAGCTTAGTAATGTTTAGTGCCCTCCACAAGACTATAACAAAGTAAAGCAATATCATATGTTCTCAAAAATGAAAACTGGTACAATGGTGGTGATGTCTTGAATGATAACCTAAGTGACACTCAAAACTCCAAGACATGGATAATCTTTCATTATAACATGAAAATCACAGTCTCATGGAAAGTAGGTGACTAGATATCAGTGGTATACATTAGTTGCTTGGTAGAGAGTGGCCTGGGTTGCACACAATCTGGCGCATAGCAACCATACACAGTCCGCCAAATGCAATGACAGATACAACAAGCAAGGTTCCATAGCCGACCAAGATTTCTTTCCACCACATACGAGAATTACTGAAGGGCATGGACAAGTGGCTAAGGTTGTCAAAGTGAAAATCCATTCCATGGTCTTGAAGATGAAACAGCCACAGGCGGATTTCCTGAGAAGGAACAGTGCAGTTTGAAAGTCAAGCTAGAAACTTCTAGTAAGGATGTTGCACACATAGAAATAAAATTGTGTGCTTCGCAACACAATTAAGTCAAGTTAGCGCAAGCACTTCAATTTCCACATTTATTTTTTCCATTTTGTCTTGGGTCTTGAATCTTCAGATCTTCACTTTGACACAAATCCTTCTGAACCCCCCCTCCCCACAATGTCCACAATTTCATCATAATACAGTATTAGGGTGTTCACCTATCAGAGGAACTAAAAAAAAATGTTAGTCTCATTTGGATCCTGCAAGAACTCAAATGATTTCCTAACCCTCAAATATAACCAGCTGTAGAGCTGACCACGTTTCATCACCCTCAGGTGTCAGATTTCAAGAACCTAGAAGCTGAGTAGAAGAAACAATGTTTCCATCATGTTCTTCTCTCTTCATTGTAGAAGCGCGTCTTTGAATAAAGGCATCTATCTCTGAGGGAAATTTGGAATACAGGTGATTCAATTTCCTTGCACATTGCGATCACTCTTTCAAAAAAGTAGCTCCTCAGAGTTGAATACTCGCTACAAGAACCAGCAAAAAAATATTGTAGGGAGATACCTTCATATAATGCTTGTTACGGTTATTGGCAAACCGCAACCCTGCCATTGCCCTGATCTTTTGCCAAATTCCAAATACAGCGACAGCCGTGGCGAATGCAGAGAGCGCTAAAATGAATCGCACGTTATTGCAGCGCAAGAGAACCGATTGCGCCGCTGCCGTGATAAGCAAGCCCTGAAACGCACTGAAAAATCCTACCACTTGATAAATTTCGTTCTTGACGCTGCGAATTTCCTCCTCACTTTTGTAAATCCGGTTTTGGAATCTCGTATACCTTTCGCTATAATGTTCGAACGCTACTTTCCACAAATTGATTTGTGTTGGCTCCAACCCCTTTACCTTCGCCAAAGTCCGAATTTCCCTCTCAACATCAGTCATCCGAGTCTTCCTCTCACCAGATTGGACTTGCTGTGAATAAGTTGTGTAATTTAGACTCTGAGGCTCGCTCCCAGAATCTGCTTCTTCGGATCCTTCATGAGCGTTGAATGCCTCGCCGACTGCCGCTCCAGCTGGTTCTTCGATTTCCGCCGAGTTCCTATTGTTGACAGTTATTATTTCAATCTGGACTTGATCCATTGAATGCGGGAATTGATCTGTGCACAATTGCAGCAGCCTTATGCATACACTGGAAACCGAAACGAAAAGCCAAATGGGTGGCTGTAGAAAAGCAAGCCAATACCAGAATCCCCGTCCCTCCCGCTGCTGCTCAAGGTCGACAAAACCTTCCGCCTTCTCTCTGGTTCCGCTACTTCCCCACTCCCTGTGCCGATGAAAATTTCTGCAAATGCGCCCAAGCTCCGATCGCAGCTCCTACTCTGCAACCAGTAATTGAACCCTTACCGACGATAATACCGCATTTATGGCGGCCCAAACACATTACACTCCAAGTGCAGATTATGGTACGGGTTTGACAGCGTCCATGCAAATGATTTACGCCGTTTTTACACCACGAACCCAGCAGCAAACAATTGGTAGGGTACGTGGCTGACTCCAGTCCAGAAAAATATTAAACAGGCCAAAGGAAATGAATGCAGTGAGTACAAAAGTAGTGCTGCTAATTTTCCCTCCAGTCTGCCCATTTGCCCAATCCATATCTTCTCAAGTGACACCCAGGCATGTTTTACACTCACAACCTCATATAATATGGCATGTTTTGACACTTGTAACCTCACATAACATGCCAAATAATAAGTTACCTACCCCTTTTATACCCTTAATTTGTTCATAACGTGCATAAGACGGACTCAAAACATGGCTAACCAAAATTTTGCAAACTGATCATAATTTGTTTACAGGCTTTTTTTTGAATTCGGTGAAAAGAGATTATGTCATAGCAATTGCACGTCATATAGCTTTCCTTCTAAAGAGTCTTTGTAGAAATATGAGTCTTTCATAATCAATGGAGAATTTTTTCATTTTGAATATGAACTCGAAAATCGACAATATCGTGATAAAAGATATTGATGATGACAAAATAGATTTTTTTCGCTAGCGAAAGTGCTTCGAAAAAAAAAGTGTTTAGACGTAAAGTGAAAACACTTGTGAAACACACGAAGAAGAACACATTTTTTTATAAGTATGAAATTTTTTTTAAAAAAACAAATCAAAATTTCATAGGCATGACAAGGTGAAAATAAACAGGGCAAATGGGCAGACTGGTGGAAAAAATCACATCAGTACTTTTGTACTGTCTGCATTCATTTCCTTTGCATTCATTTCCTTTGGCCTGTTTTCTATTTTCCCGCACCTCACGCCCAGTTCTTGTGCTTGGGGTGTTTAACTAGCAACCTACAGGTACCGTGGTAGAAAGTAAAGTGCAGAAAAGCCAAAACAGTTCTGTGTTATTTTCAAAAAACATTAGAGATATTCCATCCATAAACTAAATCAGGGTCTCAACTCCAAGTTTAACATTTCATCCATTGATTATTAGCTCTAAGAGGCCTTAACCTCTTCGTGACCATATTATTATGCCCAAAAACTTGTTAGATCCAGACTCAGAGACCCTGATTTTGTCTTAGTATGGAAAGCAGGTAATGTTTAAATAGATTTTGGTGTTTTTATTGATGCCTTACTTTAAAAAGTGAAGTTAAGGTACCATTGTAGATGCAGGTTCATGTTATGTATGTTTTGAACACGCTAGGATTAGAGAGGGGTTTGTAACGTATTTTACTTGACATGTTACGTGAGGTTATGAGCAGTGTTGGGCGGGTATTAGAAATTTCTCATACTTTTCAGATTCGTTTTTCACAAAATAACTTACAAAAGGGTTTGGGTTTCATTTTTTATTTTTTTTGAAACAATTTATACACTGGGGCAGGCAGGGTATCATTTTTTATAAAAAATTAGAAGCAATTCTCACAATGGCAGTTCTCATAAATTTGAGAACAGCTGTTATCCTTTGAGAACAGGGTCCCATCTTTCCTGACATTATGGATAAGTTTAATGATTTGCATGGTTTGGATAATGGGTATCTGAACTTCCAAAATGGGAATGGGGACTTTCAACAAAGTCAGGTCAGGAAGCCTCCAAGACCAGTCCATTGTGCCTTGTAAGGGGACTAAAAAAGGTGAAAAAGGTGACAGGAAAACTATTACATTCATATAATAGGTTAGATTGTAAAGAATTGGGCGCGTGCATTTTAAGCTTTCAGTTGTTGTCTTTTGTTGGCGTTGCCTACCAAGGCCTGCTTATAAGGTCGACACAACCTGGGCCTTCTCTCTCGTTCCCTCTACTTCCCCACCCCAGCTGGTGATGAAAGTTTCTGCAAATGGGCCCCAAAAGCTCGGAGCTGCCATGTCCCCAACACCAAACAATCTGTGCATAGTTGGCTCAATTGAAGCCCACTTACACCTGGGAATTCAGGCCTTAATCTGAAAATCTCTCATCCAAACTATACATTATATACCTTCTTCCCCTTCCCCACCCATAAACAAGAAAATTGGACTGAATACACTGAGCGACAATTGAGGTCTCAACACCTGGGCCAGTCACTAGGATTGGCCAATAAAAACATAAGGGGGTGTGTCACACTGTGGCCTTGCCATTTACATTAAAAAAGGATCTTAAGGCAAAAGAAGAATTATGGAAACTCAAATATGCAAAAATCTAATCTTCAAAAAACATCCTCTAAAAGAAACCCAAAATCCTTCAAAATATTATAACTCTATAACTAATCTCAAGTTTCAACACAAGCCAACATATCATCTTTCAAAAAGCCTCAGATAAAAATAGACCTATTATTAACTAGGGGACAAAATCCCTTAAGCTATTACACTCTACAATGAATCTGAACACCATATCCTTGCCTTGGTAGGCAAGGCCAATAAATCAACAACAGTTACCTATTTCATGTTCAGTACTCTGGTCCACAATACCTAGTTACTTCATGTTTGGTATCCTCTTCAGGGCCTCAAGTGCATTTTCTCAGGGCCCCAGCAGGTTTGTAATGAATCACTGAGTTTCAATGTTGGAATACATAGACCCTTTCGAGGTCACAGCCTTTTAGAATAGCCGCCGGAAATGATCTCACACCCAGTTCCAGGGCCCACTACAGCCCTTGTTTGAGCTAAGGTTGTGTTGACAAAAGTTTTAAAGGCTCGTGCATAAGACCAGGTACACCCACACAGCCCCTACTTTGGTGGTCTACCGGTATTTTTCACATGCAATATCTAGTGTTAATTGTTTCCCTTAAGTATTTCAACATTGGATAGTAAGACACAATTTGAATACCATCACATGGGCCTGTTTAATGCACTGGGATTTACCACATACAACATCCAGCATTAATGTTAAATGCATTGTTAATGTTATGCATATCAAAATCATGTTTCTGACATTTTTTGATCAAAGATCAATTCATCTAATAACAATCTTTAAGACTTAAAAATGGTTCTTGTTGTTACTAATTGAATAGGGAATTAGATTCTTGTTATGACATGAGATTGATTGAGTTTTTTCAATCCTTATTTCTTTTGTTATTGGTTTTATAGGTGTTCAATGTTGTTCATGCAACACACACACATACGAATTGATTCTCTTTTGCTATTTTTGAATGTTTAGATATCGGAAATTGGTGATATTTTCATGTGGATGTTAATATATTAATATAGATGTGGAATAACCATTTTTTTTTGGTGACTATTGAGGACATTGAAATTTTATAGATTTGATATCTTCTATTGTTTGCAATGTTACTTGAAATTTGTTTGAAATTTCCTTGAACTCAAATCTCAAATTGACTCATTAATTGAATTGATTATTTGTAACATTGAACGTTGTTTTCCAAAAACTTTGGTGTTGATATTTTATGTTTTCATTTAGCTTTCTAAATGTCCATTTATCTCTTGCTAGCAGAGTTTGGTAAATATCACTTGTCATAATAAGGGTGACATTACCAAAATATTTGTATTGAATACATTTTATAATTTTCTCTTAAATGGTCACTTATGACATTAAACATCCAAGCTTCAATTAAGGATATTTCATCTTTGATAACAAAATTTTGCATTTGTTCATGTTCATATGTTAGGGTAGTTATTGAATTAAATGATGATTGGACAAGTTTGATAAATATTGATTGATAACAACAATAGCATGTTAGGTGGTTGCAAGTTAGTTTGCTTCATTTTGGGTAGTTACAACACTCCACAAAGTCTATATTTTAACGCTAAAATGAAAAAGAAAAAAAATCAATGTGAAATGAGGATTATATGGTGACTACTGACACTACTAGAAATTTTGGGTTTTGCAACTGTCACATGCAACTAATCATGCAACTAATTCAGATACATGCGACACATGCAACTGCAAATTTGTGTAGTTACATAAGACAAGTTGCATAGGACATGCAGTTGCATGCGACATTACGTATGCAACATGTATATACGGTGTTAGTATACATGTTCATACATACATACCAATCCAATGTAGTTGCACCTTATGTGCAACTTTCCTTGCAACTACATACAACTAATCAAAATAT
>Ga0116227_10015384_pt1 | contig 11337 bp, 13 predicted proteins | sample S1TSphgellanicum_FD_89693 | JGI IMG/M metagenome (GOLD analysis project Ga0116227, IMG submission 89693) | Host-associated microbial communities from peat moss isolated from Minnesota, USA - S1T2_Fb - Sphagnum magellanicum MG | ecosystem: Host-associated > Plants > Peat moss > Unclassified... | reverse complement strand
CCCCCCCCCCCCTCTCTCTCCCACACAGTTGATTTTTAATTTACAGATTTCTTTCTCTTTCTTTTTGTGAAGATCAGTTTCTGGAGAAGCCCTAAAGAATTAGGGCTTTGGAGGAAAGAAAATGGGCAACGATGGATACAAACCGTGGTGGGCAATTGACAAAGAGGCATGGCGGGAGAAGTTTGCAGTGTTTTATAAGCTCACAAGCATTACTGAAGGCCGTGATCAACCATTACCTCCATGGAATGAGAAGGATATTGAAGAGTTTCAAAATTCAGATCCTGTATATGGCACTCAGCTGAAGCTTGTACTGTGCCTCCTCACAGATATGCATATATTCTCTTGTATCGCAACTTTATTCTCATGTATGTGAAGAGCTCAACTTGGAAGTGGCTGACTGCTGTATTTGCAGCAATAGGAATTATAGAGGCAGTAGAGAAGTTCAGAATGTAGTGGCTTGCCAAGTATAATTGGTAAACCTTCAATAGTTTTCTGCATGTATTTCTTGCAGTCAATTAGGTTCTTCATTAGAAAGTGACCAAGTGAGCTGAAGCTGCGGTCTCTTCATGGCAGGTGCAGCAAGGAGCCACTATAGCCAACGTTGGAGCTTTGGCTGGAGGGCTAGTAACAGCTGCCATTGCATGGAAATACTCCCGCAGTGCTGTTGGGGCAGTCGGAGCTTTTGCAGGTGGAGCAGTAGTTGGCTGGGCATTAGCTGAAGAAGGTGCAAGTCTGGGTTTAGGTCTTTACAAATTTGATTGCATGGATACAAATCTCAAATTCTTGTCTTGGTGGGAAAAGAAGCACCACTAATTCCATTCCTTTTCTTCAGTCACATTACATAATCCTTGCCTAGACTCTCTTAGCACATGATGTTTCCTTTATGCAACTGGCAAGTTTGTGCAGCAATTGACAAAACTTTGACAGTTTGAGAGCATCACATGAGAGTCATTGTGAGTCATTGTCTGTATGCAAGCCTGGCTGCAAGTGTACCCAGCTTGAATAATAACAAGTCATTAAAGTTTTTTATTATGATACCAAGGGATGCAGTGTCAATGCATGCAGATGTGAACCTTTGAGCTGACATGCCTGTCATTTAGCCTGTGATCTCATGTCAGCAAATCTCTCCTTGTCTTTAACGTTACAGACTACCACCTGGTTTTGGTCATAACTGTTTACTAACACAGGTTCTCCAAGTATAGGGAGCTGTACTTTACAAACCCTGAAATACCCACTCTGGATGCCATTTTAGAAACAAAAATTGGCAGACTAGATATTTAATGAGTTTCCTCCACAAACTTCCTCATGAGAAGTCTTGGGACTAGTACCTGTGATTGCAGATCTCCGCAAAAAATTATGGTGTATTAGTGTATTAGTGTTAATTCCTCAATGGAGACGTCATCATCTCTTTTCTCTGCCAACATCACTGAGACAAATTATTTGCATCAAGCTAATAGAAAACCCAAGGTCACACATATAACCCACCTTTGCTCATCAGAACATCTGGATGTATGTGGTCATGTTGTAGGAGATAACAAACACATCTGACTATTTGTTCAGATGACTTGTAGATAACTTATGGTCTCCTAGAAACAAGAAGTTTACGATCAGTTAGTCACAATTAATCAGTAGACTCCACCATGAGTCAATAAGTGGTGCTGTTATAATTATCTCCAGTTAAGATGTTAGTTAGAAGTTACTAGGCGATGCCGTCCACCACCAGCAACAGTGCCGTCCACCTCTTTTGCGGAGGATTGCTCATGTATATAAGTCCAGTTTTGCTAACAGATTAATCGTCCTTTAGCAGCAATTGTATCTTCTCTGAACTTGAAATAGAGTTTTTCTTCTACATGGTATCAGAGCGATTCTGAAGAGGAACTGACTGTCTTGTTATGTAGCAATAATAAGATATTGTTTGAAGTTGGAGTAGATTTTTTTTTGAAAATTCTGAGAAAGTGAGGAATCATTCAATATGGCTCAAGAACAGTCTTCAAACATGATTATCACCATTGATAATTCCAGTAAGTTGGAAGGTGCGTCCAACTACGGCATCTGGAAGTTCAAAATCAAAACTATTTTGATGAGGGAAGATCTTTGGGATCTTGTCAATCAAGTAGTCAACCAAGCCTTGGGAGTAGCAGAAGTGGTTGATGCAGATGCTACAGGTAGAGGGGTAGCTACCCAAACCACTGCTCGAGCTAGTCAAGCCCGTGCTCAAGATGCAACAACAACCAGAGGAAAGTACAAGGCATTGGCAATCATTGTTTCATCAATACGAAATGAGTTGATCCCATATGTCATTGATCTAGATGACCCACGAACCTGCTGGAAAACTCTGCAAGACTTGTACGAAACTCACAATGCCGCATGAAGCTTGCTAAAGGATGAGTGCCCATTGGGGAAGGGAGTGCCCATTGTTTCCAAATGACTCACACCCACATATCAATGTTGTACATAATGAGCAGGAGAGTAGAAAAGATAACAACGTTGATGTTGAAGATGAGAAGCAGCCACCAAACCTTAAAGATTTTGAAGTAGCAATGATAACTATGCAACTTCAAAAGAAAGATACCAATTGGTATCTTGACTCTGGAGCATCTGCTCATGTAACAGGAGACATCGGAAATCTCACAAATGTCAAGAAAGAGGTAGATGCAACTTCAAATGTCAAATCTGCTCCTGGCCACACTCATAAGGTGCATGGGAAGGGCAAGGCTGTTGTTGCACATCATGGTGAAATAAAGATTGTTAACAACGTTCTTTATGTGCCTAGTGTGAAAACGAATCTTTTGTCAGTAGGGGCTCTTGCAAACATGGGATGTGTCGTAGTTTTTGGAAAGTACAAATGTTGGATTTCACAACTACCAAACCACATAAAGTTCTAGCTACTTGCCATAGGGATGTGACTAATGGGCTTTATAGACTAAAACTACCACCTGTAACAAACCAACAACAAGATTCATCAACGCTTCTTTTGACAAAACAACAATCTACAGCAGAGCTTTAGCATAAGCGGATGGGTCACATCAACTTTCAAGGTTTACATGAACTCTTGAAGGAGGGGCATTCCATTGGGATACCATACATTCCAATCACATCAAAAAATTGTGATGAATGTGCACTTGGCAAAGATCACAAGGAAATAGTACCAAAAACAAGCACATTTAGAGCATCCGAACAAAATGAGTTGTTACATTCAAATATGTGTGGTCCATTCAAGCACACGTCACTAGGAGGCTCTAGTTACTTTGTGACATTTATTCCAGGAAGACCTAGATATTCTTTTTACCTCAAAAGTTTGGGGCACTTGAGAAATTCAAAATTTTCAAGCAGTCAATTGGGTAAGCACAAACAAACCAATCAAGATGCTTCGGAATGATCGGGGAAGCAAGTTCTTGTCATGAGCATTCAAAAAGTTTTGTGAGCAACATGGAATACATCATTAGCTTACAACTGCAAACACATTGCATCAAAACAGCATGGGTGAAAGGACGAATTGCACGATTATGGACAGAGTAAGAAGCATGGCAATAGGTGCTCAATTGCCAACTTCTTGTGGATGGGATTTAGGGTTTAAGGTTTACTTACTTGACGAATCAAAATCCATCAAGGTCCAATGATGAATGGACTCTAGAACACGTTTACATAGGTAAGTAGCCTCAACTTAGCCATTTCAAAATGTTCGATTGTTTAGCATACGTGCATACACCTACCCAAAAGAGTAGCAAACTAGAACCACGAACCATGTGAAGGATCTTTGTAGGATATGTTAATGCCTCAAAAGCATACAAGATTTATAATCCACATAATAAAAAGATAGTAATAACCAAAGATGTGATATTCAATGGGTCTATCTTTGGAACATCTGTACTAGAAGACATGAGGCTAATGAAATCAACAATAGAACGATTGACTTCTTTGGCATTGAAATTTTCCGAAAATGAACCATTTTCTATACAACCAACTCAAGAAGTTGGTAATCTTGAAAAGAATCTAGTTATGGAAGAGAAAGAGTTAGTAACTTCAACTATAGAAAAGAGAGACATATTGACTCAAATTGATGAAGAACAATCACCACCAAAAATAGCTTATGAATTAGTTAGATATAGTTTACTAAAATGGTGAGCACCAAAACGGCGAGCACCATATGAAAGAATCCAAGGTGCACCTTTCTATTCAAAATATTACATTTACTCTTTCGATACTTTAGAGGATCTAGTCACATTTGAAGAGGTTGCATTAGATCCTAAGTGGAGAGCTACTATGCAACAAGATAAGAGTATGATTCAATTATGAAGAACCAAACTTGGGAGCTACAGGATCTTCCACAAGGGAAAAAACCAATAACTAACAAGAAGGTGTTCAAAACAAAGTTAATAACAAACGACACAATTGAAAAATTCAAAGCCAAGCTAATGGCTCGCAATTTTGAACAAATTGAAGGTATAGATTTTTAATAAACATTTGTTCCAACAGTTAAATGGGCCACAATACGAACTATTGTGGCTTTGGCATCACGAAGGAATTGGCTAATCAAGCAGCTTGATGTACACTCCACATTCTTAAATAATGAACTAATGGAGGAAGTGTTTATGTTATAGCCCAAAGGATTTGAAGTATGTGGGAAGGAACAACAATTTTGTAAACTAAAGAAAACACTTTACGGACTGTGGCAGGCTCTAAGAGCTTGGTACTCCAACATTGACTCATTTTTCTAAAGACATGGTCTATAGAGAAGTGATTCTGACCATAACTTGTACTTCACCATATCTAGTAGTGGTCAATATGTCATACTGTTATTGTACGTAAAACACGTTCTGTTGATAGGAAATGATCACAAAATGTCATGACTTGGCATCGCTAGTTTTTATATAGGGATAGAATACCTATATTTTGATGAAGGCATCATGTTGATTCAACATATATATGCAAAACGTATTTTAAAAAGATTCCAAATGATGAATTGTCATGCCGTCACCACCCCAATGGAAGAAGGCATTTGGCTTTTTTTTGACATGGAATCAAAACCTATAGATAAGCTAGAGTTCCAAAGTCTAATTAGAAGTCTAATTTATTACACTATCACTCGACCAAATTTGTTTTTTGTAGTAAGTTGTTTGAATTGATTTGTCTCAACACCCCAAGAAGTGTACATGTTAACAACTAGGAAGGTTCTTCAATATATTAAAGGTACTAATAACTTTGGAATTTTCTTTCCAAAAGGAGGAAAAAAAACAGCCTTTTACATAGATGCTGATTGGGCAAAGGATCTTGACAAGCAAAAGTCAACTATAGGTTTGATCTTCAAGTTTCACAATTGTCCAGTTCTTTGGAGTAATCAATTGCAACTAACTATTGCATTATCCACCACTGAGGTAGAGTATCGTGCACTAACTAATGCAACATGAAAAATTATTTGGATTACAGAATTATTATCTAAATTACAATCTAGAAGTAAAGACCCTAATTTATTATTTTGTGATAACCAAAAAGCTTAAAGTTAGCCAAAGATCTAGTGTTGCATGTTAGGACTAAACATATAGAATTGCAACACCACTTTATTCATGAAAAAACCAAAGATGGTGAAATAAAACTACATTCCCACATCAAAGTAGGAAGTAAACATTTTCACCAAACCATTAGGGAGATGTAGATACATAGTTTTGAGAAGTCAAATAAGTGTGTTTGATAAATCAAATTTTTGCATGAAAAACGAATTGGAATAATATTCCTCTATGAACAATTAGTCAAGAGTAATAGGTCAAATGTGAGGGAAGGTGTAGGAAATAACAAATACATCTGACTATTTGTTCAAATGACTTGTAGATAACTTATGGTCTCCTAGAAACTAGAAGTTTACAATTAATTAATCACAATTAATTAACAGACTCCACCATGAATCAATAAATGGTGTCATCATAATTATCTCTAGTTAAGATGTTAGTTAGAAGTTACTAGACGATGTTGTCCACCAACAGCAATGGTGTCATCCACCTCTTTTGTAGAGGATTGTTCATGTATATAAGTCCAATTTTGCTAAGGGATTAATTAGTCCTTTAGCAACAATGGTATCTTCTCTGAACTTGAAATAGAGTTTTTCTTTTACACATGTAGGACATCATCAACATGTAACATATTCATTCCTCATTTTCATGTGGATCAATCTTGAATCTCTTGTCATGATAAAGACCAGGCTTAATGTGGTGACATCCTAGTTGATTGTCACGCAAGAATTTTCCCCAACATTTCTAGTTTCTCACTCTCCTAATTACTAATTTGAACTTTGACACCACACTTTTGTAAGATCAAGTTTGATGAGACATGCTATTGTTGGGCAAACTGAAATCCAACAACAAATAGATTTGACAAAGAGTAATGTTTATAGTAAATATGGATGAATTGAATGTTTGATTGGTAGTCTTGTACACCTTGGATATTGTCAAATATATCACACATTTGTGAATGATGTTCCAGTATATCACATAATTGTGGATGATGTTCCAATATTTCACACAATTGTGGATGATGTTCCAATAAACATGCATTTTTGTCCCTTCACAAGTTTTTATTTCTTATCCAAAAACATTTATTTCCACATTTTCAAACCATCCATAACATAATGGATAACACTCATGCCCACCTTGGTAAGTGGTTGTGGGTTAGTTCAAAATTAGGTCATGATATATGTTAGTTCCAATGTTGGGTGGCTTTCATTTTTTGTGAAAACCATCAATTCTAGTTATCACAACCATTTAAAGAACCTTTAACATTTTCATTAAAATAAAATAAAAAGATTTAAGTAACCTTTAAGAGTTTCAAATTTTTGGAAAAAACAATTCCCAATAGTTTTCTATCCTATTGGTTCTCATAAAAATTACTAGCCTCAATTTTTAGTAATAGTTTTCATGAGTTAATTTTGAAATTTAAAAAATCCAATATGTATATATTTAATTTAATGTGAAATTTTAATTAAATTTTTTAAAAAAATCAAAGTCAAAATTACTTGCAAAAGATGAAACAAATGCAAAAAAAATAAATTTTTTATTTTAAATTTCCTCTCATTCAAATTCACTTTCAAATTCTTATAACTCTTCTTTTAATTGTTCATCCATCCTAATAAACTCTATTAAATCACTAAAAGATTTCAAGTTGCAACCAACTTTTGCATCATTAAACCAATTTTTACTAACAAAAAATAATTTCTTCAAGTTTTATGATTGTAAACAACATCTTCTAGGATTAATGAATATGCAAGCCAAAGAAAAAATCTTTTTCGCCTTTATTTGTGATCCAACAATTCTTAAATTTTCGAGCAAGAAAACCAACAGTGGGGAACATGGACTCATGCTTCTACCACCATTGCATAGAGCATTTGATTTCTTTAGGATCCACTTGAAATCTCCTAAGACTGAGGAGCTTTCTATTGACCAATTTTGTGACTAATTCACTTGTGTTGGCAATCATTTCAAAAATATTCAAGCTTTTATCTTCATAAAACTTGTGCTCTATAGATTCAACATCACAATCTACCACATGATGTAAGTGATGATAACACTTCAAAAACATAGGCTACAAAGGCTTCTAATCATACTCTTCAATAGTAGAAATTTTTTGTTCAAGACTAACAAATGAAAATATCAAACAAAGATTTTTTTATCATGTATCACATCATTAAAAGCATGTTATGGGCTTTTCTTTTTTCATATTTTCTTAGAAATGAAAGGAAAAAATCAAGCACACCAAAAATTTCTTTCTTAACGTTAAAAGCAAACAAAGAGAATTCAAGAATAATTGTAGAATCATCATCCATAAACTAGTCTAAGGTTTGTACAATTCCAACGTCTTCCTTTAACTTGAAACTCATTGTGATGGTACTATTTAGGGCATCACAAAATAGCCAATCATCTTTTGGATTGGTTTAAAACACAAGCAGTAACAACTAAAGACAAATAATCAATAATTGTTTGACAAATATGCCAAGTGATGATAGGGGGGAACTCCTCTAAAAACACGAACAATTTGTGAGATATAACGTAATATAATGGCCTTTTGAAATAATAAAGCCTCTTCAAACAAAATTACTTTATTTGCAAATTTGCATAATATTTAACAAATTGTTAGTATTTTGCAAAAAAAAACGACAGAAAACATGCAAACCAAAATTTTAATTATAATTTAAACAAATATAACTTTAAAAATACCTTGTTTTGATAAGGATGTTTAGCTTTCTTGGAAAGATTCCAGAATTAACGTAGGTTTTATTCCATTCATGTCTCACTTTTCCAAATTTCTTTGGCCAAATTATGCACTTTTGTAAATCGGACTAAATTGATTTAATAGAAATATGTGTCAAGGTTTCACAAACTTTTTCTCTTGTTGTCCCATATTGACATGCTTTAAAAAATGCATGATCAAAACAAATGCCTTGGAAACTCTCCTCCATGGGTGAAAACAAGCTAATAGGAGCCAATTTTTTTATAACCATTGTTGCATTTGAAATTACATTGCTATCATTTCATAAATCAAGTGAACAAAATTTCAAAACTTGGGCACTAGAATACTCAATTTACAATTGTGAAACAACCATAAAAATTTGATATTTTTCCAATGACCTAAAGGTCTCCAAAAGGAGTCAAAAGGTTATGTGACTAGTGTTTTATGTCTTGAATTGTCCTATTTTCAAAAAATAAACAAGGTGTTGATTTTATTTTTTTTTAATTTTTTGAAATGGAAAATCACATTTCAAAATTCACATGTCAAAATACAAGTCCCATGCATTTTATTTTATTTTGGTTTAAGGATTTTTTATATTTAATCCATTTTTTAATTATGAAAATAATGCATCAAATGATGTAAGAATATACATGGGAGGACATCACATAACTACATGGATGAAATATATATTTGAATATCATTCAAATTGATTATTTTGATAGCATGGATGAAATATTGAACTTAATTTTGGCTCAAATTTAGAAAAAATGGCTTAGATAAAACAAAACTAGCAGTGTGCATAAATACACTTTTTATTAAGGTTTAAAATTGAATGGGAATGCAACAAGATTGACAAAGTCTTATGAGGATTGATATTACACCCCATTGGTTTGTGAGAATTTTGAAAAGCAAGTTGCGGGCAAGAAGCTATGGGTGGGAGGCTGAAGGCGTGAATTCAAATTTGTAGATCCAAGTTTGGTTATTATTGGTTTTTATGTGCATCATGAGTATGCCATGAGAGGATTGTCATTACAATATTCAAATGAAGCATATAAGCGAAGCAATCTAGAACACTTTAAAACACATAAATTCTTGATGATGATGCAAAAGATAGCTCAAACATGGAAATTTTTTTAACCCCCCCTCAAAATACATAAGAAGCAGAATGTAGGTCTAGTGAATTTGAAAAAGATACATTCAAAAATATAATAGGAGACGATCTGCCCAATTGTTAGAGTTGCATGAACATACATTTATAGATTTGGTGAAGACATGGCGTCTTTCACAAGCACCTAGTACTAGGCCACCTTAATTGTCGACTTACAAACTCACAAAAAGTTTTGTCCCTTGCCCAGTTGAATTGTCACAAGAAGAAAATAGTGAAAATCTAAGGATTCAAACCAAGCAAGGTCCAAAGAGGTCACAAAGCAAAAAAGGAAATAGTTCTTGTTACAAAGCAAGGTGTTGTGAAAAAAATTATGCATCTATTACACAATGAAGTTGAAGGTACCCATATCTAAGACAAACCTTAAATTTTAGTGTTAAATATGCTAGAAGTTCTTGCTGCAATGTTATTGTTTAGGCTAGGATGATATGCTTTATAAATCAAATGTTGTTTCCTAAATGCAAGTTTGTCATATAAATGGATTATCTAAAATATCAATCTTAGGGCTTTCCAAAAAAAAAACATTGTTGGGGGTGCAACATGTGTGGGATTTTCTATGCTGCAGGTAGTGATTGTGTTGTAGGTGGGAATTGCCAAAAATGGATAACATACAACACAAAAAAACAAGGTCCCTCTTGAAAAAGAAGTGACCAATGTTAAGGATTATGACTCTTGGTATGCTAAAAAAATAATAATAGACACGAGGGAAAAGGTGTGTTAATGTAAAGCTCGCAAAGTAGGGAAGGACAAAAGTGTTGTTGTTGAAGATGGGGCTATGCCGCAAAATGTGCAAACAATCATTAGAAATGATGTTGAAGGTGGGTTGAATCCAAGATATGTCCGCAAGATGACTACAAAACATGCAAGAAATCTTGCTTTGTTTATAGTGAACCAATTAAAAGATCGCACTCTAGAGTACTAACATATAGTTATGGAAAAATTCATTAATCATCCTTTGATGAAGGATTTTCTACCTCCTTACCTTCAAGACATTGCAATCTTGAAACAAAATCAATAGATTATGATTAATTTAAAAGGACTTACATCTCATCTTGTTGGTGTGCAACAATCTAAATTTGCCTTGGTAGAAAACATTGTGTGCACACTTGTTGCCTCCTCATAACCTAATAGGAGTAGGAGGCACATTGCTAGAATCTTGGGTGTTGATAAGCGGAACATTAAGAAGGTTGTAGAGATGTAAGTTTTATTAGACATTCAAAGGGATGCATTTTGGCTGATGCATAAATGCCATAAATGCACAGATTGCTTACCTGATGCAATCCCAATCCTTGTTCGGGATTGGTGGGAGAAGGAGACTACCATCTCTCCTAAAATGAAAGACATTGTCAAAATATGGATCAAGGTGAACTTGTATGATGCACACCCCACACATTATTTACAACTGTCATAGGTGAGAGCTACGTTTTTGGATTGTTTCTTGTTTAATCAAATGTCCTAGATCAAATGTAATTTTAAAAATCTAAATGATGTTTGATTCAATGGCAAATGTTTTTTTATATGTTTGCTTTCTATATTCTGTTGAGGGAATTCACATACACAGCAGCAAGAGCAAGCACAACAACGTGATCACACACAGCACAGTAGCACAAAATTGGAAGAGTACACAATCACTTCCATCCTTAACAGATAGAGTCACTAAGCTTATATACTCTGCTGTTGCTACCACACAATTGTGGCTAAGGTCCTACCAGCCTGGCTATGTTGTCGTCTAGCTCTAAGGCTGAGTCTGGAGTCTCTGCCCTACTTCTTGAGTCTTGGGCACGTGGTCGAGTCCTCAAGCTGACTGGAGCTTTATGATTCTCAACACTCCCACGCAAGTAGCTTGACTCCTGCTCTCTCTGCACATCAGTCACATATGCCCAGACCTGCACAACATGCCTTGAACTTCACAGGTGACAAAGCCTTTGTCATGAAGTCAGCAAACATGTCCTCCGTCT
>Ga0116227_10015383_pt1 | contig 11338 bp, 8 predicted proteins | sample S1TSphgellanicum_FD_89693 | JGI IMG/M metagenome (GOLD analysis project Ga0116227, IMG submission 89693) | Host-associated microbial communities from peat moss isolated from Minnesota, USA - S1T2_Fb - Sphagnum magellanicum MG | ecosystem: Host-associated > Plants > Peat moss > Unclassified... | reverse complement strand
ATCCGCCCGGACTCAACGATCCACAATCGACCGCGGAGCACTTCGCGCTCGAGTAAACGTATAGGCGACAGCTTCTCGTCGAGCTTGAATTTCACGCGGCAGTCGTCACAACCCTCTCGCGGGCGAGCTCAGCTGCATAGGCAATCGCCGCCGCCACATCCTCGGCGCGCAACGTTGGATACAGGCGCACAATCTCAGCAACGTCAGACCCAACGGCAAGGTTGTCGAGCACCACAGAAACCAAAATACGTGTACCGGTAATGCACGCCTTACCGTGACAAATATTCGGGTCTAGTCCAGGCAACAGCCTCATCAAACGCGACGTCGTTCACATTCGCGGCACGCCGCAGGAATATGTAACACCCGTCCGGCCACTTCGCGCCATTCCCCTACAGCCAGTCGCATAGGCTGTTGTTAGCTTGAATATGAACAATCGCAATATGACCGCGCACCATCAAGAAACGTAAGAGCATATTCGATGAAGGATAGACCACCGCCAAGTACGATGTCCCTTGGTTTCGGCATCATTCCCAAATCAAGATCCACTCCGACTCAAGAGGACGATCCACCACCCGATCCCGGGCGGAAACCCCGCATCATGTTGGTCGACGCCGACCCCGAATCTCGGCGTCAAATGAACACGCGACTGACGACGGCCAACTACAGTGTCGAAGCGGTGGAGACCGCCGAGGCCGCACTCGACGCTTGCGTGCGATCGCGTCCGAACCTGGTGATCACCGACCTGCATCTGACGCCGATGGACGGGCTCGCCTTGCTCAAGGAATTGAAGAGCCGGTGGCCAGCGATGACGGTCATCATCCTGACCGCCCACGGTACGATTGCGGATGCGGTGCAGGCCACGCAGTGCGGCGCATTTGGATTTTTGGTCAAGCCGGTGGAAAAATCAGAATTGCTCGGCCAGGTGGAGCGGGCCATCCAGACTTCCACTTTCACGCTGGTCGAGGGCGATTGGCGTTCACAGATCGTCTCCCGTAGTCAGCTCATGGAGGACAGGCTCAGCCTCGCGAACCGCGCGGCCGGCGGCGATGCGCCGGTGTTGCTGACGGGCGAGAACGGCACGGGCAAGGAACTCCTCGCACGAGCCATTCACGCCGCGAGTTCCCGTCGCGACAAACCGTTCATCGCCGTCAGCTGCCGCAGCGCGGTGGAGGCAGAACTCGAGGCCGCGATCTTCGGCAGGCGCGACGCCAATCCGGGCGCAGCGTCCTCTGCCGAGCGCGGCGCTTTCGAAGCGGCCATGGGCGGTACCTTGTTGTTGGACGAAATTGGCGAGCTACCGCTGCGGCTCCAGGTGGAACTCGCCGCCGCGCTGCGCAAGACCTCCGCGGTCCGCCTCATCTCAACCACGTCCCGCGACCTCAAGAAGCTCACGGACGCCGGCGCATTCCGCCAGGATCTGTACTACCAGATCAATATCCTGCCCATCGAAATACCGCCCCTGGGACGGCGCCGCGAGGACATCCCACTACTCGTCTCGCATTTCCTCGAACAGGCGACGGAGAAGGGCGGCAAGAAGAAAATCTACTCCCCCGACGCCATCGAACTGCTCGCGACGTCGGATTGGCCCGGCAACGTGCGCCAGTTGTTCGATCTCGTGAAACAGAACGTCGCGATCTCGCACGGCAAGGTCATCACGAAGGAAATCGTCCAGCAGTCCCTCGGCAAGGATGCGAAGAGCGTACCGACTTACGACCAGGCTCGTGATGAATTTGCGGTCGAGTATCTCAAGAGCAACCTGCAGACCACTGCCGGGAACGTCAGCCAGTCGGCCCGTCTTGCCAAACGCAATCGCACGGATTTCTACAAGCTTCTGGCCCGTTATCGCCTGCAACCCGATGACTTCAAGGGGGCGGACCAGCATGGCCGCAATCAGATGACCAGCAAGGAACAGGCTTAGTCGCAAATACCGCGCCCTCGGGTGTTACGATGACCCCCCGCCGCGTTGGATCACGCCGTGGCGAAGGGGATGGGTCATGGTATCGAGACGAACGTTTCTCGGCGTAGCGGCGGCGTTGGCGGGAACTCCCGCACCATCGATGGCCGAGCCTGGCCCCGCCGCGGCGCTGACCTCGCTCACCGGAAACGTAAAGCCCATTACCACGGACGAGCGGAATCAGCGCATCCACCGACTGCAGACGTTGATGAGCGGCCAAAAGATCGGCGCACTCATCGTCGAATCGGGATCCACGCTCGAGTATTTCACGGGCGTCGTCTGGCGTCGCTCCGAGCGCACGACGGCAGCCATCATTCCCGCGAGCGGCCGCGTGCTGATCGTGACGCCCGAGTTCGAGGAACCGTCGGTGCGCGAGACCTTGGGTATCGACGCGGACGTCCGCATCTGGTCCGAACACGAAAGCCCGTTCGAGCGCATGGTTCAGGGACTACGCGACCGGGGAATGAAGGCGGGTACGATCGCCATAGAGCCCACGGTGCGTTTTTTCATCGTCGACGGCATCCTGCGCGCCTCGAATGGCTACAAAACCGTTCCCGGGGATGAACTCGTACGCGCATGCCGGCTCATCAAATCACCGGCCGAACTGGCGCTGATGCAGACGGCGAACGACATCACCCTGGAGGCGCTGCGCTTTACGCATGCGCGCGTGACGCGGGGAATGCGTCCGGCCGACATCGCCGGGCTGACGGATGCCGCCACGGCCGCTCTCGGTGGCACTCCCGAGTTCTCCATGGTGTTACTGAACGAGGCATCCGCTTATCCGCACGGCTCCAAGCAACCGCAAGTGGTTCGCGACGGCTCCATCATTCTGATGGACTGCGGCTGTACCGTGCAGAGTTACCAATCCGATATTTCGCGGACGTGGGTCTTCGGCGAGGCGAGCGCACGCCAGCGCAAGGTGTGGAATACCGTCAAACGGGGCCAGGAAATCGCTCTCGAAACGGCCAAGGTCGGCGTGCCGGCGGGCCAGGTCGACGACGCGGTTCGGGCTTACTACGCGAGTGAGGGCTGGGGTCCGGGCTATAAGCTGCCTGGGCTGTCACACCGCACGGGACACGGCATCGGCTTGGACGGTCATGAATCGGCTTATCTGGTGCACGGCGATGCGACGCCGCTGCAAGCGGGAATGTGTTTTTCCGACGAGCCCGGCATCTACATTCCCGGCGAATTCGGCGTTCGGCTCGAAGATTGCTGGCACATGACGCCAGAAGGACCGCAGACCTTCACCCCCCTGGCGAAATCGCTCGACGACCCGATTTGATACCGCATTGCCACCGCAAGGATAGTACCCATGCTCATCGTCCATCATCTTGGCATCTCGCAATCCGATCGCATCGTCTGGCTGTGCGAGGAACTCGACATTCCCTATGAACTGATCCGCTACGCGCGCGACCCCGTGACGCGTATGGCACCCCCCGAGTATCGAGCGCTGCATCCGTTCGGCACCGCCCCCGTCATCACCGACGGCGACGTCGTACTCGGCGAGTCGGGCGCCATCATCGAATACATCATTGCCAAGTACGGCGCTGGCCGTCTCAAGCTCGAGGTCGACGACCCTGCATTCGCCGACTACCTGTTTTGGTTTCATTTCGCGAATGGCTCGATGATGCCGAGTTCCATGGTCGATCTCGCGGCCCGCATGTTGGGTGCGGGTCCCACGGGGCCGCTCGCCGCGCTGCGCGAACGTAGCGATCGCGCGTTCGCCATGATCGAAAGCCGGCTGGGCGAGGTCCCGTATTTCGCGGGCGCCGAGTTCACGGCGGCCGACATCATCATGCTGTTCCCGTTGAGCACCATGCGCGAGTTCGCGCCGCGGGACCTGACGCCGTTTCCGCACACCCAGGCCTATCTCAAGCGCATCGCCGCCAGACCCGCGTATCAGCGGGCCATGGCCAAGGCGGACCCCGGATACTCGCCGCCGATGAGTTGATCGAGGCTCGACCGCTCCCCGCGGGGTCAGGCGGCGTCGGCCGCGTCGGGCGCATCCGGATCGTAGCCGAGGCTCGGCGCAAGCCAGCGTTGCGCTTCGTCCAGGCTCATGCCCTTGCGCTGCGCATAACTCGCGACTTGGTCCCGGTCGATTTGACCGACGCCGAAATAATGCGCCTTGGGGTGCGAAAAATAGAACCCGCTCACCGCGGCGGTCGGAAACATCGCGAACGACTCGGTCAGCCGGATGCCGGCCGTCCGCTCGGGATCGAGCATCTGCCACAACGTGGCTTTCTCCGTATGATCGGGGCAGGCCGGATAGCCCGGCGCCGGGCGGATTCCCTGATACTCCTCTCGAATCAACCCGACGTTGTCCAGCTGCTCGTCGTGCGCGTAACCCCAGAGTTCGCGCCGTACGCGCTCATGCATGCGTTCGGCCAGCGCCTCGGCGAGCCGGTCCGCCAGCGCCTTCAGCATGATGCTGCTGTAGTCGTCATGGGCCGCCTCGAACGCCGCCACGCGCGCATCGATACCGATGCCGGCGGTCACGGCGAAGGCGCCCAAGTAATCGGCCCGCTCGCTCTGTGCCGGGGCGACGAAATCCGCGAGGCAGAGCTGGGCTTGATCTTGGGGCTTCGCCTTCTGCTGCCGCAATTCATGCAGGCGAAATGCGGGCGTCCGGCGCGTGTCGTCGGTGTAGAGCTGGATATCATCGTCGCCGACCGAGTTCGCGGGGAAGAAGCCGACCACGGCACGCGCCTCGAGCCATTGCTCCTCGACCACGCGGTCCAGCATGCGCCTCGCATCCGCGTACAAACTGCTGGCCGCCTCGCCGATCACCGGGTCGGTGAGGATGTCCGGAAACTTGCCGGCGAATTCCCATGCGTTGAAGAATGGCATCCAGTCGATGTACGGCACGAGCTCCGCGAGCGGATAGTGCTCGAAGGTGCGAATCCCGAGAAATGTCGGTTTGGGCGGCGTGTACGCGGCCCAATCGATCTTGAACTTCTTGGCCCGCGCCTGGTTCAAGGACAGCTGTGGAGCTTTGGCGCTCTTGTTGCGATGCTGTTCGCGGCGGCGCTCGTTCTCGGACTTGATGTTCGCGACATAGGCGTCGCGCGTGTCCTTGGTGACGAGTTGCTGACACACCCCGACCGAGCGCGACGCGTCCTTCACATAGATGACGGCTCCCGCATATTGCGGATCGATCTTCACGGCCGTGTGCGCGGGCGAAGTCGTCGCGCCGCCGATCAGCAACGGTTGTTTGTAGCCGAGCCGCTGCATCTCCTTGGCCACGTGCACCATTTCATCCAATGACGGGGTGATGAGCCCCGACAGTCCGATGAAGTCGGCGCGCTCGCGCGTCGCGGCCTCGAGAATCTTCTCGCAGGATGCCATCACGCCCAAGTCCACGACCTCGAAATTATTGCACTGCAGGACCACACCCACGATGTTCTTGCCGATATCGTGCACGTCGCCCTTGACCGTCGCGATCACGACCTTGCCGTTCGATCGGCTGGTACCCGACTTCTCCATTTCGATGTACGGAATCAACACCGAGACCGCCTTCTTCATGACCCGCGCCGACTTGACCACCTGGGGCAGGAACATCTTCCCCGACCCGAACAGGTCGCCGACCACATTCATGGCGTCCATCAGCGGGCCTTCGATGACGTCGAGCGGCCGCTTGGCGAGGAGACGCGCCTCCTCGGTGTCCGCCAGCACGAACTCATCGAGCCCCTTGACGAGGGCATGCTGGAGCCGCTGCTCCACGGGAAGCTTGCGCCACTCCAGATCATCGCCACGCCTGACCGTGCCGCCGCCCTTGAAGACTTCGGCAATCTCGAGCAAGCGCTCGGTGGCATCGGCGCGGCGCGCGAGAATGACGTCCTCGACGCGCTCCTTGAGGTCCGCGGGGATGTCCTCGTAGATCGCCAGCTGGCCCGCGTTGACGATGCCCATGCTCAAGCCCGCCCGGATCGCGTGATATAGGAAAACCGAGTGCATGGCCTCGCGTACGCGTTCGTTGCCGCGGAACGAAAATGACACGTTGCTGACGCCGCCGCTGACGTGCACGGCAGGCATGCGCTGCTTGATCGCGGCGGTGGCCTCGATGAAATCCAATCCGTAGCGGTTGTGCTCCTCGATGCCGGTCGCCACCGCGAAGATGTTCGGATCGAAGATGATGTCCTCGGGCGGAAAATCCAGCTTCTCGGTGAGCAGCTTGTAGGCCCGCTCGCTGATGCTCACCTTGCGCTCGATGGTATCCGCCTGACCCCGCTCGTCGAAGGCCATGACGACGACGGCCGCGCCATAGCGCAGACACGAGCGCGCGTGCCGCAGGAAGACTTCCTCACCCTCCTTCAAGCTGATCGAGTTGACGATCGACTTACCCTGCACGCATTTCAAGCCCGCTTCGATCACCGACCATTTCGAGGAATCGATCATCACGGGCACCCGCGCGATGTCGGGCTCGCCCGCGATCAGGCTCAAGAAGCGCGTCATCGCGGCTTGCGAATCGAGCATGCCCTCATCCATGTTCACGTCGATGATTTGCGCGCCGTTGGCCACTTGTTGCCGGGCAATGTCGACGGCGGCCGCGTAATCGTTGGCTTCGATCAACTTGCGGAACTTGGCCGAACCGGTCACGTTGGTGCGCTCGCCGACGTTGACGAACAGGCTGTTCGGATCGATGGTGAGCGGCTCCAGTCCGCTCAAGCGGCAGGCGCGCGGGATCTCGGGAACGACGCGCGGCGGCAGACCGGCGGTCGCGGCGGCCATCGCCCGGATGTGGTCCGGCGTCGTGCCACAGCACCCGCCCAGCATGTTGAGGAAACCGCTGGCGGCGAACTCACGCAGTATTTCAGCCATTTCCTCCGGCGTTTCGTCGTATTCCCCGAACGCATTCGGCAATCCGGCATTCGGATACGCGCACACATACGTATCGGCGATCCGGGACAGTTCCTCGACGTAGGGCCGCAGCTGCTTGCCACCCAGCGCACAATTCAAGCTCACGACGGCCGGCCGCGCATGCCGGATCGAATTCCAAAACGCCTCGGTGGTCTGCCCCGACAACGTGCGCCCCGAGGCATCCGTGATGGTCCCGGACACCATGATGGGCAAATCCACGCCCGCCTCATCGAAAATCCCACGGGTCGCGAACAGCGCCGCCTTCGCGTTCAGCGTGTCGAACACCGTCTCGATCAAGATCAGATCGACGCCACCCTCGATGAGCGCGCGCACGGCGATTGAATATCCCGCCACCAATTCGTCGAACGAGATGTTGCGAAAGCCCGGATCGTTGACGTCGGGCGACAAGGAGGCGGTCCGGCCCGTGGGTCCCAGAGCGCCGGCGACGAAGCGCGGGATTCCCGACTCGGCGGTCACCTCGTTCGCTACCTGCCGTGCGACCCGCGCCGCAGAGAGATTGAGTTCCGCGACCAGGGACTCCATGCGGTAATCCGCCTGGGACACCGGGGTGGAGTTGAACGTGTTGGTCGAGATCACGTGCGCACCCGCGCGCAGATACTGCCGGTGAATCTCGCCGATGATGTGCGGCTGGGTGATCGCCAAGAGATCATTATTGCCACGCAGGTCGCTGTGCCATCCGGCAAACCGGCTGCCGCGAAAATCCGCCTCGCCCAATTTGTGCCGCTGGATCATGGTGCCCATGGCGCCGTCGAGTACCACGATCTGCCGCTCGAGCAGCGCTAGAAACTCCGCAGGCCGTGCCGCCGACTGCCGTGCTTGCATTCAGGCCACCCGCGCTTCGTTGATCGATTGCGGCCGCAATCCCATGGCGTGACAGATCGCATAGGTGAGCTCGGCGCGATTCAAGGTATAGAAATGAAACTCCTCGACGCCATGGTGGCGCAGGCGTTGCACCTGTTCGATGGCGATGTGTGCAGCGATCATGCGGCGCGTTTCCGCATCGTCATCGAGGCCGTCGAAGCGGCTGCGCAGCCAGTCGGGCACCGCCGTGCCACAGCGTTCCGCGAAGCGCAGCAATTGCGGAAAACGGGTGATCGGCAAGATGCCGGGGACGATGTTCACGGCGATGCCCGATGCAGCACAGCGGTCGCGATAGCGCAGAAACACGTCGGTATCGAAGAAGAACTGAGTGATCGCCCGGTTCGCACCGGCATCGATTTTGCGCCGCAGGTTCTCGAGGTCCGCCTCGACCGTACCCGACTCCGGATGGCCTTCCGGATACGCCGCCACCGAGATGTCGAAGTTCGCGGTTTGCTTCAGGCCCGCCACCAGGTCGGACGCGTATTTGAAGCCGCTCGGTGCCGCACCGCCCGATGCGGAGCCGCCCGCCGCGGAGCCGCCGGGCAGATCACCGCGCAGTGCCACCATCTGCCGCACGCCGCTGCGCCAATAGTCCTGCGCGATGCCCAACACCTCTTCCCGGGACGCACCGACGCACGTCAGATGCGGCGCGACGCGCAACTCGGTCTCGCGCAGCATGCGCAGCACGCACTCATGAGTTCTGGAGCGGGTCGAGCCATCGGCCCCATAGGTCACCGAGACGAAATCCGGCCGCAACGGTGCCAGCCGCTCGACGGCTTTCCAGAGCTGCCCCGCCATGGCATCGTCGTTGGGCGGAAAGAATTCGAAAGACACCGCCATCTTGTTGGCCATCGCTTCGCTCCCAAACCAGATTTCGACGCATACAGCATGCCGCGAGCGATGATATGACACAATCTCATTATCTTCATGGTATGGATGAATGAGGTTCATGGCCTCGACCGCTCTTGAGCTCCGGCATCTGGAAACTCTGTTGTCGCTCGCCGAATGCGGGAGTCTGTCGAAGGCCGCGGAACGGCTGTTCCTGACCCAATCGGCCCTGTCCCATCAATTGAAGGCATTGGAGAGCCATTACGGCGCCGCCCTGGTCGAGAAAAACGTGCGACCGCTGCGCTTTACCGCCATAGGCAACCGGCTGGTCGCGCTCGCGCGGACCGTTCTACCCCAAGTCGCCGAGGCCGGTCGGGACGTTGCCCGCCTCGCGCAAGGACACGCAGGGCCCCTGCGGATCGCGGTGCAATGCCATAACTGTTTCGACTGGTTGATGCCCGCGATGGACGCGTATCGATCGCTGTGGCCGGAGGTCGAATTGGACATAATCTCCGGGTTCGTCGTCGATCCTCTGCCGTTGTTGGAACGCGGCGAGGCGGAACTCGCCATCATCCACGACCGGCAAGAGGTGCACGCGAACGTCGTTTTCAGCCCGTTGTTTCGCTACGAGAGCGTCGCCCTCATGAGTCCACGCCACCCACTGGCGGCCAAGCCCTATCTCGAGGCTGCCGACTTCGCGGACGAGACCCTCATAACCTACCCCGTGCCCGATGTGATGCTGGACGTGATGAAGCACTGCTTGATACCGGCCGGCATCAACCCCAAGCGACGCACGGCGGAGTTGACGGTCGCGATTCTGCAATTGGTCGCAAGCGGTCGTGGTATCGCCGCGCTCCCGTCGTGGACCGTGGGCAACTACATCGAGCGCGGCTACGTCGTCTCCCGTCCCATCACGCCAAGAGGTCTACGGTGTGAATTGTACGCCGCCACCAGCCGCATGACGGCCGAAGCGGCCTATATTCGGGAATTCATTGCGCTGACGCGAGCCCAGAGTTTGACCGAGCTGGCGGGGGTGTCGGCTCTATAGAATCCGCCGAGGGTTAGAATGCGCCGCGACGCGACCCGGTCACTTGGACGCGCAATCGGACTTCGCGTAGACATGCACCGACGCGTCGGTGGACAAGCCGGGCTTATCCTTCGCGCCACATTTGGGCGTGTCGGAACCCGCAGACCGGGCCTTCCAATACACGTGCCCGTTGCCGTTGGCATCGGCTGTGACGGCGATGGGAATCGACGCAAATCCATTGATGCGTTGATGCGAAAGAAGCTTCGTGCGCGGCGTGGTATTCATGTCGAACAGCGAGACGATGACGTCGTCGTCGTTGTCGTTGGTCACGGTGATCGCCACCTTGTCGTCTGCGAAGGCTCCGCCACCCGCGAAGGTCAAGCAGCCGAATGTGGCGATCGTTACCGAATTCATCCATCCACGCATCGCGTCGCTCCTCACTTTAAGGCTGCCGGTCTCACGGCCGCCGGCTCAAGGCCGGTACCCGTCGGTCAGCGTCCGCAAGAACGCCACCAAATCTTCGATATCCCCGTGGGTCAACGCGGGCGAGTCGCCCGAATGCCGGCCGAACGGCGCCTCGCGGTCCACATTGCCCTGGTACTCGTCAGGTAGATCGTCGAACTTCAGGATCGTTCCATCCGCCGCTTTGGGATACCATTTTTGCGGCTGGGTATCGCGCTCGGCATAAAAGCGCACCGCATCCTCGAGCGTCTGCACCGCACCGTTGTGAAAGAACACCCCGCGCAGCGCCACATTGCGCAGCGACGGCGTGCGGAACAAGCCGCAGTAATCTTTGTGCTCCGTAAGATCGGTACGCAGCGGCCCGCACAGCCCAAGGTCGAAGTAATCGCGGTTGGCATTGACCGGAATTGACGCGTTCCGCGGCACGCCCAAGGCCGCGTAGCCGAAGTCGGTAAACTGCGGAAACGCACCGTCGCGGACCCCGCTCGGATGACAGCGGGCGCAGTTGCCCTTGGTCGGATCGTTGAACGTCTCGAGCCCCCGCGCCTCCTCGACGCTCAGCGACACCTGATGCCGCAACCAGGCATCGTATTTGCTGCTGTAGGGGTAGAAGTCCGCGGGGCTCTGCTGAAAGATCTCGAGCGCGAGCAGTACGCCCTTGAAGGCCAATACCGGGTCGTCGAACGCATGCTCGCCGAAAGTGGCGCGGAAGAGTGCCACGTACGGCGCTCGCGCCACCCGCGCCAGCACCGCCGCAGCACTCGGATTCCCCATTTCGAGCGGCGAGAACAACGGCAGACGCGCCTGATCGTGCGCCGATTGCGCACGGCCGTCCCAGGTACGGCCACCGGCCGGACCTTGATCGACGCTGTCGTCGCCCTCATCCTCGACGTAGTGCTCGGTGAACGGCGGCAGGGTCTGGGTGTACATTAACGACATCACCGCGCGCACGCCGGCGGCCCGCGTGGAGCGGCCGCCGCGCTGTACGGCCAGCGCATTGGCGGGGCCGAACGCATGACCGGGATCATGGCAGGTGGCGCACGCCAGGCGGCCCGAGGCCGACAGCGAGCGGTCGAAGAATAGCGCACGGCCCACCGCGGTCATCGCCGCCGCCGACGGTGTCCGCTCGAACTGGGCCGCATAAAAAGGTTCAACGTCGGTCGAGGCGACGCCGGCGAGGGCCGTCCCGGGAACCACCAGCGCGACCAGCCATGCGGCGATGGCGGAGGCTGGGGCGGGCCGAGGCATGCGCGGTGCTCGAGCTCGAACGCGGGCTCAGTGCAGCGAGCCGCCCGCACTGACGGCGGCGCTCGGATTGAAGAGCT
>Ga0116227_10015381_pt1 | contig 11339 bp, 6 predicted proteins | sample S1TSphgellanicum_FD_89693 | JGI IMG/M metagenome (GOLD analysis project Ga0116227, IMG submission 89693) | Host-associated microbial communities from peat moss isolated from Minnesota, USA - S1T2_Fb - Sphagnum magellanicum MG | ecosystem: Host-associated > Plants > Peat moss > Unclassified... | reverse complement strand
CTCGGTTTTGTCCTTTAAATTTTTAAATTTTTTGAATAAGGGGTGGGTGAGGGGGGAGGGGGGGGGCGTGTGTTTCTCTGTATTTCATGGTTCTAGTCTGTTTGTGTTTTTGCTGGCGAAGAAATTATACGTTTTGAAGTTGCAAAGAAGAAATTTGTTAGTTTTAATGGCGAAAAAAGAAAGAAATTGGCGATGGTGTCTTTGTTCTTGTGTTTTGGATTGCCAGGAAGAAAATTGTATGTTGAAGGCGAAGAGGAAAGAAATTGGCGATGCTGTATTTTAATGAAAAAGAGGCTAAAATTTTGTTTTGGGGTGCTTTGATCGAAGAGAAGAAATTGGTGTGTGTGTGTGTGTATTTTGGGTTCTTTGGGGGTGTGTTTAGGATATGCTAATAACAAATCTGTGTGCTTTGATGGCAAAGAAAAGAAATTGGCGAGATGGGTGGCGGTGTGTGGTGTTTGGATGGCGAAGAAGAAGAAGAAGAAATTGGCAATTATGAGCTTTATGTTTATGGTTGTACATGGTTGGGATGTTGAGGCAGGCAGTGGCATTGAATAATGAGCTGCAGCAGCGTGGCTAGCAATCACCGCTTCCCACTTCCATCACTCTCGTCCTCCTCCTCCTCTCTCTCTCTCTCTCTCTCTCTCTCTCTCGTCCGTGATTCTCGCTCTTCTCCGTGCGTTGCCAGCGATGGCGATTTTAATATTATTACCCCAGGATAGTAATACTAGTACACAGCAGCTTCAACTCCTCCACTTTCTCGCACCAACTTTCTTTAATGAATTCCCGTTTCTCCACGCTCTACCCATCTGGACTCCATCGACGCCTCCAGTCTCCAGCTGCAGCAGCTCCTCTTTTGCAGCGTACAAATTCCACTGCCCTGGAAACGGAGGATGAGAATCACACGAGGAGACAAGCAACAGCAGCAGCAGTGGTTGGGAGTATCGACCTGATCAATAGATTGAGATCAATACATGACAATTTTCCTTCTTCAGGCTTGAGGAGCTGTGTGCTTTGGCGATAGAATCTATACAGCAGCTTCTGTTTGCACGATGCATGCGATCTCTTGACCATCCAGCGCGTTCGTATTTCGCTCTTCTTCTTCTTCTGGTCCTTTGACCACTAGGCGATGACGCAGGTCAAAGAGCAGGTTCAGAAATGGAATCCCAGTCCAGTGCAGGAGAATGGAACTGTGCAGCACAACACACTAGGTCAACTTCGGGATTCCGTTTCTCCAGAGCCCCTGCTGCTGGCAGGGAAGATCGAGCTCCAGGTTGTGCCCAAGGTTTCAAATGCAGAGGAAAAAGAAGAAGAAGAAGTTGGGGCTCCTCCTGTTTGCGCACTAGAGCTGCCTGCAGCGGCGGATGAGCTCCAAAAGGGAGGGGATGTTCAGGGTGGTGGTTTTGCAGCGGCGGATGAGCTCGAGGCCAATCATGAAGTTCGGATCACTGTTTCTTCGAGGATTGCCGCAATAGAGAAAGAAGTTCGAGGAATTGCTGCAGCAAACGGAGATCAAAGCTCCGCCGCCAGCTTCCGTACCTGGTTTATTCCAGTGGGAGTTCAGCCGGATGTCGAGAGCGCAGTGCAAAAGAGTTTGAGTTCAGCAGCAGAACGGAGCAGCAGTCGTCTCAAGCTTCATGAACAAAACGTTGAAGCTAAAACTGGAAGACAAGACCACGGCCGGCGGATTGCTGCCATACCCAAAGACACTGGAGGAGCTCAGCATGTCGGGAGCGTTCGTACCATATACTCTGCATTGGGAGTTGCTGAGCAGGAGGCCGTCGCAGTGCAAAATGCAACTGTACAGCAGAAGAAGCTCCCTGCAGAAATTGGAGGAGTCGCCACTGGAGGACATGAAGCTCTAGATGGAGGCAAGGGGAGTCTCGCAAAGCTTCCTTCAGGGAATGTGGGCAGAGGGACAGGACAGATACGCCATGCCATAGCCAAAGGCTCACGCTCACCACGCAACAACAACAACAATCCTAGTCCCGGGCCCGCATGGACAAGCTCAACGAAGCTAACAGTGACAACAGCAACGAGTCCATCGCCCAAGAAAGTCGTCACTCCCACTAAGCACGGCCTCAAGATGAAGAAAGCAGCGGCGACAACAAGCAAAGAAGTGAAACCTTCTTCTTCAAACCTGACGACCACCACCTCCCACAACTCGTCTCCCGAGATACCCATCGCAGACTATCGGCGACCCAAAGCCATCGCCTCCTCTAATCTTGTTAGCAAATCGCTGGACTCAACAGCAAATCCTGGTAGCTTCTGCCAGGTTCCAGTTTCTCCTTTCTTCAGCAATGGAGGTCACGACGCAGCAGCTTCTAGTAAGCTCATCACCGAGTCAATCCTCCTCTCGCCAAGCTTGGAGGGCAAGGACCAGAGTGCTGCAGCAGCTCCTCTTCAGCCCGACAGCAAATCTTTTGCCACAGTTAACACCAACAACACCAACAACAATGGAAGTGAGACCATCAAAGACCAGCTTCAAGAGGATGATGATGATGATGATGATGATGAGGTATTTGCATTCTTCCATACCCACTCTCTGGTATTCTACAGAAAACCTTTCCTCAAGGTTCCCAATCCTGATCTGCAGTTGATCATTCTACTCTCCATAGAATTGTGCTCAGGTTCTTTCATTCTTGCAATCTGTGGTGGTGGGGAAATTGTGCTCAGATTCTTTCATTCTTGCAATCTTGTTGTTGCAAGATTTTGGGATTCTTGTAGTTTGTTTTGGGATTGATTTCTTTGCCATTTTTTTTGCTCATGTTGGTTTTCTCTTGCATGTGGCAATGGATGGATTGATAGGATAAGGTTGCATTGATGTGCACCAGCAGCAGCACCAGTAGTGTGGCTGAAACAAACAGATTATCTGGAGATTTGGGTAGACTGCTTGGTAGTGTATATGGCAAGCTGAGATGGTCAAGCTCCGGATCAGAGACAAACACAAAATCATCAGCAAGACGCAGCAGCACATCATCATCAAACCAAAGGATTACATCAAAAGGAGTAGGAGGAGGAGGAGGAGGAGGAGGAGGAGTGAAGCTGCTGCAAACATCATCATCAAGAAAATCTTCTTTGACTTGCAGCAGTGCGAGCTTGGGAGCACAGAAGTTTGAGATTGGGAGTCATACCAGCTTGAAGTTGCTGCAAGAACGCTGTTCCATAGAGCTCAAAGATTCTGCCAGTAAGGCAACTGGGACAACACACAAGAAAAAGAAGACAAGGGACTTAGGTCCACACCGGCATTATTATAGAGGCATTACAATGAAGCTCGAGCAAAAACTCAAGTAGGCTAAACATTTCCCTTCAGGGGCCTGAATACATGTTTGTTTGTTTGTTTGTTGTTGTTGCAGCTGACAAATTTTGTCTTTTGATTTTGAGGTAGTGGTTCCAAGTCCATCACCATTTTCTGTACAAGTTTGATATGAAACTTGTAAAAGCTTTTCTGATGTACCTAACAAGCTTGGTCGATTGATAATTTTTTTGCAGCAGTTGAATAGAAGAAAAGCAAGCAACAAGCTCTTATGCTTTTTGTTTCAATGTTTTACAAAAATGTAAGATTCGACAAAGGAGACTGTTGCCATTATGTAGCCAGCAGCTTAGGTTAGAGACTTTTTTGTCAGATATTTGTATTATGCAAATCCTCTGCACCCCTTGTAAAAATGTTTCTTTCACATAGGACGGCAAAGTTGCAATGTTGTCTTGAGCATCATTTATTCAAAAACAGAGCTTGAAGATGCCATGATTAACTAGTCTCTAGAAGACAATAAAATCTGATTTCATAGTGTGGAAAACTTAGAACTCAGAGAAATATTATGTCTTAAGAGGATAGTGAATTTAGGAACTAATTTGGAGACTAGGTACCATCCAAACATCCCCATAAATCTATCACTCTTAGCTGGTTCTGCAAGAATGCAACCAAAGTTGGTGAAGACAAAAACCATTCTTTGAGACTTTCAACATGCATTCTCACACATTCTTTAAGACTTTCAAAAAATGCATTCTCACACATTCTTTAAGACTTTGAAAATGCGTTTTCACTTTGAGAGTTGAGATTTGAAGAGACATCAAATATTTGAAATATGGTTTCAAAATCAACTCATATCCAAATTGAATGAGCTTGGGGACGGTGGAGAATCCAGATCCTCAAAATTAGTTATTAATTATTGGGTTTGCATGTAAACATATTGTGGTTTCTAAATCTACACAATCCTTTGAAGTATTATACAACTTGTTGGAATAAAGAGATTGGAATAAATAGAGCAGGTATGGATAAGCACAACTAAGAATGCATTTATGCCATCATCTCTGAAGAAAGTATCTAATAAAATCTCTTTCCTCTTCATCATGAACTAATGAATCATCTCATATCTGCTATCTGCTAGCATCTCATTCATCTCTCATCTGCTAAACCTTTGGCATGGCTTGCCATGTTTCTATATGGTTTGGGGGAAGCTCATGTATCCTATAATTTCACATCTATTGAATTTAGCAGTTGTTGGTTTGATTCTTAATACTATATAGTTATAGTATTACCTAGTGTCCTAATATATAGATGGTATTGAATAGGCTTGTATGTACGTGTGAAGAAAAAATGTTATGGCCAATGAAATTGGTGGATTTGGCGGACTGATTTTTTTTCTTAGTTATTGTGAGTGAACTAATAATTAAATGTGTAATTGGGTTTGGTAGGTTTGTGAGAATTTTGAAGGGCCAAAGAAAATGATAGAATGGTGTGACACAAAGCTAGGAGGGAAGCAACCCTAATTCATGATGACACAAGACGTCCAAATACTGGACAATTGTTCATCATGAATTTTGAGGGTGCTGAAAGTCTGATGTCCATTGTTTGTTTCTGTGTTTTGGTGCATTTTGTTTGTTTTTAGGTTTATGGTGTTTGAAATTTGCAATTCAATGGAGATGAGTTTTTGAGTTGGCTTTGGTTATGGAGCGGGTTTATTGCTGCCATTGGGGTGGCTCTGGAATGAACCATGCAGATCATGTTGCATAAGACTGGTTGGTGTTGGGAAGGTGATGGATCTGAGAGAAAGTGGGAGGAACGGTAAATGAAGGAGTTCAAGTCATCAGAAGCACCTAAGTTTTCCTTTGAAAATAGACGATAGAAAGTAGAAATGTGTGTTAGAGTGTATTTTTTGACAGAAAAGGAAGAATGCCTTTCTATTTTGTGTTTTTCTTCTAGCATGAAGCTATCACTTTTAGGTGTGTTGTAGTCTTCAGGAAAATAGAAAATTAATCTATGTTAGATGTAGGGACTAAGTCAGGGGAGGCGATGATAGTGTCAAGGGATTTCAGAGTGGGCCATGTGAAGTGTTTATGGGTTTGGGTGTCAATTGGTGATCCTGAGAAAACCTACCAGTTTGACTGAGTTTGGGAAAGTACTTGTTGAATTGTGGGAGCTTTGGAGAGAAAAGGGTTTCAGGTTTGTTATGGGTGCCAAGTGAAGAACTAAGTTTCTGGGATCCAATCTATCTCTTTTTTCAGCTCCTTTGCTGAGTGATTTTGGTGGAAAGGGACATGGGTGCATGAAGTGAATGTTTATGTGTGAACATCCACAGCACCAGTGGGCTCTCTGAAAGGAATCGGAGGAGAGTTCTAATCCCCTAAAGTCCTTAGTTATCGTTTGAACATAGTTGAGAAGAAGAATAGAGGAAGTTGGTGGTTACTGTTAAGATAATGAGCCTGATGCAGCCACTGCTGCAGAGTTGAAGTTGATACTATGATCCAAATAACAGAAAAAGGATTACTTGTTTAGGTTATCCCCCTTCTTTTGGTGACAAAGGAACCATTATTTCCAATGGTTATGTCTGGGCTTGAATTTTTTTTCCCTATGCCAATCGGATTACTGGATTTGGTGGTCTGAATTTGTTTTCTTAGTTATCTTGAGGTAATATTCTATTTACATATAGCCAGGGTCTTTGCACATTACTTGTGCACTTTTTAAAAATTGCATTTGGGTTGTATATGTAGCATGAGTTGTAAGTTGTTTAGCCTTAAAAAAAACCTTGGGCATTCAAAGCATAGTGTGGATGAGGGAAATGCGTTTGGATTTGAAGTTCCATACATAGTTGAAAAGATTTGGACCAGGGCATAGAGGAATGAGCTTACATGCCCAAATCAAGTATGCCTTTTGGAATTATCACATTATGAAGTTTTGAAACAAGTTTTCAAATTATGAGAATTAGGCATCAAATCCTTCTCTTGTTTGTTTTATGTTGATTTAGTTGAATGTCTTCTACTAGCAATAGATTGTGCAAATTTTTATCCCAAAGCTTTTTGTGTTTAAACTAGTATTACTTTTTAAAAGAACATTTGGTCCCAATTTTGACATTAAAAAAAACTTGAAGGTTCTTTAAGTGTGAGTTTGAGCTTGATTTCTCAAATTTTTAAACTTTCTAATTTTAGTTTTTGCACATGTTTCAAATTCAAGAATTTGGAGTCCTAATTCAAGAATCGAGTTCAATTCCATGTCTACTTGCTACAGACTCCCCAATGCTAGACAATGTATAGGTAGACAGTTTTCCAATGAATTAAAATTGTGGTTTATATGTTTGTATGTTCATGGAGTTTTACAACTAACAAAAATGAATATTTACATATAAAATTTAGCCTACTTGCTAACTTTTCAAAAAGGTTCAACTTGTTTACCTAAAGAGCTCGAACCTATGTTTAAAAAATTATTTATCTAATTATGGTTCCACACCCACCCCCCAAAAAAAATTGTTCCCTGATTTGGTTCTTGTGCCAGTTCCAAAAAATAAAATAAAACATGTGCTTGAGTCTAGGTCATAAGAACCTGAACCCATAGTTTAACACTGTAAATTGGGTAACTTGCTAAAACTGGTTTAAACATACTAATTGAGAAGAGCTACAAAATACACCTTAAGTTTTGAATTTTCCACCAGCAGAACCACTTGACGAGGCCAATTATTTCTATTGGCCATGTCATGTCTTCATGCCCAAATCATCCCAAAAGGTGCTTACAAAAATGGCATGTTGAAATTGGTTTTTCATGCCACAACTTTCGGCTGGTTACAAAATTGTTTAAATAGTAATCTATATTCATAATCCTCAACCATTGATTCTTCTTGTGCCCAATTTTCATTATTTTGCACACAAAAAGAAAAGGAAATATATATTTTTAAGCCTTAGGAAAAAAAAAATTCCTAAAGAAAATGACGACTTTTGCTAGATCGAAAAAAAGCTGCATTTAACACTAAAATATGATATTTAAAAGTGCAAAGAACCTTCATACAACTCAACCAAAATGCCAGTAACCCCAGTCTGTCTGTATAGGAGAAGGCCCTTTCGTTATTTGAGATCTGTGCCCGAGGCCGGTAGGCTGAGGGAACACGTCGAAAATCATGGATGGTCCTTTTCCTACGTAAAGCAGAGCTTGGATTTTTTCACTTTTTAGAAATAGAGGCAGGCTGGCTGGTACCTTTCGGTGGTCAGAAGAACCCAGGTACCTTCCACCGCAGAAGATCCCGCTCGCTGAAAACAGGTTTCTTCGGGCAGGTAAGGAAATACAATGGAAAAATCCAGGTGTGCTTTACGTCTGGGGAACGTAACGACCGACCGGTTGTGATGCTCTATTGAACCACATTTTCAGGCTTTTCCTTGAGTGAGAGGCAAGCAATTTGCTGGTTCCACTTTTGGTGCGGTCAGATTTACTTGTAGTGTGAATCGATGTCAAGAACCCACTTGAGGTGTGAATCAATGAGGGGGGGGGGAATCTAATTTTGCTCTGGAACAGGCCCCCCGAAAAACCTGTTCCCACCTAAGGAAATGAAGGCTTGTCCTCCAGAGCTCTCGTCTTTTCCTAGGTGGAAGGGAACTTGTGGTCTTAACCAGGCCTGTTCCATAGTACATGAATCACGGACAAGGATGAAGCAGCACTTGAAGCTTCCATATCCCCATTGTACCATTAAAAAAGTTTATTGTCATCTGCAGTCAGCTGAACAAAAACCTGGCCACCTTTTTGTATTTGGGTTTTATCTTGAATTGATTGATTCCCATTGAGAATTCCCAACACTACCACACCCAAGTAGCCATGCTGAAACTTGCATGCCTCAGAACCTCGTTACAACTGCATACCAACTGTGGCCAACTGTGAGTTCTGAAATGAGGTTCTGAGGTGGTATGCCAGTTGAGTATGTCTCTCTTGGGTATGGGGTTAATCAGTATTTTCTAAAGCAATTTAGCAACCAAAGAAACTACTAGGCTAGCATAGCATCATCAAATTTGGGATTTTCCAAAGCAACTTGTCAGTTCAGAAGACATTAAATATACTAAAGTATGAGTACCAAGTGCTTGGCTGCCTGATTCTACAAGCTGAATCACCACCTCTAATCCTACACTCTACACAATCTACAGGGAGAGGATGAAAACAGCAGCACGGCCTGCTTTTAAAGAGTTTGTAAACTGCAGTAAGGGCCAATTCAGCCCCTCCCTACAGAATGAATTTTCCATCACAAGAAACGTGCTGTTGGGGGAGTTTGCTTAAACGTTAGTGCCAGGGAAGCTGCTAAATACGCCAGGGAACTAACCCTTGATGGCCACAAACCTGGCAGAATCTGCTCCACCAAGGCCCCCTTCCTGCTACTATGCGGTGTTGGGCTCAATATTGTCAAAGGACAAAAGTGCCCAACAAAAAAAGAACTCTTCTATGCTGTTTAGGGGTTAAGAGTGGGAAGGATCTTATTCCTCTTCAAGAGTGAGATAGGTCTTACTCTCACCTCTTTAAGAATGGGAACTTACTCTTATAAAGAAGGTCCCTGCTACTCTTAACAAGGATGAGATCAAATCTTCCCCTCCTGCACTGGGTCCTGCCCTTCATGCTTTCCATACCTTTAGGGTCATGATAACCTTTGTCTTGGGTTTTACAATGTGTAAAGCGCATGGGCGAAAGACAATCCCAAGAGAAGTGTAGGATAAGCCTTAGGGTGCAAGCATTCCCAAAATAAGGAGCTTAAGAGGAGGCAACAGGCAGTCAAGTGTGACCTTACATTTTGGGAATGTCCCCCACCCATGGTAAAACATGAGACAACTTGGTCATCATGACCTAAACAGATGGAAATCAAGCTAAACATATGTAAATCATGAGGCATAGGAGGAGGCCACTTATGCATACTCCTGAAGAATTAGAGAGTTATTATGTGTATAGTAACCTTAGAGGGCTAGGGCATTAGGTACCTTTCAAAAAATAAGTGTGATACTTGGTGGGTATCCATTTGGTATAGGGTAAGTGACATGCCCTTCCACTTAAGAATGTCTTAAGCGGATGCAAGCCTCATATCGGGCCTCATATCGGGACCACCTTAATGCGGCACTAAGGTGATATGAGAGTTAGGTCAGAAATGGTTCCGCAAGGTTTGACTCATCAAGGAGTCGAAAGACGTTCAGACCTTGGGGTTCAAATGAGCTAGGGTGGAGCTTAGGCTTTGCCGGCAAAAGAAGACGACTGGGGGTTGTCTTTGGGATTATGGTGTGAGGCACCATCTCCTTAAAACCCTCAATGAACGATTAAACGTTGTCCTGGGTCACCTCAAAAGGGGGCGAGATTGTTAAAGGGTTTGGATTGATTAAAAGTTATCCCTTTAAAGGTTCAAGGCCCAAACCCTCAGAGAGGGTTGGCCCCTAGACAACTTGGGTTGTTTCGGCTTAAGTTCTTTATGCCAACTCTGGGAGTTGGTCCCAAAAGGCCGTCAAATCAGCCTAGGGCTGATTCAACTTATGACCATGTGGTCTCATTGAGCTTATGGCCATGTGGTCTGATTTTGGGAGTCGGGCTTGGGCGAACTCCAAGTTAGATTAAGATTTAGCTTTGATAGTAGGGTTTAGTGAGTCTACGTAGAAAGTCAGAGTCCACTGTAAGTGGTTGGGACTTTGGGACTAACCAAGTGTGTTGTGGGGTGCATAAATAACTAGGAGTTAAAGGAATTTATGTGAGAGGAGCTTGTCGAGGTTTGAGGAGCACAAGGTGGCAAGTGGGAAAGGGCATGTCATTTGGTATTAGAATTAAAGCTTGATTCAGTGAGCGTGAAGATGGGAGGGGAAGTAATGGTTGGGTCCCCCATTGTCAAGCGCTCATGTCGAACCAAGGCGAAAATGGTGGTGGTCAGAGTGGAAAAGGCCACTGCAAAGGAGGTTCACAAGGCGAAGAAGTTGGCCAAGCAAGCAACGATGGTGGAGCTAAGCTTTGCCAAGAAGCTTTCCAAGACACTTAAAGGTGAAAGGGAAGAGACTTTTAAGCCTTTCAACCCCAAAAGCAAGGAAGGAGGGGCATCAATAGAAAAGGAATCTTCCAAGGGGGAAGCCTCCAAGGACGACATCCAAGTGGTGGAACAACTTGGATTCACCTCCAACTTTTCGGAATCAAGCAAAGAGGATAAGGAGAATTTGGAGGCGGTTAACATTTTAAAGAAGCCAATCAAGGTTTTGAAACAGATGGATGAGTCTAGAAGAGCCCAAGAGGCTTTGGAGGTTCAAGTAGTTCAAGAAGCCCAAGTAGCAAAAGAGGTTCGAAAGGTGAAGCTGCAATTTGAGGTTGAAAGGACCTTCTAGGCCGTTAGAGAGGTAGTTCGGTTGAAGTTGGAAATGGAATGGGCCAAGGTTAAACCCAACAAGTTGAGGAAACCCCTTCCACATTGTCCATGAATGCCATGGCAAAAGCCTTAAAGGTCATGCATGATTCAATGGTGAGGGAAAGGGAAACCAACATGCAACTCTCTTTGGAGCTAAGAGAGGCTCATAAGGAAAAGGGGGTGGGGCCAAGCAGCGAAGTTGTGAAGGCCATGAAGACCCAAACACCAGATCTTTTCACAGGAAAGGATACGAGGTAGAAAAGGTTAAGTAGTGGGCGTTCCAAGTGGAGTTTTACTTTGAATCCTAAGCAATCAACATGAATGTTGATTGACTTAGGTTGGTGCAATATTTTCTGAAAGACCGCGTTTTAGAGTGGTGGACGTCACAAAAGGATGCCAAGCCAAACCTAATGGGGAGTTTGCATTGGAACACATTCAAGGCCAAATTGAATGAAAGCTTTACACCTCACAACTAAAACCTAAAATGACGCGCTCCCAAGTCCCTTGTTGAACCCACTTGAGGGTCCAACTATGGAGTGTTGCGGAAAGTTGGAACTTGGGGCCCATTTCTGACTTCCAGCATTAAAAGGGGGTAAAGGGGCGTGCTAGAAGTCTCGGGATTAGACTAAGAAGAGGGATTAGATTATCAAGCTCGAATCTGCATCCAAAACCAACCACAAGAGGGTTAGTTAGCATTCGGGAACACCCTTGGGTGTTGGGACAAGCCACGGG
>Ga0116227_10015380_pt1 | contig 11340 bp, 12 predicted proteins | sample S1TSphgellanicum_FD_89693 | JGI IMG/M metagenome (GOLD analysis project Ga0116227, IMG submission 89693) | Host-associated microbial communities from peat moss isolated from Minnesota, USA - S1T2_Fb - Sphagnum magellanicum MG | ecosystem: Host-associated > Plants > Peat moss > Unclassified... | reverse complement strand
GGTCGCCTTCGAGGACAAGTACCTCAACACAGTCGTCGGCACCATCGTGCGCATCAACGAGCGCACCGCCAGCATCGATCCGGGTGACGGCACCAAGTGGCGCGTGGGCTTCGGGTTGCTGCGGCACGTGCTGGACATCTGAGCTACCTCGCCTCCGTCAAGAGGGCCGTCAGGCCGCGCTTACCGCTGCGCGCCAGGCGCCGGGGAGGCTTTGCCCGCAAGCGCATGGCTTCGAGAAGCCGCAGTTCGGCGTCTAACTCATTGAGGAACTCCAGAAACTCGACGCCCATGGCGCCGAGCCACTGCGCAGCTCGATGATGTGAAGAGTGGTTTGGCCTGATTCGACGTAGCTGACCCAGCCCTGGCTACGGCCGAGCAACTTGCAAAGGTCGGCTTGCTGCAGCTGGCGGGACTCTCGCAGCTTGCGAAGCTTGTCCAGGAAGATCTTGTTGTGGCGACTGTGCAGGGCTTTGGACGTGGACGCGATGGTTCTCAGCCTCGCACCGTAGCTGAGCCGGCGCCATATCAAGAATTTTGATATGGCCGGGAGGTCCGAACAATTGATCGGAGTTCAACAATCCAGCCGCTGAACCTCCAGCTGTTCGCGGCTTTGCACCCAATGTTCGTGTCCCAGCCGCAGTACGAATTCCCGTTTCCACCCGACCTGCAGCACCCCGGCTCCCAGCACTGGCGCATGGTCGAACTGACCTTGCATGCCCCCTGGTTCCTGCTGTCGGTGGAAGTCGTCGACGCTGAGATCCGCGACTGCAGCATGACGCGCACCGTTTGCATCGCCTGGGACTACGACCTGGCCGAAGTGCTTCGCGGGCTCGATCCCGATCTAGTATTGGGGATCGTCTGCATGATGCCGGCCTGGGCGTCCTCCAACGGCCAATGGTCGTCGCGGGAGGTGCGGGAGGTCTGGATGTGCACGTCCGACGCCGGCCAGAGCGTGCTGCTTCTCGACGCGGCCGGCCAGGAGTTCGACTGTGGCCTGGTGCCTGAGCATGTGGGGCCGGTGAAGAAGGAACTGGTGCTGCGGGTCGTGCCCGCCATGCCTCGCCGGCGACGGGCGCAGCCGTCGAGCCGCCGTGCCCGTCGCGCGAATGCTCGCAAGGAAAACGCATGAGCAGCAGCGTCATTGACCACACAGGCATTGACTTCGCCAACGAGCGCGATGCGCCACCGCCTGAGGCAGAGCCCAGCATTGAGGTGCACTCGTGGCGCATGTTCAAGACACCTTCCGCCGGACTGCACCTCGGAACTCTCAGGGATCGCGAGGCGGAACGCGCCGTAGTGCGGCTGACGTCGGCCATCGCTGCCATCGACGTCGTGGCGCGGGTAGCCATCACGTCTTCCGGTCGGCGATATGTCCTCATGACACCGCCCGAAACTCGCGCGATGGAGCGCATGGCGATTTGCAACGGCGCTGCGCACCTTGGCCTGGCAGACGGCATCGACGTCAGCAACCAGATCTGGGCAGACATGACGGCGGTCTAGCCTGTGCCGGTGGACGCACTCTTGACTCGGCTCGATGCCAGCGTAGTCAGCTAAGCCGGCTCGGCAGGGTTAGCCGGAAGAATGCGGAACTGCTCATCGACGATCTTGAGCGCTATTTCAATGTTCATCGCGAACTCTTCGAACACCAAGACCCGCCCTCGAATGTCGAACGTACGGTGTACCGGCACCAATGCATCCATCTGCGCCTGGATGACCGACTTGCCCTCCAGGTAGTCGACCAGATCGTCGGCATGGAACGTGCTGCCTCGCCAGAACTGGCGCTGGGGGTGCTCGTGTCCGACGACGTGGATGGAGCCGTTCTGCACAACGTTGATGAACTCGTGTGCTTGACGCACAGGATGGGCCCCCATGCGATAGCCAGAAAACAGGCGATTCGTCGTGATCGTGCATGTGTAAACGCGCGAGGTGGTAGGTACTTTCCAACCCAGCTTGGCCAGCAGCTTGGCTTGGTTGCCAAAGTCAGCCAGCCAGGCGGCCCGGATGTCGAGCTGCTTTTCCGCCGTCACAATGAGGTCGTAGCTGTTGCGCAGTTCCTGCGGCGAGCATGGGTGATAGCCGTTCTTGCACTCGAAAGCGAACATCACGCCGTCGCGGTAGCAAAAGATGTCGGTCTCGCGCCGACCGCTGATATTGAAGTCGACGTTCTCCTCGACCAGGAAGCCAGCTGTGCGAAGCATCGACGCCACCGCCGCTTGCATCGGATCATCCTTGGCCTGGATAGTTGCCCTGATCTTGCTGGCGTGCATGACGCTCCTGACCAGGTTGGATCGGCCCAGCAGCGCCGGGGCCACGGCAATGTAGTCGCCCGACGACGACGGCGCGGGTAGCAGCGGCCGGTACTGAATGTCGATGAAGTCCGACGCGCCTTTCTGATGGTGGGAGGCAGGAAGCAACAACAGAGAGATGAGTTCGTCGACCTTGTCTTCGGACAGCACCAATTTGAGCCACTTCACCAGGCCAGCACGCTTGATGACGATCACCGTCGACCGCAGCATCAGTACGAGCCGCTCTCGGTGGTCCAGGAAAGTCTCGAGCTTTGCCCTGAACATGGCATCGACGAGGTTGAAGATGCGCTGCGCCTTGAAGAGGTCAATCGCCGTCAGCTTCTCGCTGACCTGGAGCATGCCCATCTGCGGCGTCTGGAACTGGTCCACGTGCGCGCCGTAGAGGGGGCCGTACTCATCCAGATAGGGCTCGTTGGTCCTCAGCACTTCAAGCAGCGGCGGAATCTCCGGCAGCTCGATGACCAGTCGAGAGCCGGGAATCGTCCGAAGGTGAACGAACCTTCCCAGCGAATCGGACGATCGCGAGAGCAGTTCCTTGAACGACGCCAGCTCGATGTCGTTGAGCTCCATCAACTCGGTTCGCACCCTTCCGGTCATCTGCAGCGAGGACTGGATATAGCCCAGGCGAACGGACCGCTCGAAGTCAGGGTCGAGCGCAGAAATTAGCACGCCGTCGGGCGTGACCGATGCCTTGTAGGGCAGCCCGTCAATCATGACCTCGGCATCGATCAGTTCGTTGAGCTTGGCTGCGTCAACGAGGAGACTGGTGTAAACCGAGTGACGCCGATCGATCGCCGTGTCATCGACATGGGTCCAGGCTTTGATGTTCAGCTCGTCCCGCGCGATCGTGTACAGCCTGGACAAGGCCGACGCCTGCTCGGTGGCATTCCAATAGTCCAGGCTGCTGGTATCTGCGCTCCTGTCGCCCGGGTAGTCGATTGCAAAGGCGGCATTGACCATTGCCATCAGCGTCTTGAGCACCATCTGGTGACGCGCTCGCAGGCGCTCGACGATGCTTTTGTAGAGCTGCTTGGCGCCACCGGCCATCTCGATGAGTGCCTGGACCGATGCCAGATAGTCCCGGCGCTCCGCCGACATAGACAACTCATTGGCCAGCTGAATCCCCGCCTGAGCGACTTTGCGGATGCAGGCAGCGGTATAGCCGTACCTGGAGGCGCGCAACAGGCCGTCCTTGCGCATCCTGCGCACGCCGTCGTCGGCATCCAGCCAGAGCAGCGCTAGCGCCGTCGCGACGGCGGGCCGATGGTCGTTTGCCATGAGGTGTCCCCGCAACGCGTTCCATGCCGATTTCGCGTCGGAGTCTGTGGCCGTCGTTGGCCCGACGTGCTTGGCTGCTTCGACCAGCTCGGGCAGCGTTCTCTCCCGCATCAACAGTGCAATGCAACTTATTAGGTCCACGGATGCCCCTCCTAGCCTGGGATTTTGGGCCTGCGATCTCAAGCGCGGTCAAGCAGCGAATTCGGGAGGGCCGGGCGCTTCGCGCCCGGCTGGCCGTGGACAACGCAACGCGGTGCCCACCGCTTCAATAAAGTTTCTGACCGAACAACGGCCGGTTCCGTTCAGCGGTCATGATCAGTGGACACGCTGCTCAGCGTGCTGCACGGGACGCTCAACACCGCTGGAATACGCACCCGCCTGTAGTACCAAGACACTGCGACCAGGACGAGCGTCAGCTTGGTCGACCGCGTCAAACCAATGATGGCGAAGGCAAGTCGCTGACTCGAACTGTGATGCTTGAGCCGGAGCAGCGCCAAGTGTCGACGCCGTAAGGTTGAAAACCATGGCGTCGAGGTCGACGTGCGGCACAGAAGTCAGTGAAGCAACATCCGCGATGGTGAATCCGATGCCGCCGGGCGATGAGGCCAGGCTGCGCCTGGGTGGCTAGCTTGCCGGCCGACTGGACAGCCCGGGCGGCGCGGCAAAGGTTGATGGGATCGGCCCTCCCGTGGCCGGGAACGCGGGCCTGATGCTTCCCGCTGCGCGCGAAGGGCCCGCCTGGCAACCAGACCGGTCCTGACCAGCTGCGCTTCGCGCCTTCCCGGTCAGATTGCCACCCGGCCACCCGCCACGCCCGAAGCCGGGCCGCTCAACAGCCAACCGCTGCGCGGACATCCTGACGAGCCTGCGGCTCGTGGCGACAGTCCCCGTGCTGGTGCGCGGAGCGGGCTGGAGCGCATGCCCGGATCTTCCGCCGGCGCTGGCCGGGTGCGGCGCGTGTGGGCGCTGCGCGCCCACTCCGGGGCGTCCTGCGGCCGCGTCAGGCCGGTGGCCTGTCCCCGGCGCCTCGCAAGGTGCTTTCGCGGCATAAACCGCGGCTGTCCGAGCGTCAGGGCCAGGCGGCAAGCCGTCCGGGCCGGGCCGCTAGGCAGCCGCTATTTATTCCACGGTCACCTTGGCGCCCCGTCCAACGCCGGCGGCAGCTCCGGGCATGCGCTGTCCGAGAGACCTGGCATCGGCGCAGGGCGGGGCCCGGATCGGGTCTGTCGTCGCCAGTCCTTTGGAGCGACACCATGCTTGCGACCCATCCTGGCCTTCCCCTCGATACCGTGCTGCTCGGCGACTGCCGGACGGTGCTGCCGCCGCTGCCCGACGAGTCGGTGGACTTCTGTCTCACCGACCCTCCCTACCTGGTGAACTATCGGGACCGGTCCGGCCGGTCGCTCGCAGGCGACCGCTTTGGCGACTGGCTCGCCCCGGCGTTTTCCGAGGTCTACCGGCTGCTCAAGCCTCACACCGTTTGCGTGAGCTTTTACGGGTGGACCAAGGTTGACGCGTTCGTCGCGGGGTGGCGCGCCGCCGGGTTCAGGCTGGTCGGTCACCTGACGTTCCCGAAGCGCTACACGTCGTCCAGCGGCATGGTGCGCTACCAGCACGAGAACGCCTATGTCCTTGGCAAGGGCTCGCCGCAGCCGCCGGAGCATCCCATCGGGGATGTCATCGACTGGGCCTACAGCAGCAACCTGCACCACCCGACGCAGAAGCCGGTCCAGGTCCTCGCGCCGCTGATCGAGAGCTTCTGTCCCTTCGGGGGTGTCGTGCTTGATCCGTTTGCGGGCAGCGCATCGACGCTGGTTGCGGCGCAGCTCACCGGCCGGCACGGCGTCGGCTGCGAGCTGGAGGCGCACATGCACGCCACCGCAGTGGCGCGCCTGGCGCGGATGCGCGGGATGATGCTGCGCTCGCTGGGTGTGGATGAAGCGCATCCGCTTCGCGTCGCGTGAGGGGGCCCGCCATACACACGACACACCTTCAGGCGCTCGCCGAGCTGCGCATGCGCCTTCACGACTACATGCTGGGGCACGCCCGCGCGGATGCCGGACGGATGGCGGCACTTGACCTGTCCGGGTGGGCGCTGGCCGCGCGCATCGAGCAGCTGCGTCGCCATCCGCTGGTCGGCGTGCTCGACGACGAGGTGCTGGGCGCGATTGCAACGGGTGCGATCGATCCGGGCGCGGAGGCGCGGTATCTCGCGCTGCGGCTTCTTGAGTCGGAGGCCGAAGCGGCGGCGGAGCCCCCCGCGGGCGGGCACGGAGGCGCCGCGGCGGGCGAAGCAGCCGCGCACCCCTGGACGGCCGACCTGCCTGTGGCGGCGCTGGCACAGATGCAAGACACCTTGCGGCTGGTCGCACGCGGTCATCTCTGCTTCGAGACGCTGGAGACGCGCCACCGTGACGGCCTTGATTTTCGAGATTGCAGTGTGTGGAGCGTTCGCGCGGCGCTGATCGAGGCGTATGTCGAGGGCTGGCACGCCGCTGGCTGAACGGGCAGGACCCGTGGGGCGGTGCCCCACGGGTCGCCCGGATGGATGCGCCCCTTCCCCCGGCCTGGGACGGCGCCTCGTCGTCGCAGTGCGCGCGACACGGCGGCCGGGCGAACGCAAGGCGCGCTGCGCTTGCCCGCCGTTCGCCGCCCAGTCCTTCCGCCACACCCGGAGCCGGGGCGCGGCCGCGCGCGCTGGCGCGCAGCGGCCTGTTGGGATTGGGGCGGCCTTGCGGCCTTCCGGCCCCTACTCGCGGTAATAGACCATCTGGTGCGTGCTGGCCATCAGCTGGCCGCTGTCGCTCCAGACCTCGGCGCTCTGGTCGAAGTAGCCGTTGCGATAGGTCAGGGCGCGCGCAACGCCCAGCACGTGGCGGCCGCCTTGCTCTGCCAGTTGGGCGGCGTCGGCATGGAAGAAGGTGGTCATGCTGACCGTGCCGATGGGAACCGGACGGCCGCGGCGGATGTAGATGCGCGGAAAAAAGCAGTCGCACAGCGACGCGAGGGCCGCGAAGTCCAGCGGCCGCGGTGGGTCGTCGCGCACCCACAGTCGGCTCCTGGCCTGCGCCTGCTCGATGCCATCAAGGCGCATCGCCTCGCCGGGCGGGAAGCGCATGTCGTAGCGCCGGGGCCACTGCGGTCCTGCGCCTGTTGCCGGCATCCGCTCCAGCGCAGCCGCAGCCGGCATGTCCGCGGGCGCGACCGCTTCCGTGGCGGACCACGTCTCGCGACGCGTCGCGAACACCGCGGTCGCCGTGACGGCGACGTCGCCGCTTTGGCGCAGCTGGAAGGTCCAGTGCTGCGTGGAGCGGTTCGTGCGTACCGGCCGGGCTTCGATCTCGAAGGCACCGTCCGCCAGCGGTGCAGCAAAGTTGACCGTCATCGCGATCGGGTCGCCGAGCCGTTCGGGATGCTGCAGGCCCGCGTTCAGCATCGCGGCGGTGGTGACGCCGCCGTACGGGCCCACCATGTTGGCGTACGCCGGGTGGGTGGCGCCCGTGTAGCGGTTCTCGCCCAGCGGCACGAGGCGGACGGCGTCGTCGAAGTCGTGGCTCATCGGGCGATTCTGCTCGGCGGTAGCGCATGCGGCTGTCGCCGCCAGGACGGTCGTGTGACGTCGGTTCGCGGTGCGCCGCGCGTGTGAATTGAGGCTGGGGGTTGTCCTTGCGCGGACGACAGGGCGTCAGGTGCGCTGGCCTTGCCTGCCGGCCAGCGCGCGGGCGTCGACGATGCGATAGAGGTGGCTCGCGATCACCAGCATCTCGCGGGCTTCCCAGGCTGCGAGGTCGACCTTGCGGTGGCTTTGCGGGTTCTTGAAATAGCCCAGGGCGCCGGTCATCAGGTTCATGAGCCCCTGGCGCTCGCCACCGTCCTGGCCGGGATCGGTGAGGGGGCCTTCCTCGGGGTTGAAGGCGCGCGTGGCCAGCTTGGTGCCCACCAGGTCATGTCCCAGCCCGGCGCCGTTGCGGATGGCGACTTCGAGTGCCTTGAAGGCCTCGAAGACGGCTGTGTCGAACTTGCCTGCACGGAAGCTGGTCATGCATTCGGCCGCGATCTGGGGATGCAGCAGCGACTCCGGCAGGTCCCGGTCCGCGGCCCAGGTCGGGAAGTCGTGGACTTGCGCGGCCTTGAGGCCCTCGCGGGTGAGGATGGTCCAGCCGAAGTCGCTGCCAGGCGCGGCGCAGACGAAGCCGCGGCTCTCACCCCGGCCTCCTCCAGGGCTTCCGGGGTGGGGTAGGCGGCACGCATGTTCATCGCGCCAGTGTGTCAGCGTGGTCGGGCGCCTCCGCGGCGGGGCATGCACGGCTGGGCCCGCCGCTGTGCCGTGGGCGGGCTGGCGCGGCGGCCGCGCCCTGGCACGTGTCAGCGATATTGAGGATGTCCTGGACCTGCCGGGCCACTAGGCTTTGGCCGCGCGGCGCGCCGGTGCGCTGACGCCTGTCATATCAGGGAGGAACTCATGGCCACATACGCAGACGTCAAAGCCTGTGCGATTGACGTCGTCGACGATTTCACCGAGATGGACCTGGCGGCGAACTACGCGCCAGCAGGCAAGGCCAACTTCAGCGCGAAGACCAAGATGACCAGCCTGACCATCAATGAGACGACCCTGGCAGGCATGACCATCCGCTTCAACAAGGCGATGGGCAAGCTGTGCGGTGATTCCTGGAACAAGGTTGGCTCCTTCGACATGGTGAAGCTCACCACGGTCGGGCAATGCATCCAGCTCGCGTGCGCGAAGAGCGGTACCAACCTGCCGGTCGGGGAGCCGAAGTGAACCGGACGGGCACGCTCGCGCTGGCATGCGCAGCGCTCGCCTGCGCATCCGCGTCTGCCGAGGTGGACTGGCGGGAGATGGTGCAGAAGTGCAAGGGCATCACCGACGACGGCGCGCTGGCGATCTGCATTCGCGAAGGCATCGCGAAGCAGGAGGCTGCTGAACAGGTCATCCAGGACGCAGCAAACGCCAAGGCCCAGAAGGAGGCCAATTCTGTGGCGTTCCTGCTGCGCGAATCTTCCAGTTCGATCGCCAGCACGGTCGGCCCAAAGATTGGCGACGGCGGCGCGAGCCTGAGCTACCTGAGGGACAGTCTGAAGAACACGGACGCGACAGTGGCCAAGATGGCTGTGTTTGCCGTCTGGCCGGTTCCCAAGAGCTGGGCCAGCCTGCAGCCTTTCGCTGGCGCAGCTTGGCAGCGCGATGCCACGAAACAGCCGAAGAAGGACACGCGCGAACTCACGGCCGGGATGCTGGGGCCGTTCTGGGCGACCACCACAGGGCCTGGCACCGAGGCCACGACGCTGTTCACCACGTTCCAGGCGACTCACCGGAACGACCGCTACGGGACAACGGACGGTGACCAGCTCCGGGCCCAGCTGGACTGGGCCTACGAACCGGTTTCCTCGGGCCGGCTGCTCGGCGGCCTCGCGGTGCTCCCGCACGTTGCAGGCCTCGTGAGGCACCGGTCCGGTGGCGGCCCGGAAGATGGGGTCTGGCGGAGCGCCTATGCAGGCGTCGCGATGGCGAAGCCGGTGGATATCGGGCAGTACCGATTCAAGATCACGTGGATTGCCCGCAAGCTGTTTGACCTCAAGGTCCCGGATGGCAACGTCAAGCGGCGGGACGAGTACAGCAACCTCTCCGTGGAGTACTTCTTCACCGATCCGGGTGACAAGAACGCCCCCTGGCAGTCCTCGTTCTTCATCTCGAGAGAGACCGGCGCCGACTTCCTTGAGTACGGGGACAAGGTCGCCAAGACCACCGCGGGCCTGAAGCTGAAGTTCCGCTGAGGACAACCGGGCGTGCAGCGCCTCCGCCGCCACGCGGGGCGTGGTTCGCGCATCGACAGTTCGAGGCCGGCACTGCTGGTGTTTCGCGCTGCTGGCTGGGGCCGTTGCCTTACCCAGCCTGGAAGTCGCGGCGGTGCTCGCGCTTGCGCCTGCGTGGCGAAAAAGAAAACCCCCGGCCGAGGCCGGGGGCTGAACCTTCATCGCTGTAAGCGTAGAAGCCTGCTCAGGGAGGAAAAAGCAGGAGGCCGAAGCCCGAAGCCAATGTACTGCATCAGTGCGGACGCTTCCACTGTCGCGCGGCCACCGGTTTCCTCGCCTGAGCTGGCCATGCTGAATGCCGGAGTCGTGACCGTCCATGCGGCCCTCCCGTGCCCGGGGACGCCGGGCCCTTGCTTCCCCGCTGCGCGGAGAAGGCCCGCCTGGCGAACAGGCCGGTCCTGACCGGCTGCGCTGCGCGTCGGTCCGGCCAGATCGCCACCCCGACCACCCGCCAAGCCCGGAGCCGGGCCTGGAAGTCCGGGAAGTGTTCGCAGCGGCTCGACCGTCGCGCCAGCCGCTTCGCTTCGTGTCACGCCGGCCGCGGAGATGCCGCTGCTCGTGAGGTCGCGTGCCGCTGCGCGCAAACGCTGCGCAGCACGCGGAGCAGCCTGTGCGCCGGTCGTCCCACCGCGCTCCCCCCACGAAGCCCCCGACCTTGAGCGGGGGGACTTGTGGGGGGATCTCAATGCGGTGGGCCGGGAAACCGGCGCACCGCTTCGGCTGCGATCAAGACACAACCCCATCCCCAACCCCTTCCCCCAGGGGAAAGGGGCCATGCCCACCCCCCGCCCGCCCGTGGGCGGGTGCGAAAGGGTCCGAGCGAGAGGATCAGCATCGAGGGCATTCACTCCGAATCCCGGCTGGTCTCTCGTGAAGGAGATTGGTCATGGCCAACGTTCAAGTCATTCAGCGCAATGCGCACCTCGCCGGTCCGGTGCGGATCGAGTTCGTCGACGGTCGTGATGGCCGGGTCGCGAAGGGCACGCTGACGGCGATCAGCAATTCCTGGCGCAGCAGCGGGGATGCGCGGGAGGAGCAGCCGACATCGATCCAGTGGACCTTGTGGGGCGCCCAGGCAGAGAACGCCGCCGCCTATCTGGAGCGGGGGTCGCACGTCAATGTGGTCGGCCGCCTTCGCAACAACAACTACGGCCGGGATGGCGTCACGGTCTACGGCTTCAGCTTCATGGTCGACGAGATCGACTACCTGGACACCCGTGCGGAGTCGGACGCGAGGCGTGCGGCGCATCGCGGCCAGGACACAGCGGACGGGTCCGGTGCGCAAGGGCAGGGCGGTGCATTCGGCAGCCGCCGCACCAGCACTCCCTCACCGGCTCTCGCCTGAATCCAGGGGCGGCCTTCGCGTCCGCCCTTCAACGCCACACATCGAATTGAAGGAACCATCATGACACCCACCCTTGCAACCCGCTTCGCCCACAACGCACGTGTCCTGCGCAGCGACCAGCCGCTGACCGAGGACCAGATGCGGGAGACCGCGCCTTCGGTCTTCGCGCTGGGCAAGCACCAGAGCCGATCCGAGCGCTACACCTACATCCCGACCATCGAAGTGCTGCGGGGCCTCCGGCGTGAGGGATTCGAGCCGTTCATGGTCGCCCAGGGCGCCAGCCGCGTCGCGGGCAAGGCCGACTTCACAAAGCACATGCTCCGCATGCGCCATGCGGGGCAGGTGCAGACCCGGCCCGAAGCCAGCGAGATCATCCTGATCAACTCGCACGACGGGGCGAGTTCGTACCAGATGCTGGCCGGCATGTTCCGCCTATGTCGAGCTGGCAATAGGCGGCACTATGTCCCGCGCCAAACTATGTCCACCCACTGACGCCGAACGAGGCTAGCTGCGGCTGTGAAGCTTGCAGCGCAGGACATAGCTTTTCTCCTTCCAGGCAACCATCCGGAAGGAGTTCTC
>Ga0116227_10015379_pt1 | contig 11340 bp, 5 predicted proteins | sample S1TSphgellanicum_FD_89693 | JGI IMG/M metagenome (GOLD analysis project Ga0116227, IMG submission 89693) | Host-associated microbial communities from peat moss isolated from Minnesota, USA - S1T2_Fb - Sphagnum magellanicum MG | ecosystem: Host-associated > Plants > Peat moss > Unclassified... | reverse complement strand
CCGGCGAGCGAGATCGTGCCGGAATCGAACAACACGGGGGTCGTGGCCCCGCCCGGAGTGACCCGAATTTCGTAGGCACCCGACGGGATCTGGGTCGGACCGAGGGCGCCTTGGAATGATAACGTGCCGAGCGGTGAGCTCGCCGCCAGATCGGCGCCCGGCGCAGTCACGAACACCGACACACTGGGGGCATTCGGCGCAGCGTGCAGCACCTGAACCTGAGTCATGGCGGACCCGACGATCGCCAAGTCGTGTGCAAAGCTCTGCGCGGTGAGGCTCGCAACCGGCCCCTCCGCGGCCACCACGGTGTCGGTGCTGGCCGTGAGCATCAGCGTCGTCGGACCGATGACCGTGGTCGGGGTGCCCGGTGTCAGCGCCTGCACCTCGATCGTATGGTTGCCCGCCGGCAGCTGCTGTTCGCCCGTCCCCTGGCCATAATCGAGTCTCCCAATGAAGTTCGAACCATCGACGAGTACCCTGACCGGGGGTGCGTCGGGCGACGCATGTACGAATTGCAGCGAAGCTGCCGGTCCCTGCAGCTCAGTGGGACCAGGATATCCGTGGTTATCGTCGTAGCACGCGGCCAACAACAACGGGGTCAGCGCAGTCAGCAACCGAGTGGTTCTCTGCATGGACGTTCTCCAAAATCCCCAGCGACAGGCGACGAGTGCAGAACGATTGAGACCGGTTCCGGTTGACCGGCTCAACGAGCTTCGCCGCCGGCCGCTGAGGCCGTTCGCTCACGCCACCCGTCGCGGAGCACCTTCCAGAGGCAGCTGCACTCTGAAATGGGAGCCTTTCCCGGGGCCTGCGCTCTGCGCGGTGATGGTGACGCCGATTTCGCGCGCGGCGTTGGCGCTGTAGTGCAGTCCAAAGCCGTGGGCTTTCGGTTTCGTGCTGAAGCCGAATCGCCACAGGTTCGAGATCGTTTCATCGCTCATACCCACCCCCGAATCCTCGACCGATATCACCGCATGATCCGCGTCGCGGTATATTCGAATGACTATGCGATGCGGCCCGGTATCGCTCGCCTGCACCGCATCCCGCGCGTTGCCGATGAGGTTCACGAGAATCTGCAGCAACTTGTGGCGATCGGTGATCACCGGCGGCACGTCCGCGTAGCACTTAACGAGGTCGACCGACGCAGGTTTCGGCTCGAGCACCAGGAGCGCCGCTTCTGAGAGTTCTCTCAAGTCTACGCTCTCCAAATGCCCGCCGATCTTGGCGTACGCTTGCTGTGCGCTGACGATGTCACGCAGGTGCTGCAGCAGCCGCTCGATCGTGGCGGTTTCCCCGCGCGCCGTTTCAACCTCGTCAGCGAGCCGCGCCGTTAGTGCCTTTATATAATCGGGCAGATGACGCCCGCGCTCGTCATCTGCAAGGAACGCAGCCAGAGTCTCGCGGTTATCGATCATCATGGCGCTGGCCTGCTGCAGCTGCTCGACTCGCAGCGCCTTCAGCTTGCAACCAAGCGTCGTGGTGGCAACACCCAAACTGTTGAGTACATTACCGACGTTGTGCAACACGCCCGTGGCTATCTCCGCCATGCCCGCCCGATGCGAACTCTCGCGCAACTGTCGCTGCAGCGCCTCCTCGCGCTGCTCCGTCTCGACCTGCGCCGTGACATCGAGCAGAATGCCGGCAACGCGCTGATTGGCCCACTCGGTGGCGCCAATCGATTCGACGTGACGAATGCTCCCATCCGGCCTGACTATCCGGTACCTGCGGGTTTTTGCGGCGCGTGCCCCAGCTGCGGCGACATTGCTGGCGAGGATGTCCTTGCGGTCTTCCGGGTGTATGGATTTTAGCCAGTTTTCGTGACTTGGCTGGAACGAAGTAGGATCCCGTCCAAATATCAGATACATCGTTTCGTTCCACCAGACATTTTCATTACGCCAGCGCTCCCACACACCGACATGCGCCTCCCGCGTCGCCAGGTTGAATCGCGCCGTCACCACCTCCAGGCTTCTGGCTTGATCGAGCCGATGTTCTGCCGCGTCTCGAGCGGCAATTTCGGCGCGCAGCTGCGTGTTGAGCTCGGCCAGCTGGCGCGTTCGTGCCTCGACTTCGGTCTGCAGCTGCAGCGGCGTTCGCAGCTGCAGCAATCGCGGCATGATCCACACCAGCGAGGACAGTGTCGCCCAGGATACCAATCCCGTTGCGAGCTTCAGCATGCCGGCCATGCGGTAGACTGGATTCCAAACCGTCAAGATTTCCATGACGTGCGTGGTGCCGCAAAGAAGAATGAATGCCGCAAACATGAGCGGCATCCAAGCGAAATGGTAATCCTGCCGCCGTCGGCGCAAGAAATAGTAAATCGCCACGGGGATCGCAAAGTAGGAGCCGGCGATCATCGCATCGGAGCCCACGTTGAGCCACAAGGTCGCCGGTTGCCAGAGATAGCAATGCCCATGCGGCATGAAATTGTCGGAGGACATGAGCCAATGAAAAACGTCAGTCATGCCCCCTCCAACAATCTGTTCGCCGCTCAATGCTGGGATGTACTGGTGCTCCCTCTGCGGCACAAAAGATCGGTCTCCCTTCGTTAGCATCGGCACTATTGGGGCGAACTTGAGGGACTTATGGATATATAGCGACGGATCCCTTCGTACGGCCGGAATCCGCTGTCGTTTTGGGCGCTCGGAGCGGCCTCAACGGGCGCCGGCGGTTGGTGCGGTTCGTTCACGCCACCCGCCGCCGAGCGCCTTATACAGCGTGACGAGATTCTCCAGTCGTGCCAGCTTGATATCCACCAAGGACTGCTGCGCCGAGAACAGGAGGCGCTGCGAATCCAGGACGGCCAGGTAATTGTCCACGCCATTGCTGAAGCGCATGCTGGAGAGGCGGTAACTTTCGGCCGATGCGTCCACCAGCGCTTGGGTTGCGGCCAGCTGCCGGTCGAGCGTGCTGCGTCCCGCGAGCGCGTCCGCCACCTCGCGAAACGCACTTTGAATGGATTGTTCGTACTGCGTGGTCAAGATATCTTTTTGCGCGTTTGCGAGGTGCAGGCCCGCGACGTTGGCGCCGCCCGAGAATATCGGCACGCTGATTTGCGGCGCGAATGTCCAGGTCGTCGAGCCGCCCTTGAACAAGCCGGAGAGTTGCGTGCTTGCAGTACCAAAGGTGCCGGTGAGCGAGATGCTCGGGAAGAAGGCGGCGCGTGCCGCCCCAATGTTGGCATTGGCCGCGATCAGATTATGCTCGGCTGCGAGGATGTCGGGCCGGCGCGTCAAAACGTCGGAGGGCATGCCGGCCGGCAGGTCGGTGAGCAGCTTTTCGGAATCGAGTTCGCCGTTGCGTAGCAAATCGGCGGGCAAGGGCACACCGAGCAATACCACCAGGGCATCCTGATCCTGCGCCACCTGACGCTCGTACTGCGCGAGATTCGCCTGCGCAGTGGCTACCGTGGTCTGCGCCTGATGGAAATCGAGTGCTGTGGCGACGCCGCCCTCGAAACTCATCTGCACCAACTTGAGTGAATCCTGCTGGCTATCCAAGGTATCGCGCGTGATCTTCAGCAGCGCATTATCGGCGAGCAGGGTTAGATAGGCATTTGCCACTTCCGCAACCACGCTGATCTGCGCACTGCGCCGTGTCTCGACGTAGCCCAGGTACTGTTGCAGGCGCTCGCGATCGAGACTGCGGATCTTGCCGAATAGGTCGATCTCGTAGGAGGTGAAGCCGAGGCCGACATCGTAGTATCTGAACACGTTCGAGCCGCTGGCCGGAGGGGTACCAGTGGCCGTGCCGCCGGTACTCCCTCCGGAGCTGGCGAGCGTCGCAACGGAGGCGGGGTACTTCTCGAATTCTCCGAACCCATTCGCCGCTATGGCCGGAAACAGCGACGCCCGTTGAATTTGATACTGCGCCCGCGCCGCGGCGATGTTCAGCTCAGCCACGCGCGCATCCGGATTGTGCTGCAAAGCCAGCTCGATCAGCTTTTGCAGCGTGGCATCGGCAAAAAAATCGCGCCACCCGATGTCGCTCGCGGCGGTAGCAGCCGGCTCCACGGACTGCGGCGCGGGCGGCTCCGGCCACTGCGGCGCGATAGCGGCCTCGGGACGCTGATAGCGCGGCTCCAGGGTGCAACCGAGTATGCTGAGTGCCGCCGCGCACAACACCGGCAGTAGCGGCTTCTTCATGGCGGCGGTGCCGGGTCCTGACGCCCGGACGTACCGTGAAACAGCCGCAAGGTGGCCACGAAAAACACCGGCACGAGGAAAATGGCCAAGACGGTCGCCGACAACATGCCGCCGATGACTCCGGTGCCGATGGCATTTTGGCCTCCGGAACCGGCGCCGCTCGCCAAGGCCAGAGGCATGACGCCCAGGATGAACGCCATGGAGGTCATGAGAATCGGACGCAATCGCTGGCGGGCCGCGTGCACGGTGGACTCGATCAAGTCGTTACCCCGGTCGTGATTTTCTTTGGCGAATTCGACGATGAGAATGGCATTCTTGGCCGACAGTCCCACGGTGGTCAACAGACCCACTTGGAAGAACACGTCGTTCGAGAGCCCGCGGAGCAGGGTGGCCACGATGGCGCCGAACACCCCGAGAGGCACTACCAGCATCACCGCCACGGGGATGGACCAGCTTTCGTAGAGCGCCGCCAGGCACAGAAACACCACGACGAGCGAGATGGCATACAGGGCAGGGGCCTGGGAGCCGGAGAGCTTTTCCTCGAATGACAGACCCGTCCACGCGAGTTCGAATCCCGCCGGCAACTGCTTGACGTACTTCTCCATGGCATCGAGTGCCGCGCCCGTGCTGATACCCGCTACCGGGGATCCCAGGATCTCCACTGACGGCACGCCGTTGTAGCGTTCCAGCTTGGGCGAGCCGTATATCCATTTTGCGCCGGCGAATGCCGAGAAGGGCACCATTTGCCCGCGCGCGTTGCGCACGTACCAACTGGTCAGATCCTGCGGCAGCATTCGCGACGGCGCGTCGCCCTGGATGAATACGCGCTTGACCCGGCCGCGATCGATGAAGTCGTTGACGAATTGCGATCCCCAGGCGGCGGACAACGTGTTATTGACGTCGGCGATCGTCAGGCCGAGAGCGCTGACCTTCTCCCAGTCGATTTGCACCTGGTATTCCGGCTCGTCGTTCAAGCCGTTGGCACGCAGCTGAGTGAGCTGGCGATCGTTGCGTGCGAGAGTCAGCAGCTGATCACGCGCGGCCATCAATTTTTCGTGTCCCTGGTTGGTACGATCCAGCAACTCGAGGTCGAAGCCGGTGGCATTGCCGAGTTCTTGAACGGCCGGTGGCGCAAAGGCGAACACCTGTGCGTCGCTGATCTTGCTCAACGCACGGTTGGCGCGTGCGACGATGGCCTGCACGCGATTGCGCGCGCCGGGCCGCTGCGACCAATCCTTCAAGCGCACGAACAGCTGACCCGATGCCTGACCGCGGCCCGCGAAATTGAACCCGGAGACGGTGAACACGCCCAGTACGGCGTCCTTTTCCTGTGTCATGAAGTAGTCCCGGGCCAGATCCAGCGAGTGCTGCGTGCGCTCCAGGCTGGCACCGGGCGGCGAAGTCACGGTCGCAAACATCGTGCCCTGGTCTTCGTCGGGAAGGAACGAACGCGGGATCCGCACGAACAATACCGCCATCACGATGACGATGAGCGCAAACACGCCGAGATAGCGGCCGGTATTCGCCAGCAGATGCACGACGGCGCGTTCATACTTTTGGTTGCCGCGCTCGAAGCGGCGATTGAACCAGCCAAAAAAGCCCTTGGAGGGACGGCCGTGTTTGCGCGGTCGCAGGACGGTGGCGCACAACGCGGGGGTAAAGATCAACGCGACCAATACCGACAGGATCATGGCGGACACCATGGTGATCGAAAACTGGCGGTAAATCACGCCGGTCGATCCGCCGAAGAATGCCATGGGCAGAAACACCGCGCTCAACACCAAGGCGATGCCGACGAGGGCGCCGGTGATCTGCTGCATCGATTTCCGGGTCGCCTCCTTCGGCGACAAATTCTCCTCCTCGATGACGCGTTCGACGTTCTCGACCACGACGATGGCGTCGTCCACCAGCAGGCCGATGGCCAGCACCATGGCGAACATGGTCAGAACATTGATGGAATAGCCGAATATCTTCAGAACACCGAAGGTGCCCAACAGCACGACGGGAACGGCGATGGTCGGAATCAGAGTTGCGCGTATGTTCTGCAGGAACAGCAACATGACCAGGAACACGAGGCCGATGGCCTCGAACAGGGTTTTTACGACATCTTCGATCGAGATCCTGATGAAATCGGTGCTGTCGCTCGGATAGACGAACTTGAGCCCGGCGGGAAACGTCGGTCGCAGTGTCTCCATGGTGGCGCGGACTGCGGCGGCGGCGTCGAGCGCATTGGCGCCGGTGGCGAGCTTCACGGCAATGCCGGACGCCGGGTAGCCGTTCCACTTGACGTTGCTGAATTGATAGACCTCGCTGCCAAGCGAGATGCGCGCCACGTCGCGCAAGCGCACCCGTGATCCGTCGGTATTGACCTTGAGCAGGATGGCCCCGAATTGCTCCGGCGTGTGCAGGTACGTCGGACCGATGATCGTGGCGTTGAGCTGCTGTCCTGGTACAGCAGGCAGACCGCCGAGTTCTCCCGAGGCCACCTGCACGTTCTGTGCTTGAATGGCGGCGCTCACGTCGGCAGGGGTCAGAGAGAAATTGTTGAGCTTGGCCGGATCCATCCAGATGCGCATGGCATATTGCGAGCCAAAAGCCTGGTAGTCGCCGACGCCCGCCGTGCGGCTCAACGGGTCCTGAACGTAGGAGGCGATGAAGTCGCCGATATCGGCGCTCGTCATGCTGCCATCGGTCGAGTAGAAGCCGATGATCAACAGGAAATTTCGCGTGGACTTGGCGACGCGAATGCCTTGCTGCTGGACCTCGAGGGGCAGCAGCGGCGTCGCCAACTGCAGCTTGTTCTGCACCTGAACCTGGGCGATATCGGGATCCGACCCCTGTTGGAAGTACAGCGTGATGGTCATGCTGCCGTCTTTGTCGCTCTCGGCGGAGAAGTACAGCAGGTGATCGATTCCCGACAATTGCTGTTCAATCACCTGCACCACCGTACTCTGTACGGTGTCGGCCGACGCGCCCGGATAGTTGACGGTGATGGCGATTGCGGGCGGTGCGACGCTCGGATACTGGGCAACCGGCAGCGTACGCAACGCCAGAGCGCCGGCCAGCATGATGACGATGGCGAGCACCCATGCAAATATGGGACGTTCGATGAAAAACTCGGACACGAGCGCCGGCCTACTGCTTCGCCGACGATGTCAGCGGCTGCCCATCCAGTTCCCCCGGTGCCAACTCATGTGCATGCACCGTGTCACCGCTCTTCACACCCTGGATCCCGCTGATGATGATCCGGTCGCCCGCGGCCACTCCGTCGCTAATGAGCCATTGATCTCCGATGGCCCGCTCGGTGGTCACGATTCGCTGGCTGGCCTTATTATCCGGCCCGACGACAGTCACCATCGCATCGCCCCGTTGATTGTGGGTGAGCGCCCGCTGCGGCACCAGCAATCCGTGCTCGTTGACGCCTTCGTCGAGCCGTTCGCGTACGAACATACCCGGCAACAGCGTATCGTCCGGATTCGGAAATACCGCGCGCATCGTCACCGAACCCGTGCCGGAATCGACGGTGACTTCGGTGAATTGCAGCTTGCCGTTCGATCCATAGGTGGTGCCATCCTCCAGGATCAACTTCGCCTCGGCCTGCGAATCTCCCGTTTGCTTCAACTTGCCCTGCGCCAAAGCGCGCCGCAGTTCCAGCAGCACCGTGCTTGCCTGGGTTACGTCCACATAGATCGGATCGAGCTGTTGTATCACCACCAGCGCCGTGGTTTGACCCACGGCGACCAATGCGCCCTCGGTCACCGAGGAGCGGCCGGTGCGGCCCGTGATCGGCGCATATACTTTGGTATAAGCCAGATTGATTTTCGCCGTGTCCACGGCGGCCTTCGCGGAAGCGACGTCCGCCAGCGCTTGGTCCTGCGAGGCCACGGCATTGTCGTAGTCTTGTTGACTCACGGCCCGCGCTTCGCTCAAAGGCTTGTAACGCTGCGCCAGCAGCCGGGTCGATGTCGCCGTCGCTTGCGCCCGCGCCAGCGCTGCTTCCGCGCTCTCGAGATTGGCCTGAAATGGCGCTGGGTCGATCTGGTAAAGCTGCTGCCCCGCCTTGACTTGACCGCCTTCGGTGAACAGTCGCTTGAGAATGACGCCACTGACCTGTGGACGAACCTCAGCGATGCGATAGGGCACCGTCCGGCCGGGTAACTCGGTGATGATCGGCACCGGTCGCTGCGCCAGTGTCACGACGGCAACTTCGGGTGGTCCCTTGGGCGGTGGCGCACTCTCATGCGAGCACGCCGCCATTAGGAGGGCGCATACCAATAAGCTTATCCGCATGTCATTCCAAATGATCGAGCGTTACCAACGCTTCGGGTTATAAACTATAGTGCCAGATTAAACCGCCGCCGGCACGGCGTTGGCCTTGCGTCTCAAGGATGGCCGGACTCCGTGTTCGGCGCCTCGGAGGGGGGCGCATCCTGCCACCCGCCGCCGAGTGCCTTATATAATTTCACCAAGTCCGTGCTCTGCGCGAGCACAGCCTGCGCGAGTTGCTGTTGCGCCTGCACAGTCTGGATCTGCACGGTCAGAACCGAGATGTACGTGATCAGGCCATGCTGATAGGCATCGACGTCGACGGCGAGCGCCCTTTGATTCGACGCCAATGACTCTTTGAGGGCAGCGGTACGTAAAGCGTCTTGACGCAGATTGCTGAGCCCATCCTCCACCTCCTGCAATGCGCCGAGCACCGTCCTGCGATACTGCAACGCGGCCTCGGCAGCTTGCGCCCGCGACAGGCGAACATTGGCCACCAGAGCGCCGCCATGAAATATGGGCACGGACACGCTGGAACCGAAGGTGTAGAACCTGCTGTCCCAATCGAAAAGATAGCCGGGGCTCAAGTTTCGCAAGCCGTAGGAGCCCGTCAGGGAGATATCGGGAAACAAGGATGCCACCGATACGCCCACTTCGGCGGTCGCGGCATGCAATGTGGCCTCCGACTCCCTGATATCCGGTCGGCGGCGCGCCAGCGTTGCCGGCAGACCGACGGGCACGGCTTGCGGCAGCGCGGGCAGTTCGCCGCTCTCGCCGAATTCTGCATCCAAGGCTTCCGGGGTTTGTCCGGTCAACACGGCGATCGCATGGCGGGAGGTGGCGATGGTCTGATCGTACGGGGGCAGGTCGGATTGCAACGACGCCAGCTGCGCACGGGCCGTGTCGACATCAGCTTCGCCCGCCAGGCCGTGTTGATGCCGGCTTTGCGTAAGTTCGAGTACGTCGCGCTGTGCGGCGATTTGGTCGGCGGTGGCCTTGCGCAGCATTTGCGCAGCGCGTAACTGGAAATAGGTCTGCGCTACCTCGGCACGCAGCGACACCAACAGATCATTGCGCGCCTCGACGGTGGCGAGACTGTTTGCATCCGCCGCCTCGACCGCACGGCGCACCTTGCCGAACAAATCCAGTTCCCATGAGGCATCGAAGCCCAGCTGAAAGATATTCACCGGCTTTTCCAGTGTGCCGAGCAGATTCTGCTCGTTCGGAGACGTGACGTTCACGTTCTGCGATTTGAGAATACCGGCGAGGCCCAGCTGATCGCGATTAAAGCTGGCGGTGCCATTGAGGCTCGGCAGACCCTGGGAACGGGCCTGTTGCGCCTGATTGCGGGCTACCACAATTCGCAGGAAAGAGGCCTTGAGATCCAGATTGCCCGCGGCAACTTGCGACTCCAGCCGATCCAGCTCGGGATCGTGAAACTCCTGCCACCAGAAGGATTGCGGCGCCGCATCCGCAGCCTCGGCGCCAACCGTGCCCGCATAATGGTCGGGCACCGGTTCTTTCGGTTCGGTGAAATTCGGTCCGACCTTGCACGCCGCCAAGGTGCAAACCGCCGCCAGTGCCCACGCCGTTCGTGCGGCGCGCATCAGTGGCCTCCGGCGGCGGCGCCGGCTTTCTTGACGGAAGAGAATAGGAATGTGAAGGGGACGTAGGCGAAGGCCAGCAGTGCGCAGTAAAGAAACACATCCTTGTAGGCCAGCAGTCCCGCCTGCGCGATGAGAGTCTGGTAGGTCTGTGCGAGTGCCACTTGGGTCGCATCGCCGGCGGCGGTGCTGAAGTTGCGGATCGCACTGCTCAAGTGCGACAGCATGTTGCTGAAGTTCGCGTCCGCCCGGCTCAAATGCGTCGAGAGATAGGCCATGTGGGTCTGCGTTCGGGACGTGATGATCGCGGTCGATACCGATATGCCGATGGAGCCCGCCACGTTGCGAAACATCGTGTACAAGGCGGCGGCGTCACCCTGCATTTTCTGCGGTATGGTTTGATAAGCCAGCACGCTCGCCGGCACGAACAACAATGCCAGCGGTCCCGCCTGCGCGGCGCGAATCAATACCAAGTGAGTGAAATCGATATTGGGCGCAATATTACGCGAATACAACAAGCCACAGCCCATCGAGAAGAAGCCGAGCCCAAGCAAGTAGCGCGTTTGCACACGAGACAAGAGCAGACCGACCACGGGAATCAGAAAAATGACGGCCAATGCACCAGGACTCAAAACCAACCCGGCCAAGGTCGCCGTGTAGCCGAGGTGCTGCTGCGCCAGCTGCGGGATGAGGACCGCGCTGCCGTACAGCACGGTGGCGAACACGGCAATGGCGCAGCAGCCGAGTGCAAAGTTGCGATCCTTGAGGACGCGCAGATCGACCACGGGTTTGGCTGCGTACAGCAGCCAGCCCACCGCCGTGGCACCGCCGACGGCCGCGAGGGCTCCAAAGGTGCGAATCGACGGCGAGGAGAACCAATCCTCATCCTCGCCCCGATCGAGCATAATTTGAAAACATGCAAAGGTAAGCGCGATCAAACTGATGCCGATGTAGTCGATCGAAACTTTGGCTTTCCTGAGCCAGGGCGGATCCTCGACGAGTGCCATCACCCCGAAGGCGGTCAACACACCCACCGGTACGTTGATGAAGAACACCCAGCGCCAGCTGAAGCTGTCGGTGATCCATCCGCCCAAGGTTGGGCCCAGTACCGGCGCGACGATGGTGGCAACTGCAGTCAAGCTGAACGCGCGGCCGCGTTGCGCCGGTGGAAAGGTGTCGAGAATGATCGACTGCTGATTGGGCTGCAGGCCGCCGCCGAAGAAACCCTGCGCCACCCGGAAGATGATCAGCTGCGGCAGACTCGTGGCGATGCCGCAGAGGAAGGAACACACGGTGAAGGCGGTGATGCAAATCACGAAGTAGCGCTT
>Ga0116227_10015376_pt1 | contig 11342 bp, 8 predicted proteins | sample S1TSphgellanicum_FD_89693 | JGI IMG/M metagenome (GOLD analysis project Ga0116227, IMG submission 89693) | Host-associated microbial communities from peat moss isolated from Minnesota, USA - S1T2_Fb - Sphagnum magellanicum MG | ecosystem: Host-associated > Plants > Peat moss > Unclassified... | reverse complement strand
GCCCTTCTTTTGCCCATAACTTGGGCTGCAGATGTCCGAATGGCCAATGCGAGGCCATTTTCGATATCTACGTTTCAAGACCTTTTCAATGACACCAAGAACACCTCAATGCAAGGTGTTTTCAGCCTTGCTGTTGAGCTCTGAACATTCAAGAGTCCCGGAGAACTCCAAACCTCCAACTTTTCCAAGTGTTGGGCTTCACCCCCACATTTGGCCAAAGTGGGGTTGCGACATAGAATCCCATCTAAAAGTGGGATTGTGCGGGTGAAGGCACATGAGTTGCCTTGTGTGGCTGGATCAACCATCCATTTCATGTTAGGAAAAACTTGGGAAAAGGAATGCATGGGAAGTTATGGCATAATGTGTGTTATGCGGGTGTTGGATGAGTGTGAGCCCAAGGAAGCCACCAAGTTGGTGACTTCCGCCAAGTGCATAAAACAAGTTTTGGAAGAGTTCCCGGACGCGATGCCCAAAGAGTTGCCCGAAGACCTGCCCCTGAGAAGACGAGTTGATCATGCGATTGAAATGGTACCGGGAATGACACCTCTTGCCAAGGCCCCATATAAAATGAGCCATGAAGAGTTAAAAGAGCTTAAGGTTCAAGTTGAAGAACTCTTCGCGAAAGGTTACATCAAACTAAGCAAATCACCATACGGGGCACCCGTCCTTTTTGTTCACAAGAAGGATGGGATGTTGAGATTGCGTGTTGATTATAGAGCACTCAATAAGGCAACGGTGAAGAACCGGTATCTTTTGCCACGAATCGATGATCTATTTGATCGTCTCTCGAGAACCAAGGTATTTAGTAAGATTGATCTATGTTCGAGATATTACCAAATTCAGATTGTGGAAGGGGACAAAGAAAAGACCACTCGTCGCACAAGGTATGGTTCATACGAATTCATGGTGATGCCCTTTGGGCTCACCAATGCCCCCACCACATTTTGCATTCTCATGAATGACATTTTTCGGGAATGACTCGATGACTTTGTAGTCGTTTACATAGACGACATTTTGATCTATAGTGGCTCCTTGGAAGAACATGCGAAGCACCTCTTGAAGGTGTTCCAAAAGCTAAAGGAAAACAAGTTATATGCCAAGTTCGAGAAGTGTGAATTTGGGGTGACGGAAGTGAACTTCCTTGGACATACGATAACTCAAGAAGGTTTGAAGATGGATGATCACAAGGTCAAGGCAATTGTGGATTGGGAACCACCCAAGTCAGTGCCGGCCTTAAGATACTTTTTGGGATTGGCTTCATATTATCGCAAGTTCATAAAGAACTTTGCGAAGATAGCCTCACCCTTGACAAACCTCTTGAAGAAGTCCGCCATCATTTACGAATGGGAAGGAACATGCGATGAAACCTTTGAAACCTTAAAAGGTATTTTGGTGAAGGTGCCGGTGTTGAAGTTGCCCGACTTTGACAAAGACTTTGAGATCCATTCCGATGCCTCCGACTTTGCAATTGGAGGAGTCCTAGTGCAAGAAGGAAGACCAATGGCATTTGGGAGCAAGAAGCTGAGTGAGACGAAGCGAAGGTGGCCAACACATGAAAAAAATTTGTGGGCGGTCAGACATTGTCTCAAGACTTGGGGCCATTACATAGGTTCCAAAGATGTGGTGGTGTGGACCAACAATGTGACCTTGAAGTATTTTGCCACCCAACCCAAGTTGTCATCCAAACAAGTAAGGTGGCAAGACACATTGGCATTGTTCAATGTGGACATTCGACACAAGCCCGAGAAGGACAACATAGTGCTTGATGCGTTGAGTCAGAAACACCAACTTAGAGTGGTGTATGCGGGAAAGACGGAACTTCAAAAAGAAGTTCGACTAACAAGCCGCTGAGATGCATTTGCCAAAGAGGTAAGGATAAACATTAAAATGGAGCCAAGTCCCACTTCCATTTGTAAAATGGATTATTGTGGTACAAACAAAAATGACTTTATGTGTCAGAAGGGAAAATGAGGGACACCATTTTGAAAGAATGTCATGATGGACCGCTTGCAGGCCATGGTGGTGCAAAATGCACCACCACCTTCTTAAAGAAGTCATATTATTGGCCCAACTTGAAGGATAGTGCATAGGAGTATGTGAAGACTTGTTTAACTTACCAACAAAACCAAACCCTCAACAAAAAGCAAGCGGGTTTGTTGTAACCTTTGCCAATTCCCGAAGGGTCGTGAGAAAGTGTGTCCATGGATTTCATGGTAAGCTTGCCCCCATCAAGGGGATTCAATGCCATCATGGTGGTGGTGGATCGATTTAGCAAGATGGCACATTTCATTCCCACAAAGGATGAGGCCACGGCCCAAGAAACTGACAAGTTGTTTTTCACACATGTTTTTAAGCATCATGGTCTTCCAAAGGACATAATTTCGGATCGAAACCCAAAATTCACAAGTAAGTTTTGGCGAGCCTTGTGGAAGAGAATGGGGTCGGAGCTCAAGATGAGCACTTCCCTCCGCCCCCAAACCGATGGGCAAACCAAGAAGGTGAACTTAATGATCCAACAAATCCTAGGGAATTATGTGGTGACGGATCAACAAGATTGGGTGGACCACTTGGAATTAGCCGAGTTTTGTTACAACAACTAAGAACACTCCACAACGGGGTCCACCCCCTTTCAAATGGTGATGGGCAAATCACCAATTGTGCCCATGATTTGGGCAGCACATGGACAACCCCCGAGTGATGCAAGTGAGGAAATGCCAATGGTCACACAACTTGATGAAGAAAGACAGCGCCTTTGGGAGGTGGCAAAGGCCAGCTTGGAAAAGGCGAACAAAAGGTACAAGGATTTTGCGGACAAGTCTCGATGAAAAGTGAAGTTTCAAGAAGGGGACGAAGTGTGGTTGAACATCAAGAATTTTCGGTTGCCAAAAGGTTTAAGTCATAAGTTTTTGGGCCCATATGTAGGCCCATTCAAAGTGTTGGGAAATAAACTTTCTGACACTTATAAGTTAGAACTACCAGAAAACCTTGGAGTTCATCCCACATTTCATGTGTTTCTTTTGAAGTTGGTCTCCCGTGATGCCTCAAGGCCTAATCGAGAGCACAACTCAAGGCCCTCACCAGACTTGGTTCATAATGAATTAGAGTTTGAAATGGAGGTTGTGCTCAAGTCAAGGTAACTAAGAGGATGAGAGTGGGAGTACTTAATGAAGTGGAAAGGATACCATCCAATAGACGCATCTTGGGTGAATGAATCCGACATGGAACATGCCTAAGAAGCCATAGAAGAATTCCACACTAGACCGGCAAAAAAAATACGTAAAAATGATGAGGACATCACCTTTCTTTTAGTGGGGCAGAATGTCACATAAAATGTATCACATCAAGTTGCAAGTGAAATAAAAAGCTAAAACTTCCAAAAGATTGTATCACAAGAATTTTTGCATAAAGGCAAATAGGGTTGTCAAATGGCATTGGACAAATGGAACCATCTTGCGTAAGCTCGAATCAAAATCGAACTCCTACTTTGGGGTTAAGGAAAACTTGGCCCCAAAAGAGGAGGCAAACAAGGTGAGCTTGTGGGGACATGCACAAGCTTTAAGTGCATCCCAAAAGGTTGGTTGGTATTGATAGCCAACATGGGAAGTCATGACCCCGTTCGCGTACTTTACGTAAGGTTGGGAAAGGAGTCGTGTTAATAACTTAGGTCAAGATTAGACTTGATTTGAGTCCTCATGAAGGGAAAATGGAAAGAATGGCCTCCCAAATGAGGGCTCAGTCAATTAGGCTAGTTTAGTTTTTTGACAAAGCAAGAGTTAAGGGTTTTCTATGAGATGCCCTTGGACTTGCCAAGAAAGTGTTGGAAATTTGGGGACACTTAAATTAGCTTGAGGCAAGGTCCTACTACAAAAGGTGGCATTTAATGGCCAAGGATTTAAAGAAAGCGATTGTAATTGCGAAAGGAAATTTTTAAGTGTCAATGAGGACAGTGACCATTTCTTCTAGTGGGGGAGAGTGTCGCAACCCCACTTTGAGGGAAGTGTGAGGTCCCCATTCACACTCCCGAAAACGGGACTTGGGAGTCCTTCGGGACTCTTGAAGACTTAGAACTCGATTGCAGGGGTCAAAACACCTCACATTCAGGTGTTCTTTATACCATTGGAAAGGTTTCGGAATGTAGATGTCCAAAATGGCCTCGCATGAGCCATTTGGACATCTGTAGCACAAATTATGGGCGAAAGAAGGGCCGGGAGTCAAATTGGCAATTTGACTCCCGACCACTAAAAGTCACGAATCGACCTGATTTCGGTGTGTGCAGGTGGAGTGCGACACAGCGTTGGAAAGCTCTCGAGGAGAGCTACAAGTTTGCTTTAGACCTCGTCCCAATCGGAGGGCGGAACGAGAAGTTATGAACGCCCAAAGTCCCGGGAGTCCAAATCAGGGCAGTTTCGGGACTCCACTTTGGGAGTCCCTGGAAAAAGTGCCATTCGGATACAAGTGCAGTGAGACGCAAAGAATACTATATGGGAGGAAGGCGGTGGCTTCCCCCGAGTCCGGGCCATGGTGAGTCAAGTGAGTCCAAGGTTGCCCATGACTTGTCCCAACACCAAAAATGTGCAGAATGAGTTCTAACCAACTTGTTGGTTGGATTTGGATGCAGGACCAAATAACTAAGTAGCTTGTCGCTTTTCCTAGTCTAATTCCGGAACTTCCAACACGCCCCTCTCACCCCCTTTAGTGCCGAAAGCTGGGAGCGGCACCAAGTTCCAACTATTTCCGTTTTTTAACATAGTTGGACCCTTTTTGGGTCTAACAAGGAACTTGGGGGCGCGTCAAATAAAGTTATTCAAAAATGTAATAGCCATGTATAACTGCAGATCTAACAACTTTGAATGCGAATTACAAGTCACAAATCACCCCTTAACAAAGGTTTTTAAAGAAAAATGCATCGGTCAAAATCTAGGAGGGATCACCAAATGAGATGCATCATCAAGATTTCTTCTTGACTTTAAAAAATTGTGGCAATAAACTATTTATTTTGTGCTTCCTAGTTAGTCCCATGGTGTTCAAACAAATTACAACATAATTTAGATACAGATAACACATTAATAACCAACTTCAATTTGAAATGAGCAATTAGCAAGCTTCAACTCATAGGTTGTAATAAAAATAAAATTGAAACACACAATCTATAGATAATAGAGCAGCGACTTATAGATTCCAAAGGTGATAATAATGATCACTAAGTCAATTTTTGTTCATAATGACTGGGGTTTACAAGCTTCAACTCATAGGTTGCAACATAACAAAATTGACATTCATAGTCTATAGATAATAAAACATTGAGTTGCACATTCTAGAGGTGACAATAGTGAACATTGAACAAAACCTTGAAAACACACAAACCTTTGAAAGCATGATGCAAATTGAAATCACACAAAAATATGAAAATTCAAAGCACATACTTAATTTGGAGACTTGAAGGTTCCAACTTCTTGTTGCATCATGACAACATGTTGCCCAACCATCATATCCAACAAGTGACAAAACTTGCATGCCCCATTACTAGCTACCATTAATTTTCATTATGTCAAGGTCCTTTGCAACTTTAGTTCCTAACTTCTTAGAAATGGTGTGCTCCATAATGATGGCAAGTAGTGGCCACTAGTGATAAAGATCCTAAACCCTTTGTGCTATGTTAGTGAACTCAACATCATCTATAGTGCTACGATGCAATTGATCCATATTAGGTGGGGCTAATTGGTGATAGGTGCTACATGGATGACAATTAGAACTAATGATTCAACTTAAGGTTTAAGGTGCAAGTTGGTGATCCAATTCGATAGCACCAGTGATACACAATGATATTGTAGTTATTAGAAAAAATCATTTATTTAATTTTGCATGACCTTTTTTTTCCTTTGCTTTTTGACTTTTTTGCCAATTATAAAAATGATGGTGAAAACACATTCAATAACTAGTTTTGCGTCCTATGAACTAGAGGGATGAAATTGTAAATGCTAGATAATACTACCTAAATTACTTATGGCTTCAAAAGGTGCCACCTTACACATAAGGTTTCCACAACCTGAGGAGCCCTAGGTTTTTTGAGGTGCCTTTTAACTAAGGGAGAGAAATTATCCAATTTTTCACACTAGCTATGACCCTTGAATTTGGGCATTGCTAAAAATTGGGCCTAAGCACTAGGTGATATCTATGGAATGGGCCTTACCATACACATCATGACATTAGTTTTGGACCAAGCTCAAATATACTACCCAAGTTCAAATCTTGTTATGTGTAAGGTAAAGCCTTAGGGTGGGGACATACCCAAAATAAGAGTCTTAGGATAAGGTGCTAGCTAAGTAGAGCTTCAAAATTTGGAACTTACCCTCACGAATGGGTTTTACCCATGGTAAAACATAAGGCAAATGATATCATCAACCTAAATGCTGATCATGAGGTGAAGTGGGAAGGATCTTACACCTATAGGTAACTGTAAGATCCTTGCAATTCTTATGTCTACTTTTGGAAAGTGAGAAAAATCATACACTTATAAGTAGGTGTAAAATCCTTTTGATTCTTAAGTAGAGCCCTGCTTTTTTTTTTCCCTAGGAGATTTATTCATGAATAAAAGTGTTTTCCAAATAAATGAAGAAATTTCTATAAGCATTTTTTGTATAAGGTAAAGGCCCTAGGTGAGGGTATTATCAAAATAAGGGGCCTAGGATGAGGCAATAGCCAAGTTTGAACTTGCATTTTGGGAAAGTGTTTTACTTATGGGCATCACCCATCATAGAACATGAGGCTAAAGTTATCATGAACATGAATCACAAAGTGAGAAGCAACTTACACGTATAAGTAGTGAACTTACACATATATTTTCCAATGTTGGGTGGGTATCACAAATCCCCCTGGGCATCAAAGTTTGAACCCCCTAAGTTGTCACACCGAGTGATACCTTGCTCGAAAATCGGATCATCAGTTTTCATTTGTGTGAGAACCGTTTGGTGAAAATCGGTTAAAATTTTTAAAAATAAAAATAGTGAGACCCGATTAAGGTCTAACCCTTTACCTAGGTTAAAGTCTTAAGAGAATCCTATGTGAAAAAATCAGGGTTAGGTGAAGGTGCCACATTCCAATGCCCACTTCCAAGCAACCCTAATTTTTAAAAATAAAATGCATTTTTCTCCCTTAGTTCTTCCTCTTGCATTTTTTTCACTTGTGTTCACAAAGGTTGGGTGTTGTGTGTGTTGTGTTCTTTAGTGTTTTTGTGTTGTGTAGATTTTGGAGTTTGGAATTTGGATCATAGAGTTAACTTTTTTTCCTTTTTCTTTATTTTTTTCCTCACCTTTCCTCACTCTCACACTCTTTTTTTTTTTCCTTTTTTTTCCCTTTCTACTTCTTTCTTTTGAGCTTCTTGTCTTCTTGCCTAGCTTTGCTATTTTGCTTTGTTGCTTCAAGGCCTTATCCTATTGCCTCAAGTGGCTATTTCATCGCCTTGTTCTGCCTTGTGCTGCCTTGAGTTGTTGCTTCGTCGCCTTGTCCTACTACCTTGACCTACTACCTTGTTGCCTTGTTATGCCACATGTTGTTTTGAATTGCCTTGTTGCCTCAAGCTACCTTGTTGCGTCACTGCTTGGAGTTGCTTCTTGCTACTTCTGCCTTTTTTTGCCTCAAGCTGCTTTGTTGTTTCTCCTTTGTTACATCGCTACCTTTCGTTGCTTTTTCTTGCTTTTGCTTCTTGTTACCTCTTGTTGCTTCATTGCCTCAAGCTACCTCACATGCTTCACTTCCTTTTTGCCTCACTTTACCTTGCTGGTTGGCTACCATCGCACCCAAGGTACTTTTTGACCCCCCCCATTTGTTGTTTTGGTGCCTCATTGCCTCACACCTTGCTGCCTTGTTACCTTGTTACCTTGTGTTGGTTGGTACTTCCTTCCTCTCATCTTTTGAAAGGAGGAACTTGGAGCTTGGAGAAGCAAGCTCTCCAGCAACCAGAGAAGGTTAGTTTTTTTTTTTTGTGAACACTTAATTTTCTTTTGTTAAGTAGTTTTTTGTTTTAGATTTATTTTCTATTCTATGTTGGCTTTATTTTTTTAATTCTTGTAATATGTTTGTTTATAAATGTAACTTGTATTTTTGTTTGTTAATGTGCAAGATATCCATAAACCCAAATAATTTTTCCAAAAATAATCATCATTATACATTTTTGTAATCTTAATGAGAGAAACGTGAGTGATTTTATTTCTTAATTTTCAACCCCATTGTTTGTAAATGTTCTTTCAAAATTCATAACCTTTAAACCCATTGTTTTTGTAAATGTTTTTTCTAAATTCTAAACCGTTGTGAATATTTGGTTTTTGCTTTCTTTTTTGTTTGTGAATTTTTTTGGAATTGTTTGTTAATAGAGTTTGCTTGAAAATCTTGTGTTTTGGCTTTAGAAATACTCTTGTGACAATTGTCAATGGAATAGTCTTTTACAAGTGAAAATGTTGTAATTGAAAAATAATGAAAATTGAAATATGTATGAATGATGAAATTATGGAAAAAAATGTAAATGTGTAAACAGAAATGAGCAAGAATTTAGAAAATGAAAGAGAAAAACAAATGAAGATAAATCTTTAAAAACTACATGCACAAAAAAAAGGTTGGAAACCACATGGAAGATTATCTTTGTGTTGGAGTTTTTTTTGTGTCAATGATAATGCAGAAATTGACCTTGAAAATACACAAATCATGCATTGTATCCTTTGTTATCAAAAACTTGCAATAGGAATAAATTAAAAAACTCAAGCAAGGAAAGGATTGATTTTTTATTACAAGACAAATGGAATAACTTTAAAAAAAAGACATGTGGATGCAAATCACAATGTTATTGCAAAAATGTTTGAAGAATAACTCTTTGTTAAAAGGAAAACAATAAAAACAACTAGCAAAGAAAGAACTATTGTGTCTGGTGGGTCAATTTTAAAATTATTTTCTATCAAAAAATCCTTCAAGAAAGAAGATGTGCCACATAAATATTTTTTAGAAGACTTGGGTCTTTTGATTGTCAAAAACAATTAAACAATTTAGTTTATGGAGAACATGTGGTTGAAACATTTAGTTTTGTGTTTATGTCCAAAATTAAATTTCCTTTCTAGAAGGCCATTTTCACAAAAGATATTACTAGGGTTAATTGAGAAGACAAATCAACAATATGTTCTTATTACATTGGAAAAATGTTTTTTTACAACAACTAGCTTTGATTTTTGGATGTGTAAGGGAGCTTATGATGTTTTTGCATTAATGATCAATTTTTTGGGTAGTGATTGGTAGCCAAAACATGTAACTATTGGTTTAAAGCAACATAGATTATTGGTCAAACATTGGCTAAAAGTTTGATAGAATTATTGGGCAAATATGGTTTAAGAAAAATAAATCATTGTTTATATCAAAGATGAGGGGTCAAATCTTGATGTAATGACTACTGTATTGAAAGTTGTTGTAAATTGTGAATCTTTTGGTTTAAAAGAGAACTTTCAAGGCACTTATTTTGGGCATGCTTTTTCAAAAGCATGTCAATATGGCACTATAAATGAAAAGGTGTGGAAGGATTTGAAGTATGTTTCTATTTAATGTACTTAAGCAAATTTGCAAAAGTGCATCACTTGGTTTAAAAAATCTGGAAAGGGAAGGCAGGAATGGAACAAGGCTTGTGTTAAGATTGACATTCGCCCCAAAAATTGAACATTTTAGTGAAAACTAGGTAGCCCTTTTTGTGTCACTATTATTTCAATAGTTTACAATTTTTGAGGTTTTGATTATATAAGATAACCAATTTTTTCTATTATTAGTTGTGTTAGAGGTTTACTAATAAGGTCATTATGTTTTAAGAGGACTTACAATTTCGTTTTGCCATTGTGCTATGTTATAGCAAACAGACTATTGTGAGAGTCATTGGTCGAGTGCCTCCACCCTCCAACTTGGTACATTTTTAGATTATAGTGGATTGTTTTTCTCCAGTTGTTTCTGCTTGTGTTCTTAACTAGTTCCATGGACATTGGCTCCTCAATAATGCTTTACACTCTGCTATTTCCATGAGTTTGAAACTGAAAAAAGAAAATTAAATTATTTTTTCATTTGCAAGCCTAATGGAAGATGATTCCATTGTTTGTGATGAATTATTTTTGCTGGCCTCTAACATTAGAAGGGAGGTAATCAATGTGCTAGATTCTTTCCTTTCATTCTTGAAGAAATATGAAAATAAGAATTCTCATAATATGATCTCTTTAATGTTAGACCCTGGGTTTAAGAGTCTTTGTATAGTATCTTCATTTGTTGGAAAGGAGCAAGGTGTTGCTCTTGTTGAGGAATATGATAGAAAAACATTGTATCCTATGTTGGTGAAATGCTCTGAGCATTTGCATCCTTTGGTAAGGTTAGATAGGAATTGTGTTTACTAATATATTTTTGAACATGATTGCAATTTGGATATTTTTGAGCAAATTGCAAGCACAAATGAACTGACAGAAAAGCTTGTGAAGAGGGAGTTGCTGATTTTCAGGAGATATCAATTAGATGTTAAGGACATCAAATGTCCTCTTTAATGGTGGCAGAAACATGAAGCAATGTTTACTATAGTTGGATTTTTAACTTGGCATATTTTGGGTGTTGTTGGATCTCAAATTGAAACACATATATATATATATATATATATATATATATATATATATATATTTGGCTAGAATACTTACTAACCTTAAGAGATGTTGTTTGCAAATTGAAAATTTAGAGAAGTTGATATTTGTCCACAAAAAATAACCTAATGATCTTAGAATAGGTTGTAAGTCTCCATCTAATTTAGTGGAATTCCTTGAAAGGGATGTAGATCTAGAAGAGGAATTAAGAAGAGTTTGAAGGTGAATCTAAAAATGATGAAATTGTTGAAGTGTAAAACTTTAATAAATAAAATACTATTCAGTGTTAAAAAGCTGTTTGTAACAATGTTTGTAATTTTTTCATTAGTAAGAAAAATAAAAAAATTTAGATTTTTAATTTTATGCAATTAAAAAAAACCAATTAATAAGTAATACCTGGTTTGTGAGAACTGGGGAAAGGGAACTGACTGTTTTCAAAAATTTGAGAATCGGCATATTGAGAACCGGTTTTTCTCAAAATTTTGAGAACTGGCATATTGAGAACCGATTAATTAAAAAATAAATTGATACCCTTGTCTGGCATATAAATTTTAGGGAAAACAAAAAGTGGAAACCAAACCCTTTTATAAATTGTTTTACGATAACCGGATCCAGCGCGCATCATAAAAATGTGATACCCGTCCAACTCTGATATTTTCCTCCCATGAATATAAGGTACCCTCCACGTACACTAGGAATTTT
>Ga0116227_10015375_pt1 | contig 11342 bp, 8 predicted proteins | sample S1TSphgellanicum_FD_89693 | JGI IMG/M metagenome (GOLD analysis project Ga0116227, IMG submission 89693) | Host-associated microbial communities from peat moss isolated from Minnesota, USA - S1T2_Fb - Sphagnum magellanicum MG | ecosystem: Host-associated > Plants > Peat moss > Unclassified... | reverse complement strand
TCTCTTCCTGAAGATGTACAATTTAAAGCTTTGCGATTAATACCAGGTTTTGAAAAAGCAAAAATGTTTAGACCTGGTTATGCCATCGAATATGATTTCTTTCCACCTACTCAATTATCTTTAACCTTAGAAACTAAATTAATTAATAATTTATTTTTAGCTGGCCAAATTAATGGCACTACTGGATATGAAGAAGCCGCTTGTCAAGGATTTATGGCCGGCATAAACGCACACCAAAAAATAAATGATAAACATGAATTGATCATGAAAAGATCAGATAGTTATATAGGTGTTTTAATTGATGACCTAGTAACGAAAGGAACGGAAGAACCTTATCGTATGTTTACATCGAGAGCCGAACACCGTTTATTGTTGAGACAAGATAATGCAGATATTCGTTTATCTCCTATTGGCCATGAGCTTGGTTTAATCTCAGATGAGCGATTGGAAAAGGTAAAGCAAAAAATTGCTGATGCTGATGCATTAGTTAAATTTACAAAAAACCAAGGCATTGAAATGGCTGATGCAAATCCAATGCTGGAAAGTTTAGGTTCAAGTGCTTTAAATCAAAATGTTAAAATTAACAGTTTAGTTGCCAGGCCGCATGTTGGTTTACAAGATTTAATTAAAGTGAGCAAACCCTTAGCTAATGCCACTAAAGATTTAAATAAAGAAACGATTGAACAAGCAGAAATTAAAATAAAGTATGAAAGTTATTTTGAAAAGGAAAATGAAATTGTTGCCAAAATGCTAAAAATGGAAGACAAAGAAATTAATCCAGATTTTGACTATAATAAAATCGTTTCCATATCAAAAGAAGCAAGAGAAAAATTATTTAAAATAAAACCACGTACTTTAGGCCAAGCTTCCAGAATTTCTGGTGTTTCTCCTTCTGATATTTCAGTTTTAATGGTTTATATTAGTAAATAATTGATAATCAATATTTTAACTAAAAATAAAACGACTTAATTTAAGGCTATATAAAAGACTAAAAATATTTTTTATACATAATATTCAAAAATTGATAAAAATTCAGCAGAACGCTTAAAACATGTCAAATTTAACAAATCATTATTTCGGTGGTAAAAATTTTCTGGTAATTTTATGCTTAGCGCTAATCTCTGCATGTGCGAGTATACAAAATCCTCAGGGTGGGCCTAAAGATACCAAGCCACCAAAAGTTTTAAGTATGGTTCCAAAAAATCAGACCTTAAATTTTAATGCCAAAAAAATAGTTATTGAATTTGATGAATATTTTAAACTGAACAATGATTTTAAAGAATTCTCCATTTCGCCAGAACAGGAAAAAGCTCCCCTACTAAAAATAAAGCAAAAGAAACTTGAAATTACATTACTGGATAGTTTAGAAAAAAATACAACCTACACTTTAAATTTCGGAAAATCCATAGCTGATATTAATGAAGGCAATGTCCTTAAAAATTTTTCATATGTTTTTTCTACCGGACCAGAAATAGATTCATTATCTATAAGTGGTCAGGTTACCCATGCCTTAACTGGTGAAGCAGAAAAAGATGTAACTGTATTTATTTTACCTATAGCACGCGATTCGTTGTTTGGTAAAAAGCGTCCTTCTATTTACACCATAACTGATAGTACTGGTCTTTATAAACTGAACAACTTACGCAAGGGAGTTTATAAAATTTATGCACTGAAAGAAAATGGCGGCGATAAAATTTACCAGCAAGTATCAGATGAAATAGGCTATTTAAAAGAAAATTTGGTACTGCATACCAATCTCGATCATGTTAATTTAAAAGTATTTAAGGAATTGGCACCAGAGTTCAGGGTATTAGAAAGAAAACTAAATACGGATGGAAGCATTATTTTAACCTTTAATCAACAGTTAAAAAATCCTAAACTAATTGTAACAGATCCTGCTGCCATTGATGTTGGAAAAAGGGTTTATTTTAGCAAAACAAATGATACAGCAAAACTTTGGCTAAATGATCTCAGTTTCGATTCCGTCAAAGTAGCTATACAGGATCAGGGTAAAGTTTTACAAACCGTTAGTTTTACCCGTGCAAAAAAAGAAACCTATACACGCACACTAACCATAGCTGATAACACCTATGGGGCTAGGTTAAATCCTTTTAAGCAATACACACTAACTTTTCCTTTACCCATATTAACAGCTGATCCATCAAAAATCATTTTTTTAGAAGATTCCGTTAAAAGAGTAAATTTTGAACTTATAAAAGACAGTACTGACTTTTTAAAATACACGATTAAATACCCTTGGAAACAAAAAAGAACTTATGACATCAAATTTGGTGAGGGTACATTCACTGCTATTTTCAATACTAAAAATAAAGAGATAAATAAATCTTTCAAATTAGAAACGCCTGACAGCTACGGAACATTAACATTAAAAGTAGAAGTTCCTGATACAACAAAAAGTTATATTGTTGAATTTATTAATGAAAAGAAAGATGTTATAAAAGCATCTGTTATCAATAAAAATTCTACAATAAATTTTATCAATTACCCTGCAGGAAAATACTTTATAAGGGTGGTATATGATGAAAATAAAAATGGAATTTGGGATACCGGAAATATTAAAGCCGGCACACAGCCAGAATATATTTGGTATTCACCAACAGAAATGTCATTAAGGGCCAATTGGGAACGTGAAGAAAGGCTTGTTATACCATTGCCCCCTAAAGACTTAAACCTACTTAAACAGTAGGCTTAAACCATTCACTGTACATAATATAATTATCTGGTAATTTATTTAATAAAGCCCTCTGCTCATCTGTAATGGGTTTTATTTTTTTAGCTGGCATACCGGCATATAAGAAACCGCTTTCACATTTTGTATTTTCCAATACAACAGCGCCTGCAGCAATAATACAGTATTCTTCAATTAACGCATGGTCCATTACAATAGCACCCATCCCTATTAATACATGGTCATGAACAATACATCCATGTACAATTGCATTGTGTCCAACTGATACCCTATTCCCAATGTGGGTTGACGCCTTTAAATAAGTAGCATGAATAACGGCTCCATCCTGTATATTGCTATCATGACCAATTGTAATGGCATTTACATCGCCTCTAATCACTGCATTAAACCAAACTGAACAATTATCACCCATCGTTACATCGCCTACTATAGTGGCATTTTCTGCAATGAAATTATCTTTACCAAATTTTGGAAATTTATCTTTTACGGGTCGTATTAAAGCCATAATATATGATATCTAAAAATTTTTTTTGAATGAGAAATTAAATTAAAAAACAGTATCCATTAATTCTTCAGCATGTGCCGGATAATCTGTAGTATAATGTAATCCTCTGCTTTCTTTACGTTGCATAGCAGATTTTATAACTAAAAATGCGGTTTGAATTACATTTCTAAGCTCACAGAGTTTAACGGATACTTTATTATTTTTATAAAACTCTTCTGTTTCCTGATAAATTAAAAAAAGACGCCTGTGTGCCCTATCCAATCTAAAATCAGAACGTACAATGCCTACATAATCACCCATTACTTTTTGCAATTCGCGCAGATTATGGGTAACTAAAATATCTTCATTACTTTGTGTCACACCATGCGAATTCCAATCTGGTATATTTTCAGGGATTATGTTATTTTTAAAATTCTCAATAGCATCCTGATAAATGCGGTGTGCAAAAACTGTTGCTTCTAATAAAGAGTTAGAAGCCAATCGGTTAGCACCATGTAAACCTGTAGATGAACATTCACCACAGGCATATAAATTTCTTATAGATGAACGTCCATATTCATCTACCAAAATACCACCGCACATATAATGTGAAGCTGGCGTAACAGGTATATAATCTTTTGTCATATCTATACCAATAGATAGGCATTTGGCATATATATTAGGAAAATGCTTTAGAATATCGGCCTTACTCCTCATGGTAATATCTAAATACACAAAATCATCTCCTGATTTTTTCATTTCATTATCAACAGCACGGGCAACAATATCACGTGGTGCCAAAGATTTTCTTTCATCATACTCCTGCATGAATTCTTCTCCATTTTTTCGCCTTAATACCCCACCAAAACCACGTACTGCTTCTGAAATTAAAAATGAAGGATATTCACCAGGATGGTATAAAGCTGTAGGATGAAACTGTATAAACTCCATGTTCCTAACTTTTCCCTTTGCCCGGTAAACCATTGCCATTCCATCACCTGTAGCAATAATTGGATTGGTTGTGGCAGAATATACATGTCCTGCACCACCAGAAGCCATTACAGTTACATTTGCTAAGATCTTTTCCACATCGTTACGTTCTGTATTAAAGGCATATATCCCATAACAGTTAATAACTTCAGTACGCTTATCCACAAATTCACCTAGGTGATGCTGGGTAATCAGCTCCAGAGCAAAGTAATGTGTTAATATCTCTATGTTTGGATTCTTATGTATTTCTTTAAGAAGAACCCTTTCAATTTCATATCCCGTTATATCTTTATAGTGTAAAACACGGTGTTCAGAATGGCCACCTTCTTTTGCCAAATCATAAAAACCAGCATTGTCCTTATCGAAATTTATACCATAATCAATGATCTCCTGAATGCGCTGAGGCCCCTCTTTTACAACGATTTCCACAATTTTTTCATCACATAAACCATCACCGGCAATAAGTGTATCTTGAATATGCTTTTCATAAGAATCATCCTTATCCACAACAACAGCAACACCACCCTGTGCATATTTTGTATTGGATTCATCTTCATTTGATTTGGTTACAATTAAAACACGACCATACTTGGCTGCTTTAAGTGCAAAACTCAAACCTGCTATTCCTGAACCAATTACCAGAAAATCTACTTTTCTCATCAACTAAAACCTTTAATTATAAACATTGTTAACAACCATACAATAAATGTTAACTTCATGTATAAATTATCCTAACAAATAAATTTGAATGTTTAAAGCTAAACTAAAAACACAATTTGCCACAATCTTTTAAGTAATTTATAAGCACCTTTGCACGAGTAATTAACTTTTTAGTCACTTATAAACAATTAACATTCCAATATTGATAAAATTTCAGTCCTTTTTAGATATACCTGTAAATCAAACTTATATTATCATAAAAATGTAATCAAAATGTTAGTAAACGATTAATAAGTTATATAAAAGAACTTTTTTCCGAAACTTGCCAACAATACTAACACACTAATAAATAGTAAAGATTTATTTAATTAAAATAGTTATTAATTATTGAGGTGTGGAAACTCCTATCTTTGAGCCAGCTTCAAAAACCAATAGAAGAAATATTTTAAAATGAACATGGATAGCTTAGCAGAAATAAATATCAAGGGATTTGTAGACGAATACATCGATCCTACACTTGACCTTTTTGCTGAAATTGAAAAATTAAAAAAAGAGAAAAATGCAATTATACTTGCACATTATTATCAAGAACCTGATATACAGGACATAGCTGATTATATTGGCGACAGTTTAGGTTTATCACAAGAGGCTGCCAAAACAGATGCTGATGTAATTGTGTTTGCAGGCGTTCATTTTATGGCAGAAACAGCCAAGATTTTATCTCCTAATAAAAAAGTTTTGCTGCCAGATGTTAAAGCGGGCTGTTCATTGGCAGACAGTTGCCCACCCCATTTATTTAAAAAATTTAAAGAAAAATACCCAGATCACCTGGTTATTACCTATGTAAACTGTACAGCAGAACTAAAAGCACTAAGTGATATTGTGTGTACAAGTACCAATGCCGTACAAATTGTAGAAAGTTTGCCTAAAGATCAAAAAATTATTTTTGGTCCTGACCGTAATTTAGGTGCTTATGTAGCTAAAAAAACAGGTCGTGATTTAGTTCTTTGGAATGGTGCATGTATGGTACATGAAATTTTTTCTCAGGAAAAAATTACCAGATTGAAAGAGCGTCACCCACAGGCTAAATTTATTGCACACCCAGAATGTGAAGAAGTTATTTTAAAAATGGCTGATTATGTAGGGTCTACTACTGGTCTTTTAAAATATACCATCAACAATCCTGCAAATGAGTTTATTGTGGCAACAGAAAGTGGCATTATCCACCAGATGGAAAAGGCAAACCCCAGCAAAACATTTATACCAGCTCCCCCAAATAACAGTTGTGCCTGTAACGATTGTCCATACATGAAACGAAATACATTAGAAAAACTATATTTGTGTATAAAGAATGGACTGCCCGAAGTAACTGTACCAGAATACATTATAGAGCAGGCACGTAAGCCAATACAAAGAATGTTAGATATTTCAGCAGAATTGGGCTTATAATATCAGCATTGCGGGTTATGAAGCCATCTTACTGATAAGTTCTTCTTGCTTGCTACTGGAAAAAAGATAAAATACAATGGGAAAAAACAATATCCTAAAAAATTATGCTGGCTTAATATGGCTTTTAATAGGCATTTTGGCTGGCAGTATAGTAGGTTTAGTTTTTGGTAAAAAAGTGGAAAGTATAAAACCTCTGGGCGATATATTTTTAAATCTATTATTTACTGCCGTTATTCCATTGGTATTTTTTGCTGTATCATCGGCCATTGCAAATATAGACCGGTCTAAAAAGCTGGGGAAATTAATGGCTGTTATGATGATGGTTTTTTTATCAACTGTAATTATTGCTGCTTTTTTAACGATTGTAAGTACCTGGCTTTTTCCTATTCATCAGCAACTGGTTAACAGCCCTATTCATCAAGAAAATGAAAAGCTGCAATCATTTGGTGAACAAATGACCCAGCTTTTAACTGTAGGTGAATTTTTTGAAATAGGAAGCCGTAAAAATATGATGGCACTGATCATATTTTCTGTTATGGTTGGATTTTCAACTTTATATGCTGGAGTACCTGGAAATGAGTTTAAGAAGTTTTTGATTTCTGGTAATGAGGTAATGAAAAAGCTCATTATTATTATTATGAAATTAGCTCCTGTTGGTTTAGGTGCCTATTTTGCCTATCAGGTTGGTGTTTTTGGTCCACAGCTTTTTGGTACATATGCAAAAGCATTAGGCTTATATTATGGATTTGGAATTTTTTATTTTGTAGTATTTTTTACCTTATATGCTTTTATAGCAGGTGGTTTTAAAGCAATTAAGATTTTTTGGAAAAATAATATTGTGGCTTCCTTAACTTCAGTAGGAACTTGTAGCAGTATTGCAACTATACCAGCAAATTTAGATGCCACCTCAAAAATGGGTGTGCCGGCATACATTGCAAATGTAACCATACCTTTAGGGGCAACTTTACATAAAGATGGCTCGAGCATCAGTTCAATTATAAAGATTGCCGTTGTATTTGCCATTTTTGGAAAAGACCTGGTTCATTTTGATACAATTGTTATTGCATTGGGCATTACAATTTTGGTCAGTATTGTAGAAGGAGGTATCCCTAACGGTGGATATGTTGGAGAATTATTAATGATTTCTGCTTATCAGTTGCCACCTGAAGCATTACCACCGGCGATGATTATAGGTACTTTAGTTGATCCAATGGCCACTTTATTAAATGCTACAGGTGATAATGTTGCAGCAATGCTGATTGCAAGGTTTACAGAAGGGAAAAATTGGATGGTTGATAAAGTAGGTTAATTATTTTTTCATCTTATAAAAAGGTCTGAAAAAAGAGAAACTGCTTTCTTAGATGTCAATAAGAAATAAAATAACGGGCGAAATTTTTCTATTAAAGTTACTGGATTGGCCTTGATTAGCTGTCCGGAAAAATTTGCCTCAAAAAGATTCCTTTGGAGTTAGGCTTGTACTTAATTGGATGGAATAATTTTGCTAAAAAAAAATCGGGGGGCTTCGCCCCTATTGGTATATAATTAAATTAAAAGCCTTAATAGGTTAAATAATATGTTTGAGAATAAAGAGCGCACAGATATTAATGAGTTGGGTGAATTTGGATTAATTAAGCACCTGACAAACAATTTTAAAATTAAAAATGATTTTTCGGTAAAAGGCGTTGGAGATGATGCCGCTGTTTTAGATAGTAAAGGGAAACAAACACTGGTTTCAACCGATTTGTTATTAGAAGGAATTCATTTTGACCTCGCTTATGTACCACTTATGCACTTAGGCTACAAAGCAGTACAGGTGAACTTAAGTGATATTTATGCCATGAACGGAAAGGCCAGCCAAATCACTGTGTCTTTAGGTTTATCAAGCAAATTTCCGTTAGAAGCGGTTGAAGAAATTTATAAAGGCATTGAGCTCGCCTGTAATAAATATAACATTGATTTAATCGGTGGAGACACATCATCAAGCAAGCAGGGTTTAGTGATTAGTGTAACCAGTATAGGCTATGCAGATGCAGATCAGGTTGTATATAGAAACGGTGCAAAGGAAAATGATTTATTGTGTGTTTCAGGAGATTTGGGCGGTGCTTACCTCGGACTCCAAATTTTAGAAAGGGAAAAATTGATTTACCTTGAGAACCCGCAAATTCAACCAGATTTAGAGGGTAAAGATTACATCATTGAAAGGCAACTAAAGCCGGAGGCCCGTATGGATATTGTTGCGCTTCTGGAAGACATGGGAATTAAGCCTACTTCAATGATTGATGTTTCTGATGGTTTGGCCTCAGAAATTTTGCATTTGGCAGAACAATCAGAGAAGGGCATAACCATTTATGAAGAAAAAATTCCTCTGGATCCAATGACCTATGAAACCGCTCGTGAATTAGGATTAGATCCAACCGTTTGTGCGTTAAGCGGCGGTGAAGATTATGAACTTTTGTTTACGATTAGCCAGGACGACTATAAAAAACTGAAACATGATGTAGACATTACGGTAATTGGCCATGTAACCGATAAAAATTCTGGATGTAAAATGATTTCAAAATCAGAAAAAGTACATGAGCTAAAAGCACAGGGATGGAACGCTTTTAATAAGTAATGGCTGTCATCTTTGCCAGGAAGCATGCGAAGCAATCTTATTCTCTATAATAAAGATTGCTTCGCATGCTGAAAAACCTTCTCGCAATGACGATTTAATTTATACTTCTTCATCCAAATACTTAATATCAATCTGTTTGGTCGCCTTTGCACCCAATTTTTTAATCTTTTCTGAGGTATTTGTGAGGTTTCCAGCACCAACAGCTAATTTATTAAGGGCTTTATCATAGGCATCTTGCCCATTTTTTAAATATTTGCCTATGTTTTCCATATCTGTAATAAAACCCACAAATTTATCATACATGCTTCCGCTTAAACGGGCAATCTCCATTACGTTCCGGTTTTGCCTTTCCTGTTTCCATATGCTGGCAATGGTACGCAGGGTAGCCAGCAATGTAGAAGGGCTCACAATAACAACCCTTCTGTCCCAGGCAAAATTGAACAGCTCTGCATCTTTTTGAACTGCAATGCTGAAAGAAGACTCTATCGGAACAAAGAGTAAAACAAAGTCGGGAGAATTAATTTTATATAAATCTTGATAGTTTTTAGAAGAAAGCTCCTGAATGTGATTCTTAAGAGAGCCTAAATGGCCTTTTATGTGCCCCTCACGCTCTTCTTCTGTTTCAGCTGATATAGAACGCTCATATGAAACCAAAGACACCTTAGCATCAATGATCAGGTGTTTCTCATCTGGCAGGTCAATTACAACATCTGGCTGGTATCGACCGCCTTCGGCGGATATATGTGAAGCTTGAATGCGGTATTCCTGATCACGTATCAAACCTGAGCGCTCTAAAACCTTTTCTAAAATCACTTCACCCCAGTTTCCTAGTTTTTTAGAATCGCCTTTTAAGGCTTTGGTTAAATTATTCGCATCTTCCTGAATCAGTTTACTTTGAATTTGAAGCTCGGAAATTACTCCTTTTAAAATATTACGCTCATCAGACTCGGCTTTGTATACCTTTTCTACTTTTTCTTCAAAGGCCTTAATGTTTTCTTTTAGTGGGTTTAAAATTAAATCTAAGTTTGTTCTATTCTGTTCAACAAAACGGATAGATTTTTCTTCAAGAATTTTGTTGGCAATCAGTTCAAAATCTTTATTAAATTTTTCTTGTGTTTCGGCTAAGCTGGCTTTTTGATCTGCCAGTTTTTCTTTTTCGGCAAGGTAAAAAGACCTTATACTTTCCAACTCACGATTGGTATCTTCAAGCCTATCGCGCTCGGTCTGTAGCTCATGAATTAAACGCTGCTGTTCCTGTTTTAATAATGTGGTAATATGTTCATTTTCGAGCTTTAAACCCAAAACACGTTCTTCACTTTTTGCGACACTAATTTTTAAAGTTTCATTTTCTGTTTTAATTTTTTCAAATTCCTCAGTACTGATTAAACCAACAGCTGCCTGTGGCTTTTTAAATAGTAAAAGAAACAAAACAACTAAAATAACAGCTAATAAGCCTATTCCAACAATTTCCATAATGATAAAAATTTTAGTAAAAATCGAAATTACAACCCACTTAACCAAAAAAAATTAGCTTATCTAAATTGTGTGAAGAAATAAAAAATCTTATTATTGGCCATAATTTAATCATGAACGAAATCACAATCCTTATTTCATGCCCCGATCAAGTGGGCTTAGTTACCAACATTACAAAGGTATTAGCCGCACATCATTTGAATATTATTGCCATGCGGGAATTTGTTGATGAAGCGAACCACGCCTTTTTTACTAGAATAGCCTGTACGGGAACAGTTGAAGATAAAGAAAAGCTCAAAGAGAAACTCCTTGAAAATTTGCCGAATGCGGCAACGGTTAATTTAATTACTCAAAAAGAGAAAAAAATAGCGGTACTGGTTACAAAGGAATACCATTGCCTAGCCGAAATTTTAATTAAAAACCAGTTTAAAACATTGGGTGCAAGCGTACAGTGTGTAATTGGGAATTATGAAGAACTGAGGGATTTTACTGAAAAAATGGGGATTTCTTATTTTCATGTTTCACATCTTAATAAAGATAAAGCCGAGTTTGAATCAGAGATTAAAGAAATCATTAATCAGTTTGAAGTTGATTATTTAGTACTGGCTAAGTTTATGAGAATTCTCTCCGCAGACTTTGTAAAGACTTATGCAGGTAAAATCATTAATATTCATCATTCTTTTTTGCCAGCTTTTATAGGTGCAAACCCTTACAGGCAGGCTTTTGAAAGAGGTGTAAAAATAATTGGGGCAACCGCTCATTTTGTAACCGATAATTTGGATGAAGGACCAATCATTACACAGCATACTACGCATGTAGACCATAATTTTGGTGTAAAGGAAATGGTTAGGGCTGGCAAAGAAATTGAAAAAGCAGTATTGTTAGAAGCCTTGGAACTGCTTTTTGAAGACCGGATATTTGTTAGTGGAAATAAAACAATTGTATTTAAATAATTTAGCTTT
>Ga0116227_10015374_pt1 | contig 11342 bp, 9 predicted proteins | sample S1TSphgellanicum_FD_89693 | JGI IMG/M metagenome (GOLD analysis project Ga0116227, IMG submission 89693) | Host-associated microbial communities from peat moss isolated from Minnesota, USA - S1T2_Fb - Sphagnum magellanicum MG | ecosystem: Host-associated > Plants > Peat moss > Unclassified... | reverse complement strand
GGCCGGCGACGGTGGCGGCGAAGGCGGAGCTGGCGGGCGCGATCGTGCTGGCACCGCCATCCGCCATCGCCGACCGCTGGGCGCGGCGCCTGTCCGATCCGGTGACCTGCCTGGCCTCGGGCTGGATGCGCGTGCGGCAGCGGGCGAAGGCGGGCGGGATCGAGCTGCCGCTGGTGATTTCCGACCATGCCGACTGGCCGGAGCTTCTGCGCACGGTGGCGGACGTGGGAGCGCCGGAAATCTGGGTGACGCATGGCAGCGAGGAGGCGCTGATCCATGCCGCCGCCGGCATGGGGGTGCGCGGGCGGGCGCTGCGGCTGATCGGCTATGGGGACGAGGCGGTGGACGGGTAGCCCGCATGGAGCTCTTGCGGAATGCGGGGAACCCGCGCCAGTCCCGCATTCCGCAAGGGCTCCATGCGGGCTACGGGGATGACGGGGACTCATGATCGCCTTCGCCGAACTGCTGGACCGGCTGACCCTGACCCCTGGGCGCCTGGCGAAGATCGCGCTCATGCGGCGGTTCTTCGAAACCGAGGCCGATCCGGACCGCGGCTGGGCGCTGGCGGCGCTGACCGGGGAACTCTCGTTTACCGCGGCCAAGGCCGGGCTGATCCGCGCCGTGGTGGAGGCGCGGGTCGATCCCGTGCTGTTTGCGCTCTCCTATGATTTCGTCGGCGACCTGGCGGAGACCACCTCGCTGATCTGGCCGGCAGCGACCGAAGCGGCGCCGCCGAGCCTGACCGATATCGTCACCACGCTGGCGAGCGCGCCAAAGGCGGCACTCGCGGGGCATCTGGCGGCATGGCTCGACAGCTCCGGCCCCAATGTCCGCTATGCCATCGTCAAGCTGGTGACGGGGGCGTTGCGGGTGGGCGCGTCCGCACGGCTGGCCAAGACGGCACTGGCCGAATTCGCCTGCGCGCGCGGCCAGGCGCTGGCGCCCGACGATATAGAAGAGGTGTGGCACGGGCTGGCGCCGCCCTATGGCGCGCTGTTCGACTGGCTGGAGGGCCGGGCGCCGGCGCCGGACCCGGCCGGCGCGCCGGTGTTCCGCCCGCTCATGCTCGCACAGCCGCTGGAGGCGCCGGATCTGGCGGCGCTCGACCCGCAGACGCTCGCCGCCGAGTGGAAATGGGACGGCATCCGCGTGCAACTCGTCACCAGCGCCGGCGGGCGGCGGATTTTTTCGCGCGGGGCGGAGGATGTGTCGGCCGCATTCCCCGAAATTCTGCAAGCCATGGCAACGCCGGCGGTGCTCGATGGCGAGCTGCTCGTCATCAGAGATGGCGTGGTGGCGCCGTTTGCGGATTTGCAGCAGCGGCTGAACCGCAAGACACCGACGCCGGCATTGTTGAAGAAATATCCGCTGTGCGTGCGGCTGTACGACATATTGTTCGACGGGACAGAGGATTTGCGTGCGCAATCTTTCGCGGTGCGCCGGCAGCGTCTGGAAAATTGGGTTGCGGCGCATCGGCCCGCACGCATGGATCTGTCCGCGCTGATTCCGTTTGAAACCATGGCGGAACTCGGCGCGTTGCGCGATGGCGCACGTGCGGCCTCCATCGAGGGGCTGATGCTCAAGCGTCTGGACAGCCCCTATGTCGCCGGCCGCCCGAAAGGATTGTGGTGGAAGTGGAAGCGCGATCCGCTGAGCATCGATGCCGTCATGATGTACGCGCAACGCGGCCATGGCAAAAGAAGCTCATATTACAGCGATTACACATTTGGGCTGTGGCGCGCCGATGGCGAGCTGGTGCCGGTTGGTAAAGCGTACTCCGGATTTACCGATGAGGAGCTGATCAAACTCGACCGCTGGGTGCGCAATCACACCATTGCGAGTTTTGGCCCTGTGCGCGAAGTGGCGCGCGGCCTGGTGCTGGAAGTTGCGTTTGATGCAGCGCAATACTCCAAAAGACATAAATCGGGTGTGGCGCTGCGGTTCCCGCGTATCGCGCGGCTGCGCTGGGACAAGCCGGCTGAGGAAGCGGATAAATTGGACACGCTCCTGGTTTTGATTGCCGGCAATTAACCACACGGCGTTGTGAGTACATTTTGTTACAGGCGCCGTTACATTTGCAATGATGTGGCCGATTGGCCACATGGTCGAAAATCCCGCCGTCGGGCGCTCGCTTCTTATGCACCCCACCCTTAGATGCGGCGTTGTGAGGCCGGCTATGTATGCCGACACCACGATGCGCATTCGCGCTAATATGAACTAGGAGAGTACAATGAAGCTCCGCACTGCGCTTCTCGCTGCGACGGTTTTTGCAGCGCCGGCCGCGGCGATCGCCCAACCCATTACCGGCCCTTATGTCAGCCTTGGCGTTGGCGCCAACTATATCGGCGACCAGGACATACGCGATTTCAACGTGCCTGCGCTGGGCGCATTTTCGCCCGGCAATAACGGCCATCTGACCAGCAACACCGATGTCATGGGCTCGGCCGCGTTTGGCTATGGGCTTGGCAATGGCATCCGCATCGAGCTGCAGGGTGATTATCGCCAGAACGGGCTGAAGAGTTTCGGTGGGCTTTCCGCCAGCGGCCAGGAGCAGACTTTTGGCGGCTTTGTGAACGCCCTCTATGATTTCGACCTCACGCCGTTCGGTCTGCCGCTCTCTCCGTATCTCGGTGTCGGCGCCGGCTATGAGCAGTTGAAATTCTCCAACGGCGCCTACTCCGGCTTTGGTGGTGCCAACGGCACGGATGCGATCTTCATCCGCGAGACCAACACCAAGGGCGAGTTCGCGGCGCAGGGTATTGCCGGTGTCGCTTTCAACATCGCGGCCGTGCCTGGCCTGGCTCTGACGGTTGAAGGCCGCGTGATGGGCCTGCCGCAGGACCAGCCTTTCCATGGCCAGTTCTTCGCGTCGAGCATCGGCAACGCCTCTTACCGCGCCTATTACAAGCTGGATAACACCATCGAGTATTCGGGCCTGGTCGGGCTGCGTTACGCGCTGTTCCAGCCGCCGGCGCCGCTGCCGCCTGCCCCGCCGCCGCCGGCCGCACAGCCCGTCGTCGCCCCGCCGACGCGCACCTACCTGGTGTTCTTCGATTGGGACCGGTCTGACCTGACCGACCGCGCCCGCCAGATCGTGGCCCAGGCGGCGGCCGCTTCCACCAAGGTGCAGACGACGCGCATCGAAGTGAACGGCTACACCGATCTTTCGGGCACCGAAGCCTACAACCAGAAACTCTCGGTTCGCCGGGCGCGTACGGTGGAGGCCGAGCTGGTGCGCGATGGTGTGGCGCAGAGCGAAATCAGCATCCAGGGTTTTGGCGAAAGCAACCCGCTGGTGCCGACCGCCAAGGGTGTGCGCGAGCCGCAGAACCGGCGCGTGGAAATCATCCTGAAGTAAGGTTACAGTTGTCAGGTGACAGTTTTCAGTTGACAATTGTGAGTTAGCAGAGCGGGGGAGAGCGGTTGCTCTCCCCCGCTTCGTGTGGGGCGCATTGGCGTGGAGTTTTGCATGGCCGTTCGTGACGCAGCATGGTTGGCATTTGCGGGCCTCGGGCTGCTCGCATCGTCGGCGGCTTTGGCGCAGCCGGTGAGCGGGCCGTATGTCAGCCTCGACGCGGGGGGTAATCTGCTGCAGGATGAACGCACGCGGCTGAATGAGAATTTTCCGAACGGCAAGCTGATTTTCGATGATCCGGGTGCGGTGGGCGCGGTCGCCGCCGGCTATGGGTTTGGCAATGGTTTTCGCGTGGAGCTGGAGGGCAACTGGCGTTACAACCGGCTGCGTGAACTCAGCGGCACCAGTTTTGCGACAAGTTCCAGCGGGCAGCAGCAGAATTACGGCGGCATGGTGAATGCGCTGTTCGACATGGATGTCGGTGCCTCCTGGGTGTATCCGTATTTTGGTGCCGGCGCGGGCTATAGTTTGACGAATTGGCGCAGCATTCACACCGCGGGCGATTTCCAGTCCGGCGACTACAGTTACGATTATCATGCTGATGGCACGCATGGCGATTTTGCCTATCAGGGGATTTTTGGCCTGTCGTTTCCGGTGAGTTTCGTGCCTGGGCTGTCGCTGACGGCGGAATACCGGTTTTTCAGCGTGACCGGAGATGCGTCATTCAACGCGACCGGGGTCAGCACGGCGGCTGATCACATCATCCCGCTTTATGTGACGCAGGGGCATGGCTATCCGCGCTATCCGGGCACGTTCCGCGGCAACACCGATATTACCAGCGACTATAATCATTCGGCGATGCTGGGCCTGCGCTATGCGCTGTTCACGCCGGCGCCCAAATTGCCGCCGGCCGCCCCGCCGCTGCCGGCTCCGGCGGCTGTAGAACAGTATCCACAGCGCACCTACCTGGTGTTTTTCGATTGGGACCGCGCCGATCTTTCCGAACGCGCCCGCCAGATCGTTGCCACCGCGGCAAGTGCGGCGACGCGCGTGCAACTTACCCGAATCGAAGTGAACGGCTACACAGATCTTTCAGGCACCGCCTCCTACAATCAGCGCCTGTCCGTGCGCCGCGCGGAGACGGTGGAAGCCGAGCTGGTGCGCGACGGCATCGCGCGGGGCGAAATCACCGTGCGCGGCTACGGCGAATCCAATCCGCTGGTGCCCACCGCGCCGGGCGTGCGCGAGCCGCAGAACCGGCGGGTGGAGATTATTCTGCATTGATGCGGGATACACGCGCTTCGTAGGGTGGGCTTTAGCCCACCATTGGTTTCGCGCGTTGGGCGGAAATGGTGGGCTAAAGCCCACCCTACGGCAACGGCGCGGTGAATTTTGCGAGGCGCACGGCCGTGTGGCCGCGGCTGGGATAGAGGCTTGGCATGATCAGCACGCAATCATCGTAGGGCGTGCGGATCTCTGCGCCGCCGTCGATCGCGATCAGCGTATGGCGTAATGGCACCAGCTCGCCGCCGCGGAACGGGCGGACGAAGGTGAACGCGCCGGTGCTGGCGGTGACCGTGTGCGTCACTTCGGCGTAGCGTGGAGGCGCTTCAGGCGGGCCGAAAGAGGCCATGCCGCAAGCGGCGAGTGTCGCTTCGATGGCGCGCTGCATGGCGGCTACCGTCGATGTCTCCCAATGCTGGCCGGCCTCGACCAGAACGGCCGAGGCGGAGGACGCGGGATCGGTAAACCGCCAAAAATCGATCAGGCGGCGGCCGCTGGCGTGGCCGTGGTCGGCGACGATCGTGGGCGGCGTGCCGATGCGCCGCGCCAGGGCGCGGCCGCGCGCGGACGGGCCGCACAGGATCAGCGGCTCGGAAGGCCAGAGCATGGAATGCAGATCGAGCAGCACGTCCGCCGCCTCCACCAGCGGGCGGATGTCGCGGGCGCGGGCCAGTTCGCAGGATTGGCCGGGGCCGTCGAGCATCGAAATGTCCCATAGGCGGTTCATGTCCTCATCGACGAAGCGTGACGCCGTGGGCTGCGACGGGTCGAATTTTGCAAAAGCGTCGAGATTGGCGAAACCGACGGTGAGGGCGCCGCACAGCAGCGTCGGCGGATGGCGCAGCAGGGCATCGAGGGCGATGGCGCCGGCGATTTCGTTGCCGTGAATGAGGGCGACGATCAGCAGGCTGGGGCCGGGCGCGGCGGACGTGAACCGCCAGAAGCCGGGGACGCCGGTGTTGCCGGCGAGCCAGGTTGTGAGGTCCGGGGCGCTCAGCCCTACCTCAAAACTCCTCAGGTCGGTCGGCGTCGCCGGGGATGGGAGGTTCATCGGCGCAATCTACGCGCGCGCGGCCCGAGGGCAACCGGCAGGCGGGGCGCTTGCGGGCGGGGGCGGCGGCAGGCAGGGTCCGCGCCATGCCGGACACCGACACTCTGCACCCTTTGCACCGCGCCTGGCGGCTGTTGCCGGCCGGCGCGCGGCGCGCCGCCCTCGCGCGGGGGACCGCCTGGCTGGCGCCGCGCGCGTCCTGGCCGGCGCCGGCGGTGGCCGCCGGGCTTGCGGTTGGTGGCGAGATTTTTCGGGCGTCTGGCCTGGGCGAAGGGGCGCGGCTGATGCTGGCGGCGCTCGGCCGGCTCGGGGTGCCGCACTGGGGATTGCAGGCGGGGCTCGATGTTCCCGGCGAGGCCAGCGGCGAACGCGCCCTGCCTGATGTGCCGGCGCATGTGCCGCTGGTGCTGCATATCAATGCGCCGATGCTGCCCTCCGCCCTGCTGCGCCTGCCGCGCGCGCTGCTGCGCGGGCGGCGGGTCATCGGCTACTGGGCGTGGGAGTTGCCGGTGGCGCCGGCGAACTGGGCGGCGGCCTGCGGCCTGGTGCATGACATCTGGACCCCGTCGCGCTTTTCCGCCGCCGCGCTGGAACCTCTGGCCCCCGGGCGTGTGCGCGTGGTGCCGCATCCGCTGGCGGCGAGCCCACCTGCCCCATCGGCGCTGACACGCGCCGATTTCGGGCTGCCCGAAGAGGCTGTGATCGTGCTTGTCTCCTTCAGCCTGGCGTCGAGTTTCGCGCGCAAAAATCCGCTTGCTGCCATTGAGGCTTTCCGCCGGGCTTTTGGCGCGCGCCCCGACCGGCTGCTGCTGTTGAAAATCGTGCATGCGTCGCATGCGCCGGAGGATCTGGCGCTGATACGCGACGCCATGGGCGATGTGCCGAACATGCGGCTGGAGACGCGCACCCTGCCCGCCCCCGACAGCCACGCGCTGACAAAATGTTGCGACATTATCCTGTCCCTGCACCGGAGCGAAGGTTTCGGACTCGTCCCTGCCGAAGCGATGTTTTTAGGTAAACCGGTGGTCGCCACGGACTGGTCGGCCACCGCCGAGTTTCTGGACGCTTCGTGCGGTGTGCCGATCCCCTACCGGCTGATACCGGCCGACGACCCGCGCGGCGTGTTCATGGCGCCTGGCGCGCTCTGGGCAGACGCCGATGTGGATGCCGCCGCCTTGGCTTTGCGTGCGCTGGCTGACGATCCTGCTGCTCGCACGGCGCTGGGGCATGCGGCGCGGGCGGCCGCCATGGCGCGGCTGGGCACCGCAGGTCTGCGTGATGCCCTCGCCGCACTTGGGGCGACGCCGGCATGAGGGTGCTCGTATGGCAATGGGGACGGTTTGGCGCCGGTCCGCGCGTGGCCGTTGATTTCGCCAGTGCCTTCAATGCCTTGCCTGGAACGGACGCGGTGCTGTCGCTGGCCGCGGGTGCGGAGATTTTGCATGGGGCGCAGCGGCCGCGGTGCGAATTGCTGGTGCATACGTATGCGGGCGTGCCGGGCTACCTCGGGCGGCTGCTGCGGGCGCCGCTTTTTGTGCCCTGGCTGACGCGGCAGGTGCGGGCATTGGCGCCTTCGGTCGCGCTCTGTGCCATGCCGGGGCCGCTGGATCTGCTGATGCTCGCCGCCCTGCGACGCGCCGGCGTGCCCTGCGCCGTCACCGTGCATGATGCGGACCTGCATCCTGGCGACGGCTATCCGATGCAAATGCGCTTGCAGCAGCAACTGGTGCGTCAGGCGGATGCGGTGGTCACCTTGTCGGACCATGTGCGGCGCGGCGTGGAAGCCCAGGGTTTGGCACAGGGCAAGCCCATGCTGTCCGCCAGCCTGCCGCCCTACATGCTGCCGGAGCCCGCGCCGCCGCCGCGGGCGCATGGCGGCAAGCTGCGTCTGCTCTCCTTCGGGCGGCTGCTGCCATATAAGGGTTTGGATATTCTGGCGGAGGCTTTGTCGCGCGTGCTGCCGCGCGACGATGTGGAAGTGCGGGTCATCGGCCGCGGTCCCGAGAGCGCGCCGCTGGACGCGCTGCGCCGCCTGCCTGGCGTGAGTGTAGAAAACCGATGGGTGCCGGAGGAGGAGGTGGCCACCCTTCTGGCCTGGGCGGACGCCCTCGTGCTCAGCCACACGGAGGCGAGCCAGAGCGGTGTGGCCGCCGCGGCGGTGGCGGCCGGCCGCTGGGTTGTTGTCACGCGCGTCGGCGGCCTGCCCGAGCAGGTGGCGGGCGCGCGCTTTGCCGCTGTGTGCGAGCCGAACACCGAGTCGCTCACGACGGCGCTACGGTCGTTGCTGGACAAGCCGGCCGACACCGGCCCGGCGCCGGTTCTGGCGCATTGGGCGCAGTCGGTGACCACGCTGGCGGCCGAGTTGGAGCGCACGCTGGTGGGGCGGGGTTGATGGTGATATCTTCGCTGAATGTCGGGCACATCTCAGCAAGCATCTCGTAGGGTGGGCTTCAGCCCACCACGACGCGACGTGCGAGAGGATGGTGGGCTGAAGCCCACCCTACGGCGCGTCTTGGATGTGTTGCGCGCGGAGCAAGCGCCCTTGCAGCGCTGCGGCATCGCCTCGCTCTGGGTGTTCGGCTCGGTGGTGCGCGGCAACGCGCGTGTCGGCAGCGATGTGGATCTGTTTGCGGAGTTCGATCCGGGCATAAAATTGTCGCTCGTGCGGCTTTCCTCACTGCGTGCGGAGCTTGAGGATTTGCTCGGCGCGCCGGTTGACCTGGTCGAGAGAAGCGCCTTCCGTCCGGCAGTCCGCGAGGCGGCGGAACAAGAGGCAGTGCCGGTGTTTTGAACCGGCGCAGCCCCCGCGAGTGGCTCGATATTAGCACGCACGGACACCGATCTTTGATCATAACGATCGCATGGTTTGCACTGTCACTCAGGAGATGACACATGAAGATGCCGGCCGGCCGCACCCTTATGCCGGGGCCGCGGAAGAAATCACGAAGTCGAAATGGAATAGCCAGACGCCGGTGCGGGTGAAGGATTTTCAGAAGGCGCTTCTGGCATTGCCGCAGAAGAAGGGGCGGGTGCCAAGCCGCCGTAGGCAATCTTAGCACGAACTCCGCGTTCAGCAGGGAACCAGTCCGGCCGGACACGGGCGCTTCCCATTGGGCGCCCGTCCCGCATTCCGCAAGCGCTCCATGCGGGCTACACTGCGGCCACCCACCGACGAGCCCAGCTTGCCACACGCACCACGGTACATCCCCGAGAACCCCGGCCCCTCGATCGGCTTCATCGGCGCCTTCGGCTTTGCCAGCGGGCTGCCGCTGCCGCTGACGATCTTTACCCTGCAACAATGGTTTGCGACCTATGGCCTGTCGCTGCATGCCATCGGGCTGACCAGTTGGATCGGGCTGGCCTATACGCTGAAATTTCTGTGGTCGGCGCTGTTCGACAGGGCGGCGCCGGGGCCGTTGCAGCGTCTGGGGCGGCGGCGCGGGTGGCTGATGCTGGTGCAGCCGGCGATGGCCTGCGCCTGTGCGGCTTTGGCCGTGAGCGATCCGCGGCAGGCGGTGACGGGCACGGTGCTGGCGGCCATGGCGCTGGCGTTTCTCTCGGCGAGCCAGGACATTCTGGTCGATGCCTGGCGTATCGACACCTATCCGCCGGAGCGCCAGGGGGTGGCGCTGGCGGCCTATATCTGGGGCTACCGCGGGGCCATGCTCGTGGCCGGGTCGGGCGTGATCTATCTGTCCACCACGGCGCTTGGGTGGCGCGGGGCCTATCTGCTCATGGCGGGGCTGATGCTGGCGTTTACCGTCGTCACCTCACTCGCACCCGACCCAGGCGGCCTCGCGTTACCGCTGGAGGTGCAAAATTTCGCGGGACGGATTGAGGCGGCGTTCCTCGCCCCGCTGCGCGATTTTCTGGCGCGGCCTGGCGCCTGGCCGGTACTTGCCTTCATTGTGCTGTTCCGGCTTGGGCATATGGCGGCGGATACGACGGCGGCGGGCTTCTATCGGTCGCTGCATTTCAACAGTCATGATGTGGCGGCGGCGAATTTTGTGCCGCAACTGGCCGGCACGCTGGCGGGGGCGGCCGTCGGGGGGTGGCTGGTCGCGCGGCTGGGGCGGGCGCGGGCGCTGCTGCTGACCGGCACGGTGCAGGCGTTTTCGCTGGGGCTCTATCTGGTGCTGCTGGCGGCCGGACATGATGCTTTGGTTCTGTCCGCAAAAGTCGGGCTGGAGGAGTTTGCGCATGCCGCTGCCGACACGGCGTTCCTGACGTATATCTCTGCGCTCTGTTCCCGTGAGTATTCGGCGACGCAATATGCGCTGCTGTCGTCGCTGGCGGCCCTGGCCCTGCATACGCTCGGCGGATTTGCGGGGTTTGCGGCGGAAGGGCTCGGCTACCGGGCTTTCTATATTGCCACCATCGTCGCGGGGTTTCCGGCCCTGCTGATCCTGCGCGGCCTGTCGCGCCGTGCGCCATGATCGCCTGGGTGCGGGATGCGGGCTGGCTGACGCGGGACCGTGCGCAAGCCTATGCGCGCGTGCTGCTGGGCATCTGCGTTCTATACTTTGCCGTATCGATCAAATGGAGGCAGTCCGCACTGCCGATCGCGCATGATTTCGCCGCGTTCTGGACCGCCGCTGACCTGGCGCGCGCGGGACGGCCGGTGGCGGCCTATGGCGATGCGGCGCGCCAGGCGATGGCGGCGCTGTTCGGGCCCGGCTATTATCCGCCGTTCTTCTATTCGCCGGTCGGCCTGCTGCTCTGGCTGAAGTTCGCCCTGCTGCCGGCGGGTGCTGCGGCCGCCGTGTGGGTGGCGGGGACGGCGGGCGCCTATGTGTGGACGTTGCGGGCCATGCTACGGGGCGCGATCCTACTGCCCCTTGCCTATCCGGCAGTGCTGGTGTGCGCGCTTTACGGGCAGAACGGGCTGTTTTCCGCGGCCCTGTTCGCCGGCGTCGCATTGACGCTCGACCGCTCGCCGGTCGCGGCCGGCGTGCTGATCGGCTGCCTGGCCTATAAGCCGCAACTCGGCGTGCTGGCGCCGCTGGCGCTGCTCTGTGCACGGCGGTTCCGGGCGTTCGCCGCGGCGGCCTGCACGGTCATAGCACTCATCGGTATCTCCGCCTTGGTGTTCGGCCCAGGGATCTGGACGGCGTTCCTCACCAGCCTGCCGGTCGCACAGGCCTGGAACGCAGGGGGCGTGCCCGGCTTCGACCGGTTCGTCAGCCCCTACGCTGCCGCCAGGCTGCTTGGCGGCACTGCCGCCGCGGGCTGGATGGCCCAGGCGGTCTTTGCGGTGCCGGCCTGTGCCTGGCTGGTCTGGACGTCGCTGCGGCGGCCGGGGGCGGCGGCCGAGACCGCCATGCTCGTGGTCGCGACATGCTTCTGCGTGCCCTTCCTCGGCGAATATGATCTGTGCCTGCTCGCCGTTCCCGGCGCCTGGATCGCAGCACAGGCGCTGAGAAGCGGCTGGCTGCCCTACGAGCGCATCCTGCTCGCCACCCTCTACGTCTCTCCCATCGCCATCAAGGCCGCAGCCCTGCACGGCGTGCCGCTGGCACCCGCCGCCATGGCCGCGCTCGCCTTGGTCGTCGGTCGTCGGTTGTCGGTCGTCGGAAAGAGCAATCTGACGACTGACGACTGACGACCAAGGGCTGGCAAGCCACATAGACTGCGGCATTTCAGCAACAGCGT
>Ga0116227_10015373_pt1 | contig 11343 bp, 7 predicted proteins | sample S1TSphgellanicum_FD_89693 | JGI IMG/M metagenome (GOLD analysis project Ga0116227, IMG submission 89693) | Host-associated microbial communities from peat moss isolated from Minnesota, USA - S1T2_Fb - Sphagnum magellanicum MG | ecosystem: Host-associated > Plants > Peat moss > Unclassified... | reverse complement strand
GTGTTGTCAATAAAATTGCAAATGATTACATTATAAGGGTTCCAAGCTTTAAGTTGAATTATTTTAGGTATAAAAATATCTTTGAATCCAATTTTCACCATAAAATATCTGAAAGAACCAGAATGAAGGTTCCGTACCTGATGTGATTCAGACCCCGAATGTACCGGAGCTACTTAATCAAAGATTAAGTAGCTGTCTTAAACCCTTGAGAATTAAAACCCGATCCAACTCTGGAGCATTGCTCCCCATAAGAAGTACGGAAGAACCAAAATCCCCCATCAGAATTAAGTCACTTTCTCCAAATAGACCGACGCATTATAATCTGGTACCCCTTCAACCGATCGCTTACTCTTATCTAGTAATACATTCCCTTCGGGCCAGTGTACTTGCAAATTCCCTGGCTGGATGGGGGCAATATACACCCTCCCACCTAACTCACCTAAATTATTCTTCAACAAAATGCGATCGCCATTCTTCAACCCCAACTTAGCAACATCTGTAGTATTCATCAACACTGCATCCCGCACAGCTCCGGTGATGGCATCTTGGCTTTCCTGTACCATACTATTAAACTGCTTCCCGCGTCGGGTGGCGACGAAGAAATAGCCTGGGGGTAGTTCCCTGTGGGGTGGAGTCAGGCTAGCAAAATGAGCCTTCCTGTCCGGTGTGGCAAAATTCCAACCAAAGCAGAGATGGGAACCCCCATACTGAAACTGATCCCCTGCCTGCTGTAAATGTTGAATTCCCGCATATTGGGGGACAACTTGGGCTATTTCTTGGCGCATGGCTGCGGTGTTGGTAAAACTCAACTGGGGAGCTAAATCTGGTTTTACCCGCCTCGCCAATTCCATAAATACTTCCCACTCTGGCCGTGCTTCGCCAATGCGTCTACCCCTAATTTCCGGGCTAAAAATGACTCGCCGTTCGGTGCTAGTTTCGGTGACTCCCCCTGGGATTTCGTAGCGGGTTGTAGCGGGGAGGAGGACTACGGTGTCCCCAGGTTCTATTAACATCTGGCTGGAAAGGATAATATCTACATGCACCCGCAACGGTATCCGTTTCAGGGCATCCTCCACGTAACGGGGTTCAGGTAGTACTTCTAAAAAATTACCCCCGACGGAGAATAATACATCTAACTCCCCCCGGTAGGCAGCATCGATCATTTCCGGAGTAACTAGTCCTTTGTGCGTTGGTACGGTAAAACCCCAGATTTTGCTTAACGCTTCGGCATTTTCTGGGTTAATTGGCTTACCACCGGGGAAAACTGTGGCATAACATCCCATCTCCGCTCCTCCCTGTACCCCGGAGTGTCCGCGAATTGGCATCAAGCCGCAACCTTCCCGACCGACAAAGCCTTTTGTCAGGGCCAGGTTAATAATAGCCCGTACATTATCTTCACCGCATTCATGCTGGGTAATGCCCATACTCCAGACAAAGACGGCTTTTTGCGCCGTCCCCACCATCTGGGCAAAGGCATACATCTGCTCACGGGAGGCACCGGAAAGCCGTTCTAACTCTTCCCAAGATTGGGTAGCTAAGGTGGCCTTGAGTTCCTCAAAACCTGCGGTGTAGGTGTTGATAAAGGACTCATCTAGCCAACTGTGGGCAATGAGATACTTAATCGTACCATTCAAAAAGGCAATATCCCCGCCCAGATTCACCAGGAAGAAGTCCTCAGCGAACTTAGTACCAAACAGTGCACTTTCGGGGATGGAAGGCACCCAGTAACGCTCCATGCCTGGTTCCCGGTAGGTGTTAATTACGACAATCCTCGTGCCTGCTTTTTTCGCGTAGTGGAGATATTTGACGGTGACAGGTTGATTGTTGGCGACATTGGAACCAATGAAGACGAGTAAATCTGTGCCAATCCAATCCTTATAGGAGCAGGTAGTTGCACCAGCACCAAGGGCTGCTTTTAAGCTTGCGGTACTAGGGGAGTGGCAGATGCGGGCAGCATTATCTATATTATTGCAACCCATAGCCCGCACTGCTTTTTGGGTAGCGTAGTAGGTCTCATTCACCGTTCCCCGACTAGTAACATAGAAACTGAGGCGGTCTGGGGTGGTGGAACGGAGGCGATCGCTAATCACTTCCATCGCTTCTTCCCAACTCACACGCCTAAAGCCTTTGTCCCCCTTGTGGCGGATCATGGGGTAGGGGAGGCGTCCCAAATCTTGGAACTTAGTGGTTTTACAGCTTTGCAACTGGTGAACATCGGCGAGAATCTCCGGGTCAAAGGCTGGCATGGTATTCATTCGCAGCAACCGTAACCGCACATTGCACACATGAATCCCATCTAACGTCCAGTCCTGCATCCCAGTAGTTCCCAGAGCGCAACCATCACAAACACCCTGATTGAGGATATTCCAAGCGTAGGGGAGTTGACGACGTGAGAGCCAAATCGCCCGAAAAACTTCCCAGTAGTTATTTGGGTACTGTTCACCAATGCCAAAGGGTTTCCAACTTGCCCAGTGGGCAGGTGTCCAGTATTTCTTGGGTTTGCGTAGCATGGCGAGAATAGAAAGCTGTATTTATTCTACCAATTGAACAAATCTTAGATCCAAAATTATGGGCGACGGAATAGGAAGTATTAATCCTAACATTGTAATCCGAGGAAGTCGTTGGAATCCTTGTCAAATAGGAACTAGATTGTTACATAAAGGATTTAGATTGAATATATAAATTTTATTAATTCTTGCTTCTGATTTAGTCGATTTTATTTATGAATAGCCATTATTTACTAATAGCCTTTCCTAGTCTAGTGAGGTATATATACTCCTTAATTCCTAAGGGTTTCAGCTTTTTAAGCTGTACCTAATTTGGCCGAGAAAGGCTATAGGACTCCTACTTTATTTTTGAACAAAACTCCCTGCACTTCCCCTGTTAACAGTTCCCAGTGAAGAACCTATGCAGATAAGTTCAATAATCAAAGGGGATTCCTATATAAGAGTAGGGAAGGTGGATGGAGTGGTTATCTTGGATAGTTAGATAGAAGTAACTCCATCCTTGGCCCTAGCTATACTATAGCACCTAGAAGAATATGCTATGACTTATTAAGTGAATTACATCCCCCTTAGTGATAACGATATCACCATCGGTAGTGTCGTCCTTCTCTAAGGGAGCTACACTAGCACCATTAGCCTCTGCTAGCAGTCTGATGTAGCTCCCATAGGTGGGTCTTAGCTCCCTAAACCTACTTAAGTTACTAACCAGTTGAGATAGGTGCTTATTCCCTTCTATGTTTCTATGTCCCTTAGAGTAGATATCGGCATAGATAACTTCCCGCTCCTTGAGATCTATAAAGAAAGGTAACCAGTTCTTACCATCCCCACTTACTAGGAACCTCTCCTGCAGGGTAGCTGGGTCGAACTGTCTACTATCAGCATTAGTTCTCATCATCCAGCCTACGTTACACTCAGCTAGCTGAGTGAATGACTCACCATGATAAGTAAGTACTAGAGGGACTATATACCTGTACCGCTGAGATAGACTGATATCCATATACTCAGTAGCTCCCTGCGGAGCCTCCTGAATATCTCCAGAGTGGTAGATATCAGCATCATTCTCATAACTACTAAAGGATACTCTACCCTTAGGAGTAAACTCCTCATCTAAGTACAGAGCTGAGAGGTCTAGGTCAGTCCTCTTCTCCTTCTGCTTCCAGTATAGGAATAGCCTTATTACCTCTCCCTCACCTAAGCTCACCCTGGAACCTCTAGCTAGGTTGAGATACCCCTCTGATACCTTCCTCATGGAGAAAGGTAGTAGGATATCATCTAACCCATCTAGGTAGATGGTCTTACCTTCCCACTCAGGTTTCCTACCTGATAGCCTCCTCAGGATAAGCTTCTTTAGCTTGCCCCTCACATATAAGTCACTACCACACTCAGGTAGATTATAGGGAGCACCAGTCTTGATAATGACTGTTCTCTGCCCAGTGTACCCCAGCCGACTGAAGGCTCTCAGGAGTAGAGGGAGATCTACCTTCTTAGGATCTACTTCCTCTAGTAGTGAGCCATCTACGCTGGTGAGTAAGCTTACCAGCAGCCCTGGGTTTACCTTAGCTACCTCCCTCTGCTCTTCTAGAGTACCGTTCAGCAGCTTAAATTCAGCACTCCGTATCCTACCATTAAGTAGGTTATCGAAAGCTGTAACTACACTAGGGAACTTAGCTACATAGTCTCCTGGATGTAAATACTTAACTAAGCTCTTCCATAACCCCTTGTAACTTAGGAGGTCTTCCTCCAGCCTAGGGGAGTTCGTTAAGATGGTTAGTATAGCTAGCCTTAGTTTCTTAGAGTACTTCATCCCCTTTAGTTTCAGTGGCTTAGCTAAGGACACGTCTCCACCTCCCCTGTAGGCTATAAGCCTAAGGATATCAGTAGGAGTCTTCAGTCCTTTGAGAGACCCTCCCAGATCCCATTGGAGAGATACATACCTCACTAGGGATTCCTTCACTACTATCCTGTCTACCTCGATAGATGGAAATAGCGATAGCACTCGCTCGATATCTACCCATAGGTAATCAGGAATAGGGGTAGGAGAGTACAGCAGGGAAGTTACCCACTCAGCTAGTCTAGAGTTAACTTCACTTTCCCCTATGGGGGTAAGAGTAATCCACTCATAGCCATTATCTCTAGCCCTAGTCCTCTGCTTATCTATAGCTCTCTGGTAGAGGTGAGAATCACTGAACTGAGTAATGGGGTTATGTCCATACTTAGAGCGATCAAAGGTATCTAACCCTAAGTAGCCTAGTACTCTTCTTACTAGATACTCCCCATCGTTGGGGTACTCATTAGGGAAGTTAGAGAATAGAGGCACATAGTTTTTAGTAGCCCCTCTCCATTCTTTAATGATGTCTAGAACCTCAGTGGAGGTAGGTATACCATACTCTATTCCTACCCCTAGTTGCCCTAGCTCCCATTTCCAGCACTCTTCCTGCTGCTTCTCTCCTTTTACGGTAGGGAGAAGTCTTAGCCTCTTGATTAAGATATCTAACATTGGCTCCCTGCTCCTTAATCTTCATATTCTCCAGGTGGTAAGTAACCGAATTAACACGCTAGGCTACTCCCCACTCCCCAATCTCCGCTCCGGCAGATTTCGTGGTGGAATTAATCGCCCATGGGAAAACTTGCCTTCCCACCTACCCAACCCATACCAAATACTGACACCGCTAACTGTAACTAAAGAGATGATATACGGCTCCAGCCAGGGGAGCAGTGCCCAAACCAAGACTGTCACCACTGCTACCCCTGTCCGCAACCGTTGCAGATTCCTTAAGGCTTGGCGACAACTAGCACATTTTTCCGTGTGGGAATGATACCTATCTAGTAAGACTTCCTTCGGTAGTTGTGGAGGTAGGGTTGTTCCTAAAAAGGGATCGATACTATATTGATTTATCCAAGAACGCAACTGGAAGACAAACATATCTGCCTTAGTTGGCAAGTAAAATGCCTTAGTAAAATTGGCACTGCCACCACGCTGTTCTAAGTACCGTTCTTGGTGGTGTAAAAATATTTGATCATCTTCCAGAACACTATTTTGTCCGATGTGGGAGTACCAGCGTGGGGTTAGTCGGAGAAATAGTCCTGGTAACTTGGTGGAGAACTGGAAGGGAAACCGGGCAAATAGCCGACATTCTCCCTTGCGGATGGGGGTAGCATAGACAACTGTCAGGGTCCTCCCAAACTGTTGAGATGTGAGATCATGCCACATCAATCCAGGGGCAATGAAGGTGGTATCTTGCCTTCCCAGGGTTCCTTTACGCGGTCCTGCAGCCCAAGTCCCCTTAAATCCCCACTTTCCTGAGTCTACAATCTCCAATTCCACAGGGGACACATTAGCCCGGTTACCTATGGTACGGTGGTGGGTGTAAGGAATATGACTGGAATCAAGGACATTTTCCATCAAAGTTATGGCATCGTATGGTAGGTCTCGAAAGGTGTTAAGGCAAATCCAACCTGCGGAGTCATCTTCCAAGACCTCAACAATGGGGACCGGGGTTTTCTCCCCATTCTCCCACTGACCGGGGTAGACAAATAACATTCCTTGCCGCACGGTAGTAGGGAGGGAGGTAGCGCAGGCGCGGGGAGAAACTTCCGCTTTGCCGGACTCCACCTGTTGGGGAATGCAATTGCATTTTCCTGTGCCCGAAAAGGTCCAACCATGATAGGGACACTCTAGCAATCCATCCTGATTAATTCTCCCTTCTGACAGTGGTGCTAATCGGTGGGGGCATTGGTCGAGGAAAGCTCGCCATATCTGTTCATTTCTATCCCACCAGAGGACAAGATCCTCTCCTAGCAAGGTGAAGGGAGTTGGTCGGTTTTTGTCTAAATCCTCAATGTAGTGGATGGGATACCAAACCTCGTGCCAATCAAAGCGATTGGGGTCAGGCCCACCAGCTGGAAGTGAGGTTTGGGTTGTGGGGGAGGCATTACTGTTAGACATGGTGGGGACATCTAGATTTGTTCTACTTGCACCAATTTTAGATTAGAATTAGCAACCTTCTAGGACCAGGGGAGCAGTTGATCTGTTCTTTCCCAATCCAGTACCACATTTATTTATGCTTAATCATATATAACGTATAGTTATCCTCATGCCAGATACTTTTATCAAAGTGTTTGAGACTAGATACAATGTAATTAGAGTCAAAATATTGAGGTATTAAAGAGATAAAGTCTTTATCCTTAGTATTTTTGGGTTCATGATTTAATATCAACAATGTGTCTTGATTATTGGTATAAACGAACTTTTTAATTTTTTTTATCAGTTTCCTATTGCTTAAAAGCTTCCTTTGATTATTCCATATTATAAAAGTACCAAAACTATTACTTTCTGGGTAGTAAATTTTTCTATCTAAATAACCAGCTTGGGTTGATGCTGCATAATCTATGCTACCAATCATTGGCATATTGTAGAGGTTTTGCTGACGAATAAAATCGGCAACTGCTTTACCCTGAGAAAAAGGATGGACAACATCACTAGAAAAGGCAAAAACCCCACCTATCATGCTAGCATATAAGATGAACAGGAAAAACACTTTATTACATTTATTCCTAAATTTTAGGCTAAATCTAGGTATTTTTAATACGGCAAAATTTGACTCTTGATAGTAATGTGAAATCCAGACACAAGCAATAAAAAAAATGGATAGGTTGCCATGATGTCTGATATATCCTAAATATTTTACGTAGGTAAAAGTTAATATTCCTAAGGTGCCGCAGGTGTACATAAATAGGACAACGGGCTTACGCCAAAATAAACTGACTGCCAAGCTCATGATCAAGACAGAAACAACTATTCTACATACTTCTACCCCTGCAATCCAATCACTTAACCTAGTATTAGGAATATAAGTAAGTAGCTTAAATACTTCTGGACCTGTGAGCCGATCAGTTAAACTTGTCCCCCAAAAGTTATAGTTCCAAACCTGAGGGATTGGTATGTAACTACGTGTTATAGTATTAAGTGTATCCGAAAGCTGGAGCAAATCAAACTGCCTATGCCAACCCAGTGCAAAACCACTATCAGCAGGGGGAATCATTTGCACTACGGAAATAATAATACCTGTAATAAAGATGAGAATGCTAATAATAACATCCCATTTCCTTAAAGGCTTTTTTGGTTGTATCAAAAGGTAATCACATACCAAAGTTAATCCTAGTGCAATAGCCATAATCAACCCGTATACATGGGTATTAGCTAGCAATAGCAGTACTAAAGATAATAATAAATAACCTTTTTGACGATAGGGAAATAAAGCACAAAATATATAAAGCAGTAGTATACCTAGTACATAGCTCCTACTGATAATACAGTATTCAAATAATGAAAAATAACCGAATGACAGCAACCACTTTTGTAGATTTGTAAAAGGTGAAAATTTGGCTAATATGTATACAGAGATAGTAGCAATAAATAAATGATAAAGTTGCATAAAAAAAGGGTTATGTGTCACCCTTGTAATCAAGTATAAACCTAGATACCATAACCCAGGATGTCCTTCATATCTCAAGTTTTGGAATAGTAGATTAAAAATTGAGGAGCTATCCCTAGCTATCATCCAGGCTTGGAGTTCATCTTGCCACATTTCATGGGTGAGAATACCAATGAGACCGAAAGTTAAAAAACTCAACACTAGGGGCATGCTATTAGATGTCAATCGCTTGTTCACCTCGATATCCTACTTAGGATACCAAACCTCTGTGAGCGATGACAACAGACTCCAGACTAGCAACGATACATGACAAAGTGTGGTTTTTTGGGCTGACGATACAACCAATATAGCGCCAGAAGGTATGAATCCCTCCTGCCTCTCAACGATAAGTCAAGGATTTCGACGATTTTAGAGGAAGTTGTTTCTGCACTAGGGTAGGATTGCAGAATTAGCCATCTTCACTAAGGTAGCGCGATCGCCTGCTTTAATCCCAACAACGTACTGCACACCTTTTTGTCGCCAAGTCAACGTAGCATCTGAGCAGTTAGCACCACAATAGCTAGGGAGAAAATAACCAGTTACACTTCTCCCCAAGGATACAGGTTTACCTGTAAGGCGAGGGGTTTTCAGGGTTACAGCTTCAGCACTAACAAAGCCTAGACGGCAGGCTGTGCCCCCATTACAATCAGGGAGAAACCCTAGTAAAATTTCATACTGATTCCTAGTCGCTGTTTCAATAATGGCGTAAATAGGGTTTTCCCCGTCCGACTCAGGGATATACTGAGGTAGTAAGATTTTAATCTGGGTTTTTTGCTTTAGTTGGGGCAAAATTGGCTTAAAAATGGGGTTGATTTGACCATTGACTCTGTGTCCCTTTCCGTATTTAATTAATTGGGATTGGTCTTTGACATTTGCTATAGCTAAACCCTGAAAACTGCTAGCACTGGCTATTAACACTAAGGAAGAGATTAACCTAAAAATCATTCTACCCACTTGGTATACATCATTGACATTATCCTCCATGAGATAGGAATAGGCAATGTTTATATCAATACGATTCCCTAACCTTGGTGTGAAAGAACCGCCACTCAATTTACGATTTCGAGAATTTGATTGAGGAGATTGAAAGTTTGGAGAGGAGTGGACGATGGGTCTTAATATCTCATATCCTCAAATGGGGTAAAGATATACGAACTTTTTTTAAAATTAAAGAAGATTCCCATACTAAAAATTTAAAATATCTAAAGATGCTTCTATTTCTAAATCGAGAATCTTCTGCTGTGTATCTCTATGTGCCACTAATTTACCTTCTTGCCAATAGATATTAGCTGCTTTTTGTAAATCTTCAATTGCTCCCTGCTGATCTCCAATTTCTAAACGAGCGTGACCACGTTTATAATAAGCATCAGCATCATGAGGATTAAGCTCGATAGCTTGTGTGCATTCGGTAATCTCAGTTTCTAACTCAGTGTCTGCATCACTATCATGATCAGATACCAAGTTAACAATAACGGTATCATGGGGACTCTGGACCATCGCTTGGGTATAGTCCTCAATTGCCCCTTGGTGATCTCCTAATATAGAACGAGCATCAGCACGGTTTTTATATATGGTACCTAAATAGGGATTAATTCTCATCGCTTCGGTATAATCAGCGATCGCGATTTCATACTCTGCTAATTGATAGTGAGCCAACCCTCTTATGTGATAAGCTTTACTATGGTTAATATTAATTCTAATTGCTTGGGTAAAATCGGTAATTGCTGCTTTGTAGTCCCCTAATTGATAGCGAGCTAAACCTAGTTTATAATAAAGGTTGGCATCTCCTGGATTGAATTGCAAAGCTTGGCTATAGTTAGTAATTGCTATTTGATAATTGCCTTGATTAAAGTATTCATCTCCCTGTTTTATATACAGTAGAGTAGAGCTAGCTTTATATGGTTGTTTATTGATTTGCTTAGTAGTTTGTAAATTTCCTAAATAGTACTTCAATCCACCACCATACAATAACTGATTGATGCCAAAGGAGATCTTGCCGGTTCTCAACTTAATCATCTGTGTTGGCAGGAAGCCAGCCAAGAAGAGGTGATATTTGGGTTGTGCTTCATTCACATCTTCTTGAATGAGGATACAGACGACAACTGCATTTTTTGCTACTTCTTCGGCACTAATCGTCCATCTAACTTGATCAATTCTCCCGTGACGGGATTTCACCTCAATACCTATTGCTGGGTTGGAAGTTAAAGTAAAGTCAGTTTTACCATCACCACCAAAGCGTTGTTCATAATCAACTTCAGTAATTAGATCAGCTAAACGTTCCTTGACAACTTCTTCACCTAATTTACCTTTGAGGTTATTGAGAAAAACGTCACGCACTGGGGAAGTCCGCTTATATTTTTCAGCCATCAGCCAGCAAAATTCCCGCAGTGCTTTTAACCTCTCTCCAGCAATAATCGTTAATTCACTATATTGACCTTCTGTTTGACAATGAAGCAAACAACTTGATGTTAACCTTTGAATAAAATCAGACTGTTGCGATCGCAGGAGGGTAATCCAGTCCATTTAGAGTTCTGCGAATCTTTTAATGAGATTATTTTAGGCAAATTTCTCCCTGGTGTAAATAAGCAAGGGAGTACCCAGCAATTAGCCTGGTTGCATTACCGTATTATCCCTGATCTTGTCTTTATAGTACATTTGCACTATAATATTTTTATTGGTAAGGTCCTCGGCAGGTGGACTATATTCACCCTTCAGCTAAAAGCCTTCTAGAAGATGGATTCAAGAGTCAGTTTTATGATCAAGCATTACATTCTCAATCTTAATCCGACTGCTAAACATGAATGGGATCGGTGTATTTTGCGTGAGCCATTGACTGCGAAACGTCCAGACATGGCTAAGCTAATTGCAGAAGCCGTGGGTGCTGATACAGGTAGCTATTTAGTCAGCGTGAATATCGAAGTACAAGTATTAGACCAAGCAGTAGTCCACCAGGCCGAACAACTCTCACTCCCCCTGCCAGAGATAGGTGTGGTGTCACAATTGCGGGAAGCAGCATAGCTATAAATTTGCCTTGGGGGACAAGTTCTCCCCCATTAGGTAATTTTAGGAGACTTACTCTTTTTCTCAGATTACCCCATCTAGATTGGGTAGCAGATGGCCTGAAATGCCTAAAAAATTAACATCAACAACAGCGATAGCTGTTACCCTTCCTGGGGAAAAACGCCCTATTCTACCCCCTTTCCTCCGGCTAAGAGTTACCTTCTTATGGACAGAAGGGAGTAACATTTTGGTTGTCAGAAACCCCACGGATGAATCCGGGGGCTTGAAAAAGTCCTAATCTGACCAGACTAAGTACTTCGCGTACTACGTTATGGGCAAGAGTTAAAGACCTACCAGGGGATGCG
>Ga0116227_10015371_pt1 | contig 11345 bp, 5 predicted proteins | sample S1TSphgellanicum_FD_89693 | JGI IMG/M metagenome (GOLD analysis project Ga0116227, IMG submission 89693) | Host-associated microbial communities from peat moss isolated from Minnesota, USA - S1T2_Fb - Sphagnum magellanicum MG | ecosystem: Host-associated > Plants > Peat moss > Unclassified... | reverse complement strand
GGAAGCAACGGGAAGACTCAGCCATACTACTGGCTAGCAACAGACCCCACAACAAAGACTAGACAAAGAAACAAAGAAAGACAGAAAGGGAAAAGAACAGGGAAGGACTAAGAACAACATCTGTAAGATAGTCCATTCTGAGAGTTTGAGAGAAATCGAGAGAGAGAGAGAGAGAGAGAGAGAGAGAGAGAGAGATCATGAATCAGAGATGATGAGTTCACACACAAGATTCGATTTCCTCACAGCACCCGCATATGCCCGTTGTCCAAACACCGCTATTCGGGGGTGGGAATGTCTGGGTTGGCGCAACGTATTGCTGTGGTGGTATCACTGGTGGTATCACTGGTTGTCCCCATGCTGGACTCTCCCCACTTGGCGGATACGCCTTGGCCATGGTTCAAATCTCCCGCAAGAGAACGTAGTTCGTTTTCTTGTTCAAGCAAGCAGTCAAGCAAGCAAGCATGCATGCATGCAACTGGCCGCTGCTTACAACTGGGACTCCTTGGAAGCTCCTCAACACAAAGCCATGAAACTCCTCCCCCTCCTCCTCCTCCTCCTCCTCTTCCTCCTCCGCAATACCCACTCGAGAAACTAAACAAAGACACCAAACACACACACCATCACAACAACAACGAGAAGCACGCTCGAGCACGATCGTCGGTACGCGACAATGCGGAACCGGAAATGCAGCTCCTCCAGCAAGCGCTTCGCTCACAGTTTTTTTTTTTTTTGGCCTATTTTTATTAGATTTAGAATTTTCATCCTTTGTTGTTGTTTTTGTTGTTATTTTTGAAAAAAAATTGTGTATTTAAGGTGATTTTATTTTATTTTTTATAAAAAAAATTCTCTCAAGGAAATTAAAATTTTGATGCCACCAAAAATAGGTTCTCTAGCTGACCCATCATCATCATCAACTTATTATTATTATTATTATTTTTAAAAATTCCTTTTTTTCCGGCATATTCTTCCCAGTTTCAGGGCAACTTGCAAATAGCCATATACCACAGAAAATATGGAACATTAGTGATTTTGAAAGTGGCGAATTTAAATCGCCAGATTTTGAAAAACATGATTAGCCTAGAGATAGTTAGTTATATTTGTAATATTTTATTATTAGGTAAATAATTTTTTTTCCCTTAAATTTTAGGATTTTTTTTTCAACAACAGAAATTGGGAATTTTTTTTTTTTGTGAATTTTTTTTTTCTAATGGAAATTCGACTAATTATTTTGGAAAACATTTGCCAGATTTTTGCTATCACAAAAGTGGAAAAAGAACAAGAGGAAAAAAAAAACCAACCCTGATTAGGTTATGTTAAGTTAGGCTAGGTTAGGTTAGGTTAACTGTAACCAACATAACCAACCTTGTTGAAGTTTTCCTATTGGGTTTATTATAGCCAGATTTGTCTAGATTTTTCTTATCAAATGATCACAAAATTGAGGGAAAAAAACAAAAAAATATGCTGATTTCTCCAATGATCCCATTTTGGCTACTTCACAAAATTGGAGGAAAAAAAAAAACCTTTTTCTATATATAAAAATATAAAAATATAATTTTTATTTATTTATTTATTTATCCAGCATGGGCTCAAAGGGTTGGTAATTGGTTCCCCCAGTTGATAGGTATCTTTATTTTTGGCCCTTTTGGGCTCATCACTGGGCCAAAGAGTGATGATACATTAAACTATTATATATTGATTTGGTCTTGACTCCTAATGTAAAGCCCTTTTTTTGGGGACTAATTTCAGTAGCAACAACCCACCAAGTTGAGGACACAACCTTGCAACCACCATTCACTAGACCTTGAGATCATTCTTGCACATTTTTCTTGATTTACATTTGCATGTTTGCGTTTTACACATTGCCAAGGGTTTGAAGACATTTATCGCCTTTTCCTTCCAAGGTAATGAATAACGGTCTTTTTGTGGGCTATTAAAAAGTGACCATCAATAGATTCATACCAAAAGGGTGACTAATTATAATATGAATTGCATTGAACATCTTGCATTTGTCTTGAACAACAAATATAGACTTGTGCACATTGGGTTCAAGTAATTTGCCCATAAACAAATGGTATGTTGCCAATAACATGAACAATATTTGTTATGTGGTATAATTTGTTAAAGTTAAATGCAAAAGTAATCTCTTGAACTTCTTTGCATTTTGTCATAGGCATTTTGGGGTGGCAAAAACAATACGTGAATAGGATTTGCATATTTGCCCTCTTCTTTTTGTTCAAAAATTTGCAAAAATGGTAAGTAGCCATGGGTTTGTAGAAATATTTGATGATCAATTACCACGTTACAAATGCAAATGTTAGATTTGTAGAGATATTTTTCAATAAGTGTTTACAAATGTAGCCCATGGATTTCCAAAGATTTCTAGTTTTCATTTTGAGTTTGTTAGCCTTGTCCTTGATTTTACAAATGTTTCGATGATCTTGGATTTACAAAAAAAAATTATGAATGTATAGGTTCATTTAAGTATGTTTTTGGATTTACAAAACTTGTCCTTGATTTTGCAAACCATTTTGGTGAACTTCTAGGATTTATAGAACCAATTGGGCATGGTTTTGGATTCATAAAACTAGGTTTTGGGGAATCAAAAAATTGTTTTGATGATCTTCTTGGGCTTATAGGAGTTGTCCATGGATTTGCAAATCCATTTGAGCATGATTTTGGATTTATAGACCTTGTTCTTCAAATTACAAAAACTTTTCATGATCTTCTTGGACTTACAAAGTTGTCCATGGATTTATAGTTCACCTTTTGTTGATGAGTTTGGATCCATAGATGTAGAATATGTGAACTCTTATACATAGAGGTGAATGCATCACACCAGGATGAATTATGTATTGTTTTCCACAATCGCCCAAGGGCACTTTCATTACAATGGCAAAACAGCTAGCAAATTTTTTGAAGCGGCCTTCAGTCTTTGCCACATGGTGTTAATTGTATGCATTGCACAGCCAAAGTTGAAACATGAAACAAGCTAGTGAGATCAACTGGATCCTTACTCAGGCATTTGTTGCATTGCGTTAAAGAAATGTGACAAGATACAGGCTTCACCTAGAGATACAAACAAAAATTTCAGTCCATTGCATAACTTTAGAAGTTGCAACAGTGCAAAGAAAATGAAAAGAGGTAATCAGGTACCAAAATAATACCCTTTGAACACGATGGGTAATCTCATGGAATTAGGACTCCATCAAAAAGCTTTGTAAGCAACAGGTTACATTTGGTGATCTTGAGCACCCATTGAGCTGTCTTGGAGAATTGTAGAATTCTTATGACATATGGGGATCATAGACTGTTGATCATCCTAAAATGATCAACACTCTTATTTCAAGAATTTCACTGGGTAGAGCTTAGCAGTGCAATATTCAGTCTGGACAAAAGAGTAGTGGAAGAAGCTTGCAAATGAAATTGCACTTCTACAATTCAGACTGCTAGCCTAATAGATTTAGGAAAGGAGCAGCCTCATGCCAAGCTCCAATTCTTTCAGTATTTTGTCCCTTGTATGATCTGTAGCAGGTATGGTAGGCAGTTTGATTACTTCTGCTGCATCTTTGGAATCTGAGGAGGACTAAGATATGCTTCTCTGTTTGCGTCCCACCCTGCAGACATCAATCATTCATACAACATTGATCAAGTACATTAGCTTTACCATGGAGCTGGTCATGAATTGCAAGATGATGAATCTTAAAGATGATTCTAGAGATATTCCCTAGCTAGCCAGCCTGATCAGGAAGGAATTCCTAAAGCAATTTCAGGATTTCAAAGGAACTAGCTTGGGGATTGAATAATACCAAGGTTGGGATCGAGGCCATGGTTCTGGAGCTCTCTGGTCTGCTGGGCTAGTGAGCAGGGGAGGCAGAAGCAGTCAGTGCAGCAGTCATTGCATGGTTCCTCTGGTAGCCCATACTTCTCCCGCAGTTTTGTTCGGTACCCACAGCTGTACAAGGCACCACAGCATGTGTGCTGATGTATCAAGTAAAATATAGCACCTCCAGTCAGACAAGCTGCAGCAGTTGATGACACCCCCAACACACACCATGCACCATACCAATATCATTATCAAAAGTTTCAAGCTTGCACATGTATTATATACCAAGGTGCAACCGCTCTCATCAGCAATTCTCCTTGGACAAGACTCCAAGAGCATCCTTCATGTTCTTATGGGCACCATCTTTTCAAAGCAGGCTTGTTGCCCCCAGGGGTGATGGCTCAATGGTATATAGCCCCTGTTTGGTACTCAAAGGTCCTGGATAAACCCATTAATGGTGAGGAGGTGAAATCCTCCTTACCATGTTCTCTATCACTAGGCCTGACTTGGGGATACTGCCAACAACTTGTCAGTCAGGTCTGCTGTTGTGTTTCAAAGCAGACTTGTTCTCATTATCAAGTGGATAGAAGGTTTCTACTTCAATGCACTACAAGAGCAATATCTGCCATTTTGTGACAGGGTGCGCATCGCACTTGCCTGTACCATCACTAAAGTTCACAACGTGCAACCTACTATATTCGAACTCCTCAAGTACAGGATCTCAATAAAAACAATTGAGGAGAGTGTGGAGAAAGAGACAAGATCTCAAGTAGTGCCAGAGGAAAACAAATGAAGAAGCCACACAAAATCTCTGGACAAAGTGCTACTCATGTGAAAAATTCAAGAGCAGCTATGGAACTAGGGGGTGAGGGGTATAGATGTGTGTGTGTGTGTTTACTTGTGCTGCCTTGATCAACAATTTCAACAATGCGCCCAAACGCTACACATGGACACCAAAACGCCCAACAGCCTGCCAAAAACGAACAACATTAAGAACGTGATGCCGGATCACCTCCTCAGCAATTTCATATGAAAGTTTTGGGTTCAAGTTCTTGTTTGGTTGTTTTGAAGCTTCTTTGCTTCCAGGCAGTTTAGCACATCTTGGAGCTTATGTGCCATTCAGATCTTGCAGTTCTTTTTATGTCCGAATACAACAACAACAACATGGTAAGAAATTTCTAGTGAGAACTTGCGAAATCGAGAGAGAGAGAAAGAAGGATCGAGAAAAAAAAGGAGATGATGAGTTCACTCACAAGATTCGATTTCCTCACAGCATCCGCATATGCCCGTTGTCCAAGTGCCACTATTGGGGGGCGGCAAAGACTGCGACGGCTCAACGTAGCGCTGTGGTGATCTCATGCCCGACTGCTTTGGGGGTATCACTGGTTGTCCCCATGCTGGATTCTCCCCACCTGGAGGATACGCGTCGGCCATGCTCCAAATCTCCCGCAAGAGAGCTTAGTTCGTTCTCTTCTTCAGCAAAACAAACAAGCAAAGCATACAAATGGCCAATACTCACAACTGGGACTCCTTGAAATCTCCTCAACACAAAGCAATGAAACTCCTCCTCCTCCTCCTTCTTCTCCTTCTCCTTCGCAATCTGCACTCGAGAAACAAAACAAAGACACCAAAACACACACACAAGAGGAGTGTCCGTGCACAGCCAGCTATGGATCTCCAGTCCTTCTTGTACTGTGCATTCCAAGCGTGGAATTTACAGTGTTCGTCATATATGACTTGCTCAACCGTAAAGCACAGCTTGGATTTTTCCTTCGTATTTTCAGCTCCCTTACTTGCCTGAAGAAACCTCTTTTCAGTCAGCAGGCTGTACTGGGAACTTCCGGCCCCCCTGGAACGTACCAGCCAGCCTGTCACTATTTCTAAAAAGTGAGAAAATCCTAGCTCTGCTTCAGGTAGGAGAAGGACATGCATACACACAGGCCCTTCCGTGATTTTCGACCTGTTCCCTCGGCCTACTCAGGCCCTTCTCCTATACGGAAATGTACCTCCTACACCACTTAATGATCATCACCAAGTGACCTCACTTTGGCTCCATCACAAAACTGAGGGCAAAAAACACCAAATGCCTACTTGAATTAATAACCTATGTGAATTGGGGGGCATGAGTTTTTTGAATTTGATTGAAGACCTAAGTTGTGCATTGGAGTACAAGTTCTTTTGGGTGGGTATGGGATGTGGAGAATGGAGGTAGGTTGAATGGATAAGGCCTTCAAGAATTAATATGTGAATTTGATTAAAGAACTTGTAAATTGGGGCATGAGATTTTGTTTTTTTCAATTATTATAATTATTATAGGCGAGTGAGTATAGGGTGTGGAGAATGAGGAGGGAGAGGAAATGGATAAGCCTTGGAAATTAATTATGTGAACTCAACCAAAGGACTTGTAAATTAGGGCATGAGTGCAGTCTAGTAGTAAAATGTTAGGTAGTTTTAATTTGTTTGGAATTCTTACTTGAATTTTTAATTTGAATTTCTTTAAAAATCTTGATTTTCTTTAAACTGCAAAATTGTGCTTTTTTAATGTTACAATAAGGATACTAGAGCTTCTTTTGGCACAGCCACTTGTTGTAGGGGGGGTGGGGTTCTCATGACTTAGAACTAACATCCCATTGGTGGAATGGAATCGGCACATGGTTCTCAAAAAAAAAAAAAAAACTACTATGTTAAAGTAGTAATGGATTTCCTATACCACCGTAACCTATACTACTCTCCATAGGTTCATTCAACCCATGGTCCATGAATAAAATGAATCCTCATGTGAACAATCATGTTTAAGATTCTTCCTAAACTCTTCCTATTGGGATTTTATTTTTTTTCCTTCTTTGCCCTGCATTTGAAAAGCTCTCCAATTTCATAATGGTTTTCAAGTTGCAAGAAGGATGCAGACCAATAAGTTTTCAACTTTGGGTTCGATCCAAATTTAAAAATCTTCACACAAAATGATACTCGGTTTAATTCTCTCCCATCCTCAAGTCCATGTTCAACATCACAAACTTACCTCTTTCATGTATTTGTGTTTTTACAACACTTTAACAAAATGTTCAAGATTAAATATTAACATAAGCATTGACATGATATTATTACAATTACATTGTAACATAAAGTTTTGATCCAAACATTGTGTTCCAATGTCATGACAATATGATATCATGATTGTAAAATCACTTAACTTTCAACAAGTTCAACATGGTTTTGTGAAAACCGTTATATTATTGATGGAAATTATGATGAAGTTTGGCATATGTACTAATTTTAAGACTTGACACCGTTAGCATGTCATTCGAATTGTTTGCAATGAATTCACCTTCACCTCACACTTTGATTCTTCCCATGAATAATCATGCCTCAAATTATACTTGTTTCCAATGTTTTGGACATCACCTTCCACAAAATAAGGTTTGATCAAGTCCGCCACAATAATATTCTAATCAATCTTCATGATATGGAAAAAAACACTTTTAGAAAATTTGAAAATTTCAAAAGGATCTTTAAATATGTTGAATGTTCATATTATTGTCACCACATTTTTTTTGTTTCCCTAGTTATTTTGCCAATAATGCAATAATAATGATGCATTAATTCAAAATTGGCACTTCCATCACTTGTTTCACTACACTACAAATCCTTTTATTCTCACAAATTAAAATTGAAATCATGCAATTTTCACAATCCGATCGTCTCCAAGATGTTGCATTCATTTTTGAGAAAAGAATAAAAGGAGTAGTCTCGGAAAGGACTTGTTAAAAGAGAATAGTCTTATGGAAATTGTGGCAAAGAAAACTGGAAGTTCTGCATAATTTGTTTGATCTGGTTTTAGGGCTTTAGAATAAAGCTAACCCGCAGCCCATTTTTTTTTCCGCTCTGCCCACTAGCAAATTTCAGACCTTTTCACCTTCTTTTGTCCTTTCTTAAAGGAGTTGGGCAGATAGCCCTAACTGCCCATTATCCATTGGCCATGTAAGCTTTTTTCGACCATTAGATAAAAGCCTATTCCACAAACCCTATATATTTTTGTACATTATTTACTCTAATATTATAACCCTTGTCTATATACCAACAGGATTTTTAAAAAAGCCCCAAATGAACAAAAGCATGAATGAAAGTCAAGGAATCCATGATTTAAAAAAAAGATGTGAAGTTAGTTTTGGGGGGTGAGGATTCACAATGCATTTTAGAGGATTGAACCTTGCACCTATTGACTATAAGTAAGCATCTCAATGGATTGTGGTAAACTAGTAAGTGTAAGATCTCATCTCTTTTATAACACATATATTGGTCAATACTAATGTAGCCTGTGCCATTGTCTGAAGTGTGAATTGATTGCCCAATTAATTTTTCCTTTCAAAATCATCTTTTGTAATGAAATTGAATTTCCAATGATAAAAACCACTCAAATTTCAATATCCCTTGCACCTCATATCTAAAAATTTCCAAATCACCTTCATTAAATCCTACTCATGAAAGGCTTTTCAACAATACACCAAGAGAGTGCCCAAATTCCCTTTAAATTATTTTTTTAATTTAAATGAGTTTTCAGCAAAAAAATTTGTTCAATATTCAATAACTTCTCCATCAGGTGTTGAAACATTATGAAATCAACTAAAGGCACCCATATTTACCAAGGGGCATTCCAATGGTATCAAGAGTTTGGCATGGGCCATCATGGTTTGGGAGATCTAGATGGGACAAACAAAACAAAACAAAACTTACAAGTACCTTCCCAAATTTCATAGCTAGAAAATTTTGTAGGAAATTTCCATAGCATGAAAATTTCACAACTTGGAAATTTCTCAGTGCGTGAGGGATACGATCGCTAAATATTATTTCATTTACTTGGGAAGTGACTATTTTGAGTTTTGCTCTTGTATGATTCTCACATGGTTTGCAATATAATAAGCCTACAACTAGTCCTTAGGTGCACCATAGAATCCACATTTTGGGTTCTTAGTGTGTACTCCCCCTGAAACTAATACTTGCAAGAAGGGATGAACACACACACACAAATCGATAGATTAACCTTTTTCCTTCTCTTAATGGAGAGATTCAAAATCCATGATTGTTGTTTTAAAAAACAGAAAAAAGCAAACAAAAACAATGTCAAGTCATGTACAAAATATTCCATTTACGAAGAAAGGAAGGCAATTAAGAAGAAACATGATACATGGTGAGCTCAAGAAAGTCATTGATGGTGTCATTTTTCTATTTGGGCAAGAATATATCCCAAAACCATATCTAAAAAGCACAAGGTGTCTCTCTCACCAGGTCACCTTATGAGCTTTGTGGTTGAGGTTCTGTTTGTTTCCAGCTTGCCCGCTCTCCGCTGGATTTGCCATGATGTCTGGATGAGCTGCTGGCCTCACAAACTACACAGTCAACAACCTCCAGTTCATTCATTTGCTTAACTTTGTCTATTCACATAGTGTATATATAGGATGTTCGTAGCCATTTGACAGCACCCGAGAAACTGAGTTCTTCATTGTCAACTTTTTAATGTAGCTCACACTTGTGTAACCTACAATTTCACATAGTAAGAGCATCTCCAGGAGTGCTCAGTATGTCACTCGGGATGATAAAATTAAATGTCTAAAGTTTAGCTTTTTCTTTTTTTTGCAACCCCACCAATAAAACTGGAACTCGAACTGCATATACGTGGGGACCACTAATAGCAAACCACCTCGACTAATCATTATGATCGACCAATCAGAGAAATACTGAGTCAGGTCCAATTTATTACACTCTGTTTTGGAGGTGCACAACAGTGTTGTGCCTTTTACCAGCCATGGCAAGTTGTTTCCTGAGCTAAACCCGCACATTTTGACCTTTTCGCAATAAATTTTACTTTAGGGAGTCACATACTGTACACCAGTAGTGATGCTCCAAGAGCATCCCCAGCTGTGCTGTGTATGTTACCCCGAACATTAGAATTCAATGAAGAAAGTCAAAACATGCCGGTGTGGCACGGGACACCAGTTTTGCTCTTGCATATTTGCACAGTGTGCTGAGGCTGGTGAAAGGCGCAGCAGAGATCTTCACCTGCTAGAGAAGCGTGTAATAAATATGATCTAACCGCTGTTCCCTGTTTCTGATTGGCCCATCACAATGATTGCTCCAGCTGGTTTGCTATGAGTACTCTCCCACCTATTTGCAGTCTCAATTTCAGTTGTGTGGGTGGGGTTGTGAAAAAGGAAATAACTAAACTTGGATTTGAAAAGTATTTTCTCAGATTTTCAAATCCTACCCTGGCCCGACCACCAAAGGAGGTCTTGGGATCATAGATCCCAAGACCCAATCGGAAGCCCTACTAGCAAAGCTCCTGATCAGGGGCCTGGCCCCAGGGGAGCTCCTGAGGCACAGGGCTGATCAGGTCAGGCTCCCGGTCCACGGCATGGGCCCTAGCACCCAGGTCATCAACTGGCTTTTTGCAGCCCCTAAACTCAAAAGGCTCCCTTGCTCCTTATGGAAGAGCATAACAGGCGCCTGGTTAAACGTCCAACCGGGTTTGCGCAAATCAGAACCCACCATCCACGCGGAGCTACTCAGACAACCTGTGTTCGGGAACCCGCTCATCACCAACCAGGAGAGCAGACCACTTGGCTTCAGCGGCAGGAGCAAAGGCAACACATTTGCCAGTGCAGGCTACTCCAAGGTCCGGGACTTCTGGGACCTAGAAACGCAAGACTGGAAAAGTCTCTCCGCCCTCTGAATGAACTTCCATCCCTCCAACATGTAGGGCAAACACATTATCACCTCTAGCATTCCCTAGAACCCGGCCACTTTCAACAGCAGACCCTAGGCGGGCGACTGGGTAAGCAGGAGTGAGCCCAACACAAACGCCCCGCCCGAGTGGGTCTACCAGATCACCGAGACGTTTCAAAACACAGCCTGCGCCAAAGAGTTCCGTAGGACCACCTCTGTCGGCCGCATCCAAGCCACCAACGGCCAGAACATCACCATTCCACTGGAGGGTTACGCGCCAATCAGAGTCCTTGCCGAAGAAGGGCATGGGACAACATTCAGTCTGGCCAAAGACCTTCCGACCCCAGGTAAGAAACCTCCCCTCTATTGGATCTTCGAAATTGGCTTCATTACCGACCTCCCATGGGACCCAGGCGACTGGCATTGGCAGAAAACGTCCACCATGGGTGACGCTCCCTTCTTTGGTTACTCAGCCAAAAGAGGTTACCAAAATGCCAGGGGAACCGACCACACTCCTAATATCCTATCCTTCGTTCAGCATCTCAACCTACGCAACTCCACCATCCCCCAAGTCATCGCGAGGATATGGCATAATGCCCGCCCACGCAAAGTCGGAACGCTCATCTGGCTGACCCTCAACAAGGGCCTGCCAATGGGCACCTGGCTCCAAACAATGGGTATCCAAACTAACTGCAAAGGCTACGACCTCAGCCTCCCGGAATCCGCCCAGCACTGCCTCATGGACTGTGTTCCTGCTCAACGGGCTTGGAAGGCCTTCAACCACGTCTGGAAAGAATGGAAGGCG
>Ga0116227_10015370_pt1 | contig 11345 bp, 12 predicted proteins | sample S1TSphgellanicum_FD_89693 | JGI IMG/M metagenome (GOLD analysis project Ga0116227, IMG submission 89693) | Host-associated microbial communities from peat moss isolated from Minnesota, USA - S1T2_Fb - Sphagnum magellanicum MG | ecosystem: Host-associated > Plants > Peat moss > Unclassified... | reverse complement strand
GTCTGCTCGGTCAGCCCGGGCCGGCCGCGTCGCTGATGGCCGCGGCACCCACCGCCAGCAGCATCGTCGCCCCGGCCCTCAGCGGCCCAAAAAACCTATTGGATTCGCTGTTCAGCAAATGAAGAAGTTCTGGTCTGATACAAGCGTGGTTGCAGAAGGTGACCAATTCACGGTCTTTCTGGACACAAAACCACTCAAGATGCCCGGCGGCGGCACACTGACCGTATCGTTTCAGCCCTTGGCAGAGGCTATCGCAGCGGAGTGGCGCCAAAGCACGCCAGAATTCACCCTCGACGACCTGCCGCTTACCCGCCTCGCCGCCACGGCGCAGGCGCGCGTGCGTCTGGCCCAGAGCGAGATCATCGAGCAGCTGGCAGCCTATGGCATGAACGATCTGTTGTGTTATCGCGCCGCCGCTGAGCCCGGCCTGGCGGCCCGCGAAGCCGAAATTTGGCAACCCTGGCTTGACTGGGCAGAACAAAAATTAAGAGTCACGCTCCATATCACGTCCGGCGTCATCCATATCGAACAACCTCCAGAAGCGCGCCAGGCCTTCATCGACCAACTTTCTGGAATGAGCGAATACCAGATTGCCGGGCTCGGCGTGATCGTCCCGGCGCTGGGCAGCCTTGTACTCGGGCTGGCGGTCGAGGCAGGGGCGCTGCAGCCGGAGGCAGCGTGCGATTGCGCGCATCTCGACGAACTATGGCAGGAAGCGCGCTGGGGCGCAGATGACGAAGCAATCGCGCGCCGGCGCGCGATTGCTTTGGATGTCGGGCTTAGTGCCCGGTTTATGACGCTGTGCAGGCCATGACGGCGGTTCATTTATACATCACGGGCCGGGTCCAGGGCGTCGGCTACAGAGATTGGCTCGTAAGAGAGGCGCGTGAGCGCGGCCTCTCGGGCTGGGTGCGCAATGTCGGCGATAATGTCGTGGAAGCGATCGTCAGTGGCGACGACGCGGCTGTTGAAGCCTGCGTGCAGGCCTGCAGGCGCGGCCCGCCGCTGGCCGTGGTGGACTCTTTGAAACAGGCCCAAGCCGAATGCCCACGGCAGACCGGCTTTACGAAACTACCCTCCGTTCCTCGGGGCATTTGAGCGGGAACGCCTCCGGCATCCATGACAACGCGCTTAGGCCAGGGTAAAGCTGCCTCAGTGGTCTATTACTGAAGGAGAACCGCCGATGGGTACAAACAGTGAATTAATGGCACGCCGCGAAGCTGCGGTGCCCCGCGGCGTCGGCAACGCACACCCGGTTTTCGCCACACATGCAGAGAACGCCGAGATTTGGGACGCGGACGGCAAGCGCTATATCGATTTCGTCGGCGGCATCGCCGTGCTCAACACCGGGCACCGGCACCCGAAGGTCATGGCGGCGGTAAACGAGCAACTTGCGCATTTCTCCCATGTCTGTTTCCAGGTCACGCCCTATGAGAGCTACATCGCGCTCGCCGAACGGCTAAACGCGCTGGCGCCGATAGAAGGCCCCGCCAAAACGATCTTTTTTACGACGGGTGCCGAGGCGCTGGAAAACGCGATCAAAATCGCTCGCGCCGCCACCGGACGTTCGGGCGTCATCACCTTCGCCGGCGGCTATCACGGACGCACGATGCTGACGATGGCAATGACGGGCAAGGTTTTGCCCTATAAAAAGAAGTTCGCGCCGATGCCGGCTGAAATCTACCACGTTCCATTCCCACACGCGCCGTTCGGCGTGACCGTGCAGGATTCACTGCGCGCCATAGACATGCTGTTCCGCGCGGATATTGAGCCGGAGCGTACCGCCGCCATCGTGCTGGAGCCGGTACAGGGCGAAGGCGGGTTCATTCAAGCCCCAACCGAATTGCTCGAAGCGCTGCGCAAGCTTTGCGATAAGCACGGCATCCTGCTGATCGCGGATGAGGTGCAAACCGGTTTCGCGCGCACGGGCAAGATGTTCGGAATCGAGCATTCGGGCGTGAAACCCGACATCATGACCATCGCCAAATCTCTTGCGGGCGGGTTCCCGCTCTCGGGCGTCATCGGCCGGGCGGATATTATGGATGCGGCGGAGCCGGGTGGGCTTGGTGGCACCTATGCCGGCTTCCCTGTGGCCTGCGCCGCGGCGCTTGCGGTGCTGGACGTCATCGAGGAAGAAAAACTCATTGACCGTGCCAACACGATCGGCGCGATGATGAAGAGCCGGCTGGAGGCGATTTCCCGCCGCAACAACACCATTCCTATCACCGGCATTCGCGGGCCGGGCGCCATGATCGCCTTCGATATCGTGACCACGCGCGGGACGGATGAGCCGGACCCGGAGACCACGAAGAAAGTGCTTGCCAAGGCCCGCGAACTCGGGCTGATCCTGCTTTCCTGCGGTGTCTACGGCAATGCGATCCGCCTGCTGGTGCCGCTTACGGCCTCCGATGCACTGCTCGACGAGGCGATGGACAAGCTTGAGCATGCGCTGGCGGCTTAAAAGAACAGGAAGCTCATCAGCACGTAAATTGGCGTGAGGATGACGATCATGATCCCCGAGAACGCGAAGAAGCCTGGCATTTTAACAGCCCGGCGGGCCGCAATCTCGCGGATCATGAGATTGGGTGCGTTGCCGAGATAGGTTACCGGACCAAAAAAAACCGACCCGGCGGCAATCGCCAGGAGTAAGCGGGAAGGTGCAGCGCTCAGGCTGGCGGCGTGCCCACCTGCGGCTTCAAAAAAAATCAAATAGGTCGGTGCCGCATCTAGAATTGCAGAGGCAACCCCTGAGGCCCAAAACCAGACGAGCGGCTCGGGCTTGAGCTCCGCCGATTGCAGAAGCTGGAACACCGGCTCGATGGTCGCGAAAATCGCGAAAAACAGGATGGTGATTTCCCGCATCGTGCCCCAGGCGAAGCGATTATGGCTACGAATGGAATTCGGCGTGAATATTTCCGAAAGCACAATACAAAAGGCTTCAAGCAGCATCAGGGTGAGATGCTCACCCGGTATGGTGGCGGATAACAATGTGAAATTCCCGGGGTGCCAGACCCCCTCGAACGGAATAGCGGCCATAAGCAAAAACAACAACCCGATGTTCAGCCCACCACGGATGCGCAACTTCTGCGGCTTTGGCTGGGCCTCACGCCGGGCAAAGTAAATATCCAGGCCCAGGCATAGCAGCAGCACCGGCACTGCCAGGACCAAAAGCGGAAGCCATAAGTGAATCGCGGGCCAAAAGAACGGCACGCCGCGCAAAAAGCCAACCAATAACGGCGGGTCCCCCAGCGGGGAGAGCGCACCGCCGCAATTGCCCGCCAGGATGATGAACGCCAGAACAAGATGCCGCTTCTCGAACCGATGCCCGTTTGCCGCCAGCAGCGGATGGATCAGAAGGAGCGCCGCGCCGATCGTGCCCATCACGGACGCCAAAACCGTGGCGATGACCAGCAGCACCAGATTTCCCCAAGGCCGCCCCCACGGGCCGCCTTTAATGGAAATTCCGCCGCCCAGAGCGTAGAGCGCCAACAGCAACACCATAAAGGGTAGATATTGCGCGAACACCACCTGCCAGAGTGCGGTGACGGCTCGAAGAGCGCCCAGCGCGTGCAATTGAAAGGCAAATCCGAGCAGTACCCAAACGCCGATGACTGCCGCCATCCTGCGATGCCAGAACCGCGGAGCAAGGCCCGGCAAGACCGCGAAGCTAACCAGAACACCAGCAAAGGGCAAAACCTGGGCGAGTTGCCCCATCAGCCGAAGCCCGATACGTTACAAACGAGCATTCAGGAGCCCGTTTTTCATGGAGTTAGCCGGCGAGAGACTGATTGAAGCCCCCCGGGAAAAGATCTGGGATGCCCTGAACGACGCAGAAATCCTCAAAGCCTGTATTTCCGGATGCGAATCGATCGAGAAAATCTCCGACACATCGTTCAAGGCTGCGGTAGCTGTAAAGCTCGGCCCTTTCGAAGCACGTTTCACGGGCAATTTTCTTCTCTCCGATCTCGATCCCCCCAACGGATACACGATTTCCGGCGAGGGCCAAGGCGGCGTCGCCGGTTCGGTAAAAGGTAGTACGAAGGTTACACTCTCGGATGCCGCGGGCGGGACGCATCTTTCCTACCGGCTGGAAGCCTCCGCCGAAGGAAAGATCAGCCAGACCGGGCTAGCGGACTCCGCCGCCAGGGAATATGCGGAGACATTTTTCACGAAACTCGCGGCCATCGTCGCGCCGCTCTTACCTGTTGTTGGAGGATCCACAGTGTCTGTTTACCATCTGGCCCATGAAGACCACGACCACGATCCGAGCAATCCCCATTATTTTGGACTGCCGCTCGGCGTCATCATCGCCGGCGTCGTGGCCGTTATCTCGGTCGGAATCACACTGGCGAAATTCTTTCTGAAATAACAGCCTGCGGCGCTACTGCCGACCATATTCGCCAGTTGATCAGCCTCCCTGGCACCTCATCTAATGGGCCTGACAATACCGCGCTGTCCGGCAAACGGGAGACGACTCCTTGCTGGCAGTCCATTGGTGTGGAGATGGGCTATGACCGAGTTCGACCACGTTCTGAGCACCGCTGCCGCATGGCATGAAGCTGGCGAGAAAGTTGCGCTGGCGACGGTCACGGAAACCTGGGGCAGTTCGCCACGCCCGTCCGGCAGTCGTATGGCTGTCACCAAATCCGGCAAAATCGCCGGGTCAGTGAGCGGCGGATGTATCGAGGGTGCCGTGCTTGACGTAGCCTTGCGCATTCTTGAAACCCGCGAGCCCGCATTGCTGGATTTCGGCGTGACGAATGAAATGGCCTGGGAAGTCGGGCTGGCTTGCGGCGGCAAGGTGCAAATCTTCGTAGAGCCGCTGTTGTGAAGCTTGCCACCATCGCGGCATTGGCAGCGGCACAGGCCGCCCGCCGCCCGGTCGCCTTCGCCAAGCGCCTCAGCGATGGGGAAGAGTATGTGCTACCGGACATGCAAGCCCACCCGGCCTTGAACATTGCCGGCGCAGAGCTGCTGGCCCAGGACCGGAGCGGAACGCGAAACATCGCGGGCGAGGACTGGTTCATCGAGGCCCGCAATCCCGCCCCCCGCCTCATTCTGGTCGGAGCCGTGCATATCGCCCAGGCCCTCGTATCGCTGGCGCGGATGACGGGCTTTTCCGTCATCCTGGTCGATCCGCGGCAGGCTTTCGGGAATTTGGAGCGCTTTCCCGACTCCGAAATCCTGAACGATTGGCCGGATACCGCGCTCGACGCGCTGCGGCCCGACGTTCGGACCGCCGTGGTGACCCTGACCCATGACCCAAAACTCGACGATCCAGCGCTCGACCGTGCCGTACGGTCGACAGCGTTTTACATTGGCGCACTCGGCTCACGCAAAACCCATGCGGCGCGGCTGGAGCGGCTGCGAGCGTTGGGTCATTCGGAAACCGATTTACAGCGCATTCGTGGACCCGTCGGGTTGGATATCGGGGCCATAAGCGCGCCGGAAATCGCGCTATCCGTCGTCGCTGAAATCGTCGCAGTGCGCCGCCAAGGCGGAATGAGCATGCGGCCAAAATGATTTTCGGGCGTGTGAAGCTGGCGCAAGCGCTGGGCGGCATTTTGGCGCACAGCCTGCAAACCGAAGATCGCGTGTTGCGCAAGGGCGCGGTCGTTGATGCGACGACTTTCGCCTTGCTCCAGACAGCAGGCTATACCGAAGTGACGATCGCCCGGCTTGAGCCAGGCGACGTGGCGGAGGGCGAGGCCGCAAGTTTTATCGGCGAATTGCTGCTCGGTCCGGGGTTGCGGCGCTCCCAGGATGTGCATGGTCGGGTGAACCTCTTCGCCGAAGTGTCGGGGCTCCTGCGGCTCGATACTGCAAAAATTGAACGGCTGAACCGGATCGACGAGACCGTGACGCTGGCGACTCTGGGCGATCGCAGCGTGGTGGCCCCGGACGATATCGTCGCCACCCTCAAGATCATCCCCTTCGCGGTCTCCGGCCAGACTCTCGCGGATGTTGAAACACTGATCGGGGCAGGGCCTGCTTCAATCAGCGTGCGACCATTTCAAAATCGCGTGGTAGGGCTGATCCTGTCGCGATTACCCCAGACCAAGAAAGCGGCCATCAGCCATACGGTGGCGGCGACACGCCAGCGCATTCTAGCTCGTGGCGGCTCGCTTTTACCGCCCATAGAAACACCCCACGATACCACGGCGATTCGTATCGCAATGCAGACCCTCCTGGCGGCGGGAGCAGAGATAATACTGATCTCCGGTGCGTCGGCCGTGACAGACAGGTTGGACGTCGCCCCGCAGGCCATTGTGCAGGCCCGGGGCGAAATCACGCATTTCGGGATGCCGGTAGACCCCGGAAATCTTATCTGTTTTGGCGACATCGCCGGCAAACCGGCAATTGTGCTGCCGGGCTGTGCGCGCAGCCCGGCCCTGAACGGGATCGACTGGGTGCTCGACCGGCTGTTCGCAGGTGAGCGCGTCGGCCCTGAAGAGGTGGCCGGCATGGGAGTCGGCGGGTTGCTGAAGGAAATCGCCGGCCGCCCCCTGGCGCGGGATACGCGGGAACCCAGCGGGTTCGGCACGCCGCCCAGCACTCAGCCCCGCATCGCGGCAATAGTGCTAGCCGCCGGGCGATCCTTGCGCATGCAAGGCATGAACAAGCTGCTGGCCCCAATGCCGGACGGTCGGCCTATGGTCGCGCAGACCGTAGCGCGTATCGCCGTCTCTCCAACTCGCCCGATTCTTGTCGTGACCGGGCACCATGACGGCGAAATTCGAAAAGCCCTCGCCAACGAACCTGTCCGATTCGTGCATGCCGAGGATTATGTGCAAGGCATGTCCGCGAGCCTGCGCGCAGGTATCGGCGCGCTCTCCGGCCATATCGGCGCAGTGCTCATCTGCCTGGGGGATATGCCCTTCGTCGACCCAGGAATACTCGATCAATTGATTGCTGCTTTTAGCCCAGCCGAGGGGCGCGAAATCGTAATCCCCAGCTTTGACGGACAACGGGGCAACCCTGTCTTATGGGGCCAACGCTTTTTCCCCGACCTCCTGAAGCTCGAGGGCGATGTCGGCGCGAAGCAAATTTTGCATCTCTATCCAGAAGCGATCGTCGAGGTGCCGGTCGAAAGCGACTGCGTGCTGCTTGACGTAGACACCCCGGAAACGCTGGCGGCGCTCGCGACGTGAACCACGAACGCCGCCGCCATCTCGACAAGCTCTTCCGCCACCTCCGAGCCCAGCGCAGCCGACGATCGGGGCCAAGCCGCGGCTGTCGCATCCCGAGGCACATCGGCAAATTCGGCTGGCGCATCGATGCTAACGCCACGGAAATTCAGGGTGCCGAAATCCGAAACGGGTAGCCCCAGCAGCGTCCCTGGCTTGTCCAGCGTCGCGCTCGGGTCCTGTATCGTCTCTGGCCGAACGGCGCGGATGAGCGAGAGAAGCGGCTCCGCACCATGGCCGAAACGGGCATCTTGCCCAGGCCCCAGACGGGCCTGCATGAGCTGGCGTGCAATTTTCCAAAGGTAAAATGACGGTATCACGATTTCGTGAAGCCGTTTGATCTCCAGCGTCACCTCGTGGATCGCCGGCACGTTTCCCCCATGACCGTTCAGGATCACGATACGCGTCAGGCCATGCCGGACGAGCCCGGCGAGCAAATCGCACAGCACGGCACGGAAACTGGCGGCAGAAATTGCCATACCCCCAGGGCTGGAACCAAAATAGTCAGCAACGCCAAAGGGTAGACAAGGTGCAACGAAGGATGGAACACCGGCCTGCGTCGCTGCTTGTGCGATCCGCAACGCCAAAGCCTCGGCCAGCAGATAATCGCCCATCGGTAAATGCGGACCATGGTCCTCATGGCTGCCAAGGGGCAGCAATATCACAGGGTTTTCCCCGGCGATCCCGGCGAAATTACAAGCTGTTATATCGCCAAGGCGAAATTTATCGCTTACATCGTTCATATTGTGTAGTTTGCCGGTTTGATTGGCAGTCGCAAAGGCCAATGACAAAATCTTTGCGTAACGACGGGGTGGTTATAGCTTGGCAGAGCGCGGCAACAAAATCGTACCGGTTATCCTATCCGGCGGCTCCGGCACACGGCTCTGGCCGGTTTCCCGCAAAAGCTTTCCAAAGCAATTTTGGCCGCTGATCTCCGAGCGTTCCATGCTCGCGGAAACGGCGCTTCGGGCCGCGGGGACGCTTTTCACGCCGCCGATCGTCGTGACGAACCAGGAGCACCGCTTTGTCGTAGCCGAACAACTTCGCAATGCCGGCATTAGCGGCGCGCAGGTGGTGCTGGAACCCGTAGGCCGCAACAGCGCACCTGCCATCGCGGCAGCGGCGCAGCTGGAGAGTGAAACGGACCCGGACACCGTTCTCTGGATCATGGCAGCCGATGCGTCGATCAGCGACCTCGCAGCACTCGATGCGGCGCTCAAACCAGCCATCGCCGCCGCACGTGAGGGCTATTTCGTCACTTTCGGCATGACCCCCACGGCGCCGGAAACCGGTTACGGCTACATCGCGCAAGGCGAGGCGCTTCCTGGCTTGCCTGGCGCATTCCGGCTGGACCGGTTCATCGAAAAACCGGACGCACCAACGGCTGCCAAGCTGCTAAAATCCGATAAAAATCTCTGGAATTCCGGCATGTTCATCTTCCGCGCCAGCCTTCTGCTGGCCGAGATGGAGCGCTACGCCCCGGACGTTTTGACCGCCGTTCAGGCCGCGATGCGGACACGAAAAACTGATCTCGATTTTATCCGGCTGGGCGCGGAAGCCTTTGAAACGTCGCCGGATATCAGCATCGATTACGCAATTGCCGAAAAAACCGACAAGGCCGCCGTGGTGCCGGCCGCCATCGGCTGGTCGGATGTCGGCTCCTGGTCCGCTTTGGCGGAAATCGCAATTAAGGATGCCAATGGCAATGCGGGGCTGGGCGACGTGGTGCTGGAAGACTCCCAGAACAGCTATGTGCGCAGCGACGGCACGCTGACCGCCTTGCTCGGCGTGAAGGATCTCGTCGTGGTGACGACCAAGGATGCCGTGCTGGTGGCGCATAAAGACGAAACCCAGAACGTTAAAAAAATCGTTGACCGGCTGAAAAAAATGAAGCGGCCAGAGGCCGACACCCATAACCGCACCTACCGGCCCTGGGGCTTCTATGAAAGCTTGATCCAAGGCGACCGTTTCCAGGTGAAGCGAATCGTGGTCTGGCCCGGCGCAAAACTATCGCTGCAAAAGCATTTCCACCGCGCCGAACATTGGGTCGTGGTGACTGGCTGCGCCTCCGTGACCTGCGATTCCGAGATCCGTCTGGTGCATGAGAATGAGAGCATCTATCTGCCGCTTGGCAGCATCCACCGTATGGAGAATCCCGGTAAAATTCCGTTGACCGTGATCGAAGTGCAGTCGGGCGCCTATTTGGGCGAGGACGACATCGTGCGGTTCGAGGATACTTACGGGCGCAACTGAATTACGCTGCCTCTTCCGGAGTCCGCAGCTTGAGCGAGAGCGCATGCAGCCCGGATTTGAACTCCGCATCCAGCGCCTCGTGCACCGCCCGCGAGCGGGCAAGGCGCGATTGCCCGGCCAAAGCAGCTGACACCATGGTTACATGGTAATGCGTCTCGCCGCCCGCGACCCCATTGCGCGCGGCATGGCTAGCATGTTTGGCGCTCTCATCGATAATCTCAAGCGCGACCGGTTTGAAATTTTCGCTGAGAATTTGATGGATTCTTTCGTACCTGTTCGCCATGCATCGTCCATCCATTGCAATAAGCCGCCCGCGCCACCGGCGCATGTACCAGCCGGGATATAATCGAGTGTTGCCAATTCAAGGCAAGCGCGCACATTAGGACCATGAACGCCTCAACACGCAAGCCGCGCGCTTATGCGCCCGACCCGGACGCCCCGGGCCAGGGATGCGAAGCTCCGGGCTGCGCCAATCCCGGAGAATATCGCGCCCCGAAATCCCGCGCCGGCGGCCGGGATTTTCACTGGTTCTGCCTGGACCATGTGCGGGAATTCAACGCCTCCTGGGATTATTACAAGGGTATGTCCCCCGGCGAGATCGAGGCCCAGGTCCGGGCAGACACGTCCTGGCAACGACCGAGCTGGCCGCTGGGGCGGCTTGGCCATACCGCGCGCATGGACGAGGCGATGGAGAACGAGTTGCACGCTTTCGCCTTCGGGTCCCGCCCCAAGGCGGCCCCCAACCTCGCCGCGCCCCCGGAGCTACGGGACGCGCTCGGCGTACTGGGATTGAGCTGGCCAGTGACGCTCGACGCCGTGAAGGCCAAATACAAGGCTTTGGCCAAGCGACATCATCCCGACGCCAATAACGGAGATAAAGCCTCTGAAGAGATCCTCAAAACAATCAACCTTGCCTATGCGACGCTACGTGGCAAACTGACCGTGAACCACGCCGCAGCGTCGCAATCCGCAGCGGACTGAGCAAGGTTGAATGACCGCCGCCCGCCGATATCTATGCATGAAGCAACAGGATTGAATTTTCGATGAACAATATCGCCGCGATCGCCGAAGCCCGTAATACACCCACCTCAGCGGTGAACACGCCGGACCTCACCGTCAAGGCGCGTGACGTTTTCGGGATCGACGCGGAGCTTGACGTTCCTGCCTTTTCCGTTCGCACAGAGCATGTGCCGGAGATCGACCCCGCGTATCAGTTTGATCGTGAGACCACGCTCGCGATTTTGGCAGGTTTTGCGTTCAACCGCCGTGTGATGGTTCAGGGCTATCACGGCACCGGCAAGTCCACCCATATCGAGCAGGTCGCGGCGCGCCTGAACTGGCCCTGCATTCGCGTCAACTTGGACAGCCATATCAGCCGTATCGACCTGATCGGGAAAGACGCGATCGTCCTGAAAGACGGCAAGCAGGTGACCGAGTTCCGGGAAGGCATTCTCCCCTGGGCATTGCAGCATCCCTGCGCGCTGGTGTTTGACGAATACGATGCCGGGCGCCCCGATGTGATGTTCGTGATCCAGCGCGTGCTGGAAGTGGAAGGCCGCCTTACCTTGCTCGACCAGAACCGCGTGATCCGCCCGCATTCGGCATTCCGACTGTTCGCCACGGCCAACACGGTCGGGCTGGGGGACACTACCGGGCTCTATCACGGCACCCAGCAGATCAATCAGGGACAGATGGACCGCTGGAACATCGTCGCCACGCTGAACTACCTGCCGCACGCCCAGGAAGTCGCCATCGTGCTGGCCAAGCTCGGGATTCCGGCTTCGGACATTGCGTTGAAAAGACGGACCGAGAGTATGGTTGCGCTGGCGGATCTCACCCGCGCCGGGTTCATCGCGGGTGATATTTCCACGGTTATGTCGCCGCGCACCGTCATCACCTGGGCTG
>Ga0116227_10015368_pt1 | contig 11345 bp, 10 predicted proteins | sample S1TSphgellanicum_FD_89693 | JGI IMG/M metagenome (GOLD analysis project Ga0116227, IMG submission 89693) | Host-associated microbial communities from peat moss isolated from Minnesota, USA - S1T2_Fb - Sphagnum magellanicum MG | ecosystem: Host-associated > Plants > Peat moss > Unclassified... | reverse complement strand
TAAAATCTGAGGCCCCTTGGTATCGCCGCGCCAAAGCAGGGAGCCCTGGATGCTTGCACCTGCAGAACTTCCGGCAATGACGCCGCCTCTGGCCAATACGTCTAAAAAGGCCTGATGACTGAGCGTATTGAGGTATGCATCTGCAATTCGCCACTGTCTGCCCCCAATAAAATATACACCCGTCGCCTTTTTAAGAGGTGCTATAAATTTTTCACTATTCGCGTCTGCCAGGTTTTTAGGGTGTAGCAATACCACGTCTTTAATTCCGGTTTGTTTTTTAACCTCCAAAACAGATTTGAGATCATACAGAGCAGAATCCCCTCCAGCAGTCGTTACAACTACAATATGAGCATTTTCTTTTCCACCGGCCAACTCGGTAAATTTGTTCCAGATAGCGGCTGTGCTGCCCACATTTCCGCCGATAATGAGGAGCGACCCTTTTTCCGGGCCATGTTTGGTGCTTTCTTTTTTAACCTTTATGGGTTGATCTTGTGCCAACATGTGCATTGTGGCAAAAGCAAGAATGATAAAGGTTCCACTAAATACTTTTTTCATTTGTTTTAAGAATTAGGTTATGGATTGGGTTAATAAAGTGGATTTTGTTTGAGATCGGCATCTTTGTCTATGGAGGGTTGGGGAATTGGGAAAATCCACTGGTAAGCTTCTTTGAGTCTCGGATTGATGCTGCCAAATACCTCGGCAGCGCGGTTGGTTCTGACAATATCCGAGAATCGGTGGCCTTCAAAGGCCAGTTCATAACGGCGTTCGTTTTCTATTGCCAACAATACTTCGGCAGCTGTAGTGGTCGTTTTCAGTTCAAAAAGCGGGCTAACCTCTGCGCGGCTCTGGATGGCGCGTAAATCGTTGACTGCTCCCGCTAAATCTGAAGGCGCCTTTTTAATCTTGGCTTCTGCCCGTATCAGGTATTGTTCGGCCAACCTCAGAATAAACAAAGAACTGGTTCCATCTTTTTTACCATAGAGCTGAACCGCGTAAAAACCGACTGGACTAGTTGCCGCCTTGACCAGGCTTTTCCGGCTTCCACCTAGTGTGGGATTGAGCAAAGCTGTAAGAAAGGCTGGAGAAGTGGTATAGGTCTGGCTACCACCATCATCTTTGGTGGAGAGCCAGCTTTTCCAATAATTAGTTGCATCATCAACCGTATAAATCAATTCGAAAATAGACTCCTTGGTTAACCGACCGGTATAGAACGTACTGAAGGGCTTTACCAGTTCAAAACTTCCGGTATTGGCAATCGTTTTACTGGCATATTCTTCGGCCAAGGCCCATTGTTCTTGATAGAGGTAATAGCGGGCTTTTAGGGCGTAAACTGCATATAGATTTGCCCGGCTACGGTCGGCAACATCGGTAATCAATTGTTCGGCTTTATTCAAATCGGCCAATACCTGGTCGTAGGTCTGTGCCAGATTACTTCTTTTGGTTCCTTTATGACTATCGATTCTTACCGTTGGTTCGGTGACGATTTGCACCCCTCCAAAAAAACGGGCCAGGTCAAAATAGGATAGTGCACGTATAAAATAGGCCTCACCTACAATCTGATTTCTTTCTTTCAGGGTAAATTGAGCATCAGTTACATCCGGAACCTTCTGGATGATGAAGTTTGCCCGGTTGATATTCACATAATATGAGGCAAAAGGTGCACCACCATCATCATCTATGGATCTGTCGCGCACCAGAATGGTTGGTGTGGCAAAAGTAATGATGTTATCTCCGGCAAGGTTAAAGGCGTTTAGAGTAGCAACATAGCCACTTTGTAAATTATTGTAGATTCCATACAAGGCAGCAAGCGACGTTCTTTTGTCGGAAATCACGCCTTGATCCGACACATCCGTTTGCGGTTCCTGATCCAGTATTTTTTTGCAAGCGCTTGAAACGACCGAGATCATCAAAAAGGTATATATTAATTTTTTCATGGTTATGGAATTAAAAGGTAACATTGAGGCCGAATACAAGACTTCTGGGCTGCGGAACAGTATTGAAATCAAGTCCCTGCACCAGATAACTGTTGGTCTGTGAGTTGGCCTCCGGATCTGGACCGCTGTATTTGGTAATGGTGAATAGATTGCTAGCGGTAAAAGAGGTTCTGATATTTGTCAGTTTTAAAGCATTGGTAATCCGCCTGGGCAGCGTATAAGAAAGGGAAACATCTTTTAACCTGATGAAGGAGGCGTCTTCCAGAAAACGACTGCTATTGGCATTGGCACTGGCGGGCTCATAATTTCTACTGCCATCGGGATTGGTTGTCGAAGATAACCGAGGCAAAACATTGGTATCACCGTCTTTTTTCCAGTAATTCAACTGGCTTTTTTGTATGGTTCTTTCTGTGCCTCTTACCCCTCCTGATTCTAGAAAATAACGGGTATAATTGAACAGCTTATTTCCTGAGCGAAAATATACATTAGCATTGAGTTCGAAGCTTCTATAGCTGATGGTATTTCTGAAAGCACCTTCAAAATCCGGCCATACACTTCCCAGCAACTGCCGGTCGGCTGAAGTTATTTTTTTATCGCCGTCTACGTCTTCATAAATGACATTACCAGTATGCGAATCTACCCCCAGCTGTTTGTACACCCAAATGGAAGAAATCGGGGAACCTTGTATTAGCCTAAACATTTGGTATCCGCCGGAAATTGGCCGCAGTAATTTTTCTACTTTATTGATGTTTTTAGAAATGGTAAAAGTTGTTCTCCAACTGATGTTTTTACTATTGAGGTTTTCTGAATTTACAACAAACTCGAATCCCTTATTGCTGATTGCACCCGCATTACGGGTTACTTTTGGAAAACCTGTTACATCTGGTATTGGATCCTCCAGTAGGAGATCTTTGGTATATTTATCGTAATAATTTACTTCGAAATCGAGTCTGCGCTTAAACAAGATGCCTGTCAGCCCAAAATTCCATTGTCGGGTTGATTCCCATTTCAGATCTGGATTAGGAACCTGTGAAGGTGCAATTCCAGTGTTAGAGCCATAGTTTTCGCCACCTGTCCAAAGTCCAAGCGACTGAAAGTCACCCACAGATGAGTTTCCGGTTAAGCCCCAGCTGGCTTTAAAGCGCAGTTCATTGAAAGTATCAGATTTCGGGAAGAATTTCTCATTGCTGATTTTCCAATTGGCACCCACCGCAGGAAAGTATCCCCAACGGTGGTCTTTTCCGATTCTGGACGAAGCATCTGCTCTGAAGGTACCATCAATAATGTAGCGATCATCAAATGAAAAGTTGGCGCCTCCAAAATAAGAAAGCAATCCGCTGGTAGAGGCTGTTGTTGTACCGGTCTTTACCCCTGCAGATGCAATTAATTTATGTTGGTTACTTGGAAAAACGGTACCTGTTAACGACTGCCGTTGATTGTCTGTATATTGAATAGAATTACCGGCAAATATGGCCAACTCAAAGTTAGACCTGGACAAGTTGTAATTGAGGAGCTGATCGGCCGATAAGGTAGACCTTGTGGTGGTGATGTCGTTGGCTAGTCCGCTGGGTTGTCCGCTCAGTAAATTGGTGTTGAAATAGGCTTTTTCCCGATAAATGTTATAATCACTGCTCCAGGACGACTTAAAGGTTAGAGAAGGCAAAATATTGATGAGAGCGTATACATTATTCAAACTTCGCAGGCTATTGGAATGGGTATCGTTATTATTTAAAATTGCATCGACGTTATCGAATGTAAAGTGTTTGATGTACTGGTTATTTTCATCGTATAAAGGCAGAAAAGTTGGGGTGTGCAATGCTGCCTGGAAAAGCCCTGTACCGCCATCCCCTACACGAACCAGCTGACGGGGAACACTGGAGATGTTGTTACTGGTTCCAATCTTCACGTTTTTATTGACCTGATGATCCAGATTGAGGCGGAAAGAATACCTGCCAAAATCTTGCAATTTAAGTGTGGAAGGCTGGTTTAGATATTCAGCCCCGATATAGAAATTGGTATTTGCATTCCCCCCGGCTACAGAAAGGTTGTATTGTTGGAGGATCGCCGTTCTAAAAATACGGTCCAGACGATCATAAGTGTGCTGTTCTTCTGGAAGTCCCCATGCCGGAAAACTTGCTGTAGCCTCACTGGCAGGTCTGAATGGTCTATTGGCATATAATCCACCATTGTTGACAAAAGCTTCATTAACAATTTGCGCATGTTCTGGTCCGGTCACCAATTCCCAAAGATTTCGTGTAGACGATGTGCCTGTTTTCAGGTCCAAATTGATTTTGGTTTTTTCATTTCCTCCCCGAATGGTTTTAATCAAAATTACCCCATTGGCACCCCGCGCGCCATAAACCGCAGTCGCATTGGCATCCTTTAAAACCGTAATGGATTCGATGTCATTTGGATTAATATCTGAAAGCGGATTAACCAATTGACCACCAAGGTTAAGTCCTTGTAAATTATCGCTATTGATGATGACATCGTCTACTACATAAAGGGGGTCATTTCCACCATTTACGGAATTGGTTCCACGAAGACGAACCAAAACTGAGGTTCCAGGCGTTCCGGAATCGTTGCTAATGAACAATCCTGGCACTTGTCCCTGAAGCTTTTCTATCACACTGGTATATGGCGCATTAGACAACTCTTTAGCTTGAATGGTAGTGATTGCTGCGGTTTGTGCGGTCCTTTTTATTTTGGTATAGCCGACAACCTCGATATCATTGAGTTGAGTTTGATCTTCATCCAGGCCAATGGTGATCGGACTTCCATCCGCAAGTACCTCTTTAGGTCTGTAACCTACATACCTTAAGATTAAGGTATAGGGGAAATTCTGACCTGTTACGAAATCAAACTTACCGTCTCTATCAGTCTGTACAGTATGTGTGGTACCCTTAATCAGGATGGTTACTCCGGGAACAGGTTGGCGGGTTTTGGTATCGATAACCTGTCCTTTAAGTTTTGAATTGATCAGCGGCTGGTTCTGAGCCGAAGAAATGAGTGGAATAGAGAGCAGTACGGCCGCTATATAGTATAGCCGGGCTGCACTTTTAACAAAGAAGACGGTCACAAAAAAGTGCCTCCCCTTTTTAAAATTTTGCATAACTTTAAAAAGTTTTAATTAAAAATTGGTTGATTGAAACTGAGGCTTTCCGTAAGTGATTGGCGTTGCATACGGATTGCCCGAATAAAGGCAGGATCTGATCCTGTCTTTATTTTACTGATAATTTAAGGGAATGTATTATTGCAGGAGACAGCAACAACAATAGTTGTTGAAATTCATTTGATTTGGAGCGCTTATTCTGTTCGGCATGTTGTGGTGTAAACGTCTTTCCATTTGCTAAATTCAAAGTAATATTTACTAGTTATGTTGACAAATCTAAGTTCATTTTTATAAAAAACAAATATAATCTACCTTTTTAGTAGATTATTATTAAAAAAACAAAAAAAGCACCTTAAAGGTGCTCCAAATAATCATATTTATAATTATATCAGGTCAATTCTTTCATTAATTGATCAAAGGCAGCTTTCAGCTCTGCCAGCTCCTGCTCCACTTTTGCCAGTCTAGACTCTAATTCTGAGGAAGATTTACCTTGAATTACCTCTTCCTGAAACTCTTCAGCAGTCAAATCCGGAACTCCTGCAAGCAAATGTACGTAGCGTGTTTCTTTCTGCCCGGCACGTCTTGGCAATTGCATGACATAAGGCATTTCGGAATCTGAGAGTCTTTCCAATACCGACTGGACTTCCTCTAAAGATTCAAATTCGTATAATCTTCCCGAATTGGTATTCAATTCGCCCGGAGTTTGCGGGCCACGTAAAATCAGCAGACAAATGATGGCTATTTCCTGTGGGGTTACCGGAAATACGATGGCAAAATTGTGCTTATATTTAATACTCCGGCTAGATCCGCCAGTAGCCGTTGAGATTAGGCCTTTCTTTTTAAGCCTGTCCAGCGTAAGTACAACGGTTTGTTCGTCGTATTGTACCACTGGTTTTCTGGAAGTTTTTTGGTTACAGGCAATGGTTATTGCATTGACAGTCATTGGGTAATACTCCGGAGTAGTTTTTGACTTTTCCATAAGTACACCTAAAACACGCAGTTCAGTACGATCTAGTATCGGTAAAGTTTTTGATGGTTCCATATCTAAAGATATCAATCATCAGGTATAAATGAAACAGCTTAACTAAGAATTAGCTAAAATCAGATCAATTTGACCTAATTCATCAGCACTGAAAGTGGTATTGTCCAAACATTTTAAAGAATCGGCCAATTGTTCCGGCTTACTTGCCCCTACCAATACAGAAGTGACACGTTGATCACGGAGGATCCATGCCAATGCCATTTGTGCGAGCTTTTGTCCGCGACTTTCAGCGATGGCATTCAGTTTTGTCAATTGTGTCAATACCTCTGGGGTAATCTGTTCCTTTTGCAAAAAGCCATGTGCTTTCGCTGCTCTGGAGTCAGAAGGTATACCTTTAAGGTATTTATCTGTTAACAAACCTTGCGCCAGTGGTGAGAATGGAATACAGCCTACTCCCTGCTGACCTAAAAGGTCTAACAGCCCATCTTCTATCCAACGTTCGTACATGGAATATTTCGGCTGATGGATGATGCAAGGTGTTCCTAAATCCTGTAAAATCTGTATGGCATGTGCAGCTTCTGCTGGTCTGTAATTGGAAATGCCAACATAAAGTGCTTTCCCCTGGCGGACGATCAGATCCAGGGCAGCCATGGTTTCTGCTAAAGGGGTTTCAGGATCCGGACGGTGGTGATAGAAAATATCCACATAATCCAATTTCAATCTTTTCAGACTCTGATCTAAACTTGACACCAGGTATTTTTTAGACCCCCAATCGCCATAAGGCCCGTCCCACATCGTGTAACCGGCCTTTGAAGAAATGATTAGCTCATCTCTGTATCCTGAAAAATCTCTTTTTAAGAGACGCCCAAAGTTTTCTTCAGCTGATCCGGGAGGAGGTCCGTAATTATTGGCCAAATCAAAATGGGTAATACCGCTGTCAAAAGCGAGTTTTAAGATATTGCTGCAATTCTCCAGCTGATCTACATGGCCGAAATTATGCCATAAGCCTAAAGAAATTGCGGAAAGTTTCAATCCACTATTACCGCAACGGCGGTACTGCATCTGACTGTATCTGTTTTGATTTGGGATATATGGCATAACTAAAAATAACAAAATATCAGTAACCAGACAAACCGGCTACTGATATTGAAATCATCTGATCTTATTTAGCAGTGTTTTTTTTCTCAGTAACCTCAGTACGGATATCTTGAGCCAAAACTTTTAAGTCTTGCATAGCTTTACGTACTCTTGTTCCAGCAGCGCTGTTACCTGCACTATAAAACTTCTCAACATCAGCTTCTACAGCAGCTAATAATTCTTTAACTTGTGAAAATTTTTCCATTTTTTGATTTTTCTTTTAGTAAACCTGAAAGCTGCGTAAGCAATTTCCATGCTTCAGTTTTTAATTCAGGGCCAAATATATATTATTTTGCAAATAAACATACATAAACTGGCCTGTATTGCTATTTTTATGCATTTAATTTATTTTCATCAAAACTTTTTGAATCCCGGCGGAGTTGTTGCGAATAGACAGTTGAACTATGTCGAAGCTTATACACCTCATTGAAGATGACGATGACATCAGGTTTGTTTTAGAATATATCTTACTGGACGCCAGCTATAATATCACCATACTTTTCAAAAAAACGCAGAATAAAAAATCTATATTGGAAAAAATTCCATGAATTACAGAAAAAATTCCTATATTTACGACGCAATTAAAACAGGATGCTATGGCCACTATTCCAAAACCTTATAAAGCAAACGTAAAAGCTTCAACCCTTGCCGAGAGTGCATTGATTGCTCCCTACCAGTCTTTATATGTCAATTCAATTAGTGTACTCACCAATTCTAAAAATGGCCTTGCCGCAAAAGCAGCCCTGGATTTTTTAAACCTATCTGGTTTCAGTAAGGAAGAATTTCAGGATACATTTAAAACGAATGTAAAAACCATACAGAATTACGTTTCGAATTCATCAAAACTAGACGCAGCATTAAGTGAAAAGCTTTTAAAGTCCTTTTCATTATTTGACAAAGGAATTTCCATATTTGGATCTGCAAAGGTTTTCCACCAATGGTTAAACACCCCCGCGTATGGCTTAGGTAATCAGATTCCCTTTGATTTGATGGATACCATTACAGGAATCTCTTTAATAGAAGACGAATTAATCCGGATTGAATACGGAGATCTGGCCTGATATGCTGGTATTTCGAATTGCCTTATCAAAATATGCTAGTTCCTTAGTTTCTTCGGGCAGAGCTGCACGATGGAATCCGAATGAAACTGATATGATTTATACCGCATGTTCCCGATCGCTTGCCTGCTTGGAAAATGTGGTCCACAGAAACCAGATAGGTTTAAATCAGGCCTTCAAGGTGATGACCATCGAAATTCCTGATGACATTAGCATCATGAGTCTGGATGTGCGTAAGCTGCCGGCAGACTGGACAGCTTTTCAAAGTATGCCAGTTACCCAGGCAATGGGTTCAGAATGGATCAACACTCATAAATCCGCTGTACTTAAAGTACCATCTGCCATTATCAATGCAGAATACAATTATCTGATCAATCCTTTACATGCCGATTTTAAATCGATAAGACTCTTAAAATCTGAGACTTTTATTTTTGACCGTAGAATTAAGGTTTAAATTTCGTTAAGGTGTCTAAGCTTTGTCAATTCCTGAACACAGGGATTAAAAAATCGAATTTCTCTTTGAAATTCAGAAAAAGCTTACGACATTAGCGATAATGGAACGAAGAGGTACATACAGATCCGTAATCCTGACTTACAATAAAAGTCAGCTGCAGGCTTGTACCCTTTTTAAAAGGTTTTTTAGAGAAAATTATCCCCTAGGATTTACTTTTCAGATCAGCAGTAAAGACTTTATTATTTAAGCCCCGAATCAATTTCACACCTTCTTCCGATTCAGGGGCCCACACACCTTCTGATATCTTATTATTTCATTTTTTGAAAACGTAGTTTTCAAATCGTCTATTATTTAAATTCATTTGAACATGGAAAAAAAAACACTATCTCTCTCAAAAAGCGATTTCAAACTCTTAAAAGAACATTTAGAGAAATCAAACATGAGCGCTTACAACAAGGAAAAATTAAGAACTGAGCTTAAAGAAGCTACAATTTACAACGAAGAGGATTTGCCTTCAGATGTAGTTTGCTTAAAATCTGAAGCCCGGATTGCGAATACAAAGACAGGCAAAGAGTTTACTTTTAAACTGGTGATGCCGGAAGAAGCCAATATTAAAGTGCAAAAAGTATCAGTATTTGCACCAATAGGTATTGCATTGTTTGGTTACAGAACTGGTGACAGCATCAGCTGGGAGATGCCTGATGGCATTCAGGAGTTCAAAATTTTAGAAGTAAACCGATTGTAATACTTAAAGGGGCTTGATAAGAGCCCCTACTTTTTTATACACATTTTGCTTCAGATCAAGTAACAGCACAAATTCAAACAGCGCGCATTAAATTTATACCGATTAACTCTGATATTATTTCTATTTTCGTTGATACATGATAGCGATACAATCAAAACTACCACATACAGGCACAACCATTTTTACAGTGATGTCTCAGCTGGCAGGCGCATACCAGGCCATTAATCTTTCCCAGGGATTCCCGGATTATGAATGCGATGAAAAACTAATTGATTTTGTTTCGGAGGCTATGCGTAAGGGATTTAACCAATATGCACCAATGACTGGCCTGACCGAATTACGGGAGATCATTGCTGAAAAAGTGCATGCACTTTATGGAGCATATTACCATCCGGACGCTGAGGTTACGGTAACAGCCGGAGGCACACAAGCTATATTTACAGCCCTGAGTGCCTGCATCCTTCCAGGAGATGAGGTGATTATATTTGAACCTGCATACGACTCTTATGCGCCCGCGATCAGGCTGTTAGGTGGACTGGTTAAATCCTATGAACTTGTGCCCCCTAACTATGACATCGACTGGGAAATGGTTAAAAAACTATTTACCCTGAAAACGAAAATGATCATTTTAAATAGTCCGCAGAATCCAACGGGTCGCATTTTATGTGAACAAGACATTAAAGCACTGATCAAGCTGACCAAAAATACGGATGTCCTGATTTTAAGCGATGAGGTATATGAACACCTCGTTTTTGACGGGCAAAAACACCAGAGTATTGCACGATATCCAGAGTTATATGAACGCAGTTTTATTGTAGCTTCTTTTGGAAAGCTGTTGCACACCACCGGATGGAAACTGGGTTATTGTCTGGCTCCAGAAAATCTAATGAAAGAATTTAGAAAGGTTCATCAATACCTTGTATTTAGTGTAAATACGCCTATGCAGGCCGGCATTGCCAAATATTTGAAAAACCCGGATAGCTATTTGCACCTATCTTCATATTTCCAGCAAAAAAGAGACCTGTTCAGGACACTTATGGCAGAAACCAAATTTAAACTATTACCTTGTCAGGGATCATATTTTCAATGCGTTAGCTACGAACATATTAATCAAGAAAAAGACACAAACATGGCGACAAAGCTAATTAAGGAATATGGGGTTGCCAGTATTCCTGTTTCAGCCTTTTACATGAAGGGTAACGACCACCATATTTTGCGGTTTTGTTTTGCAAAAAAACAAGAAACACTGGAAAAAGCCGTTGAAAGATTAACGAAATTGTAATTCATCCCTATAATATCATTATCATGACCAGTTCAGATCATATCCATAATTTAAAAGTCACCATTTTTCAAGCCTATCTTTTTTGGGAAAATATAGAAAAAAACTTACAAAATCTTTCGCAGAGACTTTCATTAGGGGTAAAAGAAAAAACAGACTTAATCGTTCTTCCTGAGATGTTCAATACTGGTTTCAGCATGAATGCCGCTGAACTTGCAGAAGAAATGAATGGAAAAACAATGCAGTGGATGCTTAAAACTGCCAAAGATTATGAATGCGTGGTTACCGGCAGCCTAATCATCAAAGAAAATGATCAATACTACAATCGAATGATCTGGATGTTACCCAATGGAACATTCAGCCATTACGACAAAAGACATTTGTTTGGTCTGGGGGAAGAGGATCTGACTTATACTGCAGGTAAGGATCAGGTTATTGTGGAGCTTAACGGTTGGAAAATACGACTGGCGATTTGTTATGACCTTCGTTTTCCGGTATGGTTGCGCAACCAAAACCAGGAATACGATATCTTATTACTCATTGCCAGCTGGCCGGACATACGTTCAGCACATTGGAAAACCTTAATTCCGGCCCGGGCAATTGAGAACCAGAGTTATGTAATTGCTACAAACCGTGTTGGCCAT
>Ga0116227_10015366_pt1 | contig 11346 bp, 14 predicted proteins | sample S1TSphgellanicum_FD_89693 | JGI IMG/M metagenome (GOLD analysis project Ga0116227, IMG submission 89693) | Host-associated microbial communities from peat moss isolated from Minnesota, USA - S1T2_Fb - Sphagnum magellanicum MG | ecosystem: Host-associated > Plants > Peat moss > Unclassified... | reverse complement strand
TGCACCTGGGCGTTACAGAAGCCGGCGACGGCGAAGATGGCCGTATTAAATCGGCTATCGGCATCGGTACATTGCTCGAAGATGGGGTAGGCGATACCATCCGCGTCTCCCTGACAGAAGATCCTGAATTTGAACTCCCGGTATGTAAAGATATCGTGAAGCGGTATACTAACCGGAACGACTATACGCCTATTCCACCGGTAACCACCGTGCCTTACTCTCCTTTCGAATACAAACGCAGGGTAAGTACTGCTGTGGAAAATACCGGCGACAAACAGGTTCCTGTAGTGGTAGCAGATTACAGCCAGGCGGCTGATCTACAGCCAACAGATCTGAATGCCATTGGTTACCATTACGACATACCCAGCGATAAATGGAATATCGGCGATGCTGCCGCAGACTATATCTACACCGGTAAACAGTTCCCGTCTTTCGGACTGCCTGGTACGCTGCGTGTAGTGATTGATGCAGACTACTGGCAAAGTTTATCCGACAAGCAGGAGCTGGTGCCTTACTTCGACGCCAGGCATTATGTAACTGCCTGTGAACAAAAGGAAACCGGCCGGATCAACTTTGTACAATTCGATGCCAACCACCTCGACACAGAAGCCCATGAGCAACTATTACTGCAACTGGCCAATCCGGAAGTTGCCGCCAGCACGGTCCTCATTGCCTCAGCTACCGGCAGCAATGCCATGGCAGCCATCCGCCGCCTGTTTATCCTCCTGCTTGATAAAAATATAGAAGTACCGGTAATTATCCATAGTATCAGTCACCAGCCTTCGGCAGATGAACACCTGATCCATCATGCCACCGAAGCCGGGGCCTTGCTCCTCGATGGCTTTGGAGATGGATTATGGCTAAGTAATACCGGTACAGCTGCCAAACAGCACCATACCCTGAATAACGTGGCCTTTGGCATTTTACAGGCTACCCGTACCCGTATTTCCAAAACAGAATATATCTCCTGCCCTTCCTGTGGCCGGACCCTGTTCGATCTCCAGGAAACCACAGCCCGCATCCGGGCTGTAACCCATCACCTGAAAGGCGTGAAAATTGCCATCATGGGCTGTATCGTAAATGGCCCCGGCGAAATGGCCGATGCCGATTTCGGCTATGTAGGCAGCGGTGTTGGAAAGATCACGCTTTACCGTGGTAAAGAAATCGTAAAACGTGGACTGAACAGCGATGTAGCGGTTAATGAACTGATCAACCTCATCCGCGAAAACGGCATGTGGGTGGAGAAAAACTAGTTTATTAAATCTTGCTTAAAAACAACGGTAACGGATACAGCAATGCCAAAAAAAGCTTAAATTTTCATAAAACATCTTTGATATGAAAAAGCTCCTCACCGGATTGCTGGCCTTGTTCATGGGATTAACCGTAGCAATGGCGCAAACACCCGCTACCACCACCGCCAAAAAAGAAGCAAAATCCACAAAAGCTAAAACAGAAAAAGCAGAAAAGAAAGCAGAAAAAGCAGCTCCAGCCGCACCAGCTACTGCCGCTGCCACTAAAACAAAAAAAGACGGTACTCCTGATAAGAGATTCAAGGAAAACAAAGGAACCACCGCGCCTGCAGCAGGACCTACCAAAAAAGATGGCACTCCTGACATGCGATACAAAGCAAATAACAAAAATGCAGGCAAGAAAAAAGCCTAATCACAGGCCCCTGATCGGTTAGCCCTTGAAAGGGATCAACGGACAACGACAGGGCCTCTGTTACTGAATAAAATTTTAAGAGGGCTGACCAACATTGGTCAGCCCTCTGTTATTTGACAACACTTTTTCCATACCCGGGAACCTGCCTGTTGACGCATATTCCCGGTAGCAGCCATCGGATGCTGAAAAGATCCACTCATCACACTTTCTGCCCCCGGCTTCTTTTTCCATGTATATTTTCCTACTTTTAGCGTTTTACTTTTTGCTATAGTTGTCAATAACCAAAAGTTATCACTGATAGTTATTAGTTATTTGACTTCGCACCGGTGGCCGGCTACTTTTGTAGTGTAATCCACCAACCTGTAATTTGAATGGAAACCAGAAAGATTCAACGTTATAAGCGGATCCTCGCAGGATCGTTCGCTTGCTTGTTGCTATTAGTACTGCTTGTAGGCTTTGAGACATTTTTTCTCTGCACGCGCCACCTGACCCACCCGGACACAGCACCTCCACCCACGGTGAAGGCCGCGGCTACTCCGTACTGGCAACCACCACCTGTTTCAACGCTCCCACCCGGCGAAAAAGGAGCGACGATCATGTATGGTCAAAACCTGATCCGGGAAACCGCGCGCTATCTCGGTCCCAAAGGCAGCGTGCTACAGATCACCAACGGTATGAACTGCCAGAACTGTCACCTGCAGGCCGGCACCAGACCCTTTGGGAACAACTACAGCGCTACCGCCGCTAACTACCCTAAGTTCAGGGCCAGGTCCAACAGCGCGGAAACACTGAATAAACGCGTCAGCGATTGCTTTGAACGCAGTTTGAACGGCACCGCACCCGACAGCAACAGCAAAGAAATGACCGCTATTAAAGCGTATATCGAATGGCTGGGCAGTGAAGTTCCTTCGCATGAAAAGCCCAATGGCAGCGGCCTCCGGAAACCCGCCTATTTATCACGGGCAGCCGATCCCGCCAAAGGCGCCAAAGTATATACACAGCAATGCCAGAGCTGCCACGGCGCTAACGGCGAAGGCGTAAAAGATCCCGAAGGCATCGCATTTACGTTCCCTCCGCTGTGGGGACCACAAAGCTATAATGATGCTGCCGGCCTTTACCGCCTGTCTAACTTTGCCGGCTATGTGAAGTATAATATGCCCTTCGGCGTAGACTATAATTCCCCCCTGCTCTCCGATGAAGAAGCCTGGGATGTAGCCGCATTCATCAACTCTCAGCCAAGGCCGCATAGAGATCAGTCGGCCGACTGGAAAGACATTCAGAAAAAACCAATCGATTTTCCTTTTGGCCCCTATGCAGACGCATTTTCTGCAGAACAACATAAATACGGACCTTTTAAACCCATGCAACATTAAAAACGTAGACCATGAAAAAAATAATGCTCCTGCTCTGTTTCTTTACGCTGTTAGGCTCACAGTATGCCATGAGCCAGCGCAAAACCAAATACAGGGCTATCTATCAGCTGAATAGTGACGATGATAAGGTGATCCGTAATACCCTCCGGAACATCAAAAACGCACTGGAAGATCCACGCCTGCAAAATAAAGTAACCATTGAACTGGTAGCACATGGCGGCGGTGTAACCGCCTATAAAAAAGATCAGCCTTACGAATCCCTGCTGCAGGAATTACAAGCGAAAGGCGTACTCCTGGTAGAGTGTGAAAACACCTTACGGGAAAGGAAAATATCCAAAGAAGAATTGTTTCCCTTCATTCATTACACCCCCAGCGGTAATGGTGAACTGATCATCAAACAGGCAGAAGGCTGGTCTTACATACACCCATAAACAAACCATCATGAAATATATTACAACAGCGCTGATAGCAATACTCCTATTGGCAGGGACCTTACATGCCCAGGACCATCGTTTTGATCCGCCCTGGAATACGCCACCCGCCGGCGGTGTAGCCTTCACGGTTCCCGGCATCGACAACATACCAGACCTCTATGGCGATATAGCCGATCCGCAACTGGTTATCTTCTTTGCAGGGAATCAGTTTATGGTCATCGACTCCCTCATCACGGATTTCAAAAAAGCCTATCCACAATACCAGCGGATCTTTGCAGAAACGCTGCCACCGGGGATCCTGGCGCAACAAATTATCAGCGGATCACTGGTGATGGGCAATCTTCGTATAGCCGTGAAACCGGATATCTATACCGCCGGAAAAGCCCGTATTGATCAACTCCGGGATAGTTTCTCCGTCGTTAAAAACTATGCAGGCAATACCCTGGCCATCATGGTACAACCCGGCAATCCCAAAAAGATCAAAGGACTGGCAGACCTGGGTCGTAAAGACATACGGGTGAGTATGCCCAACCCCGCCTGGGAAGGAATTGGTAAACGCATAGAAGAAGCCTATGTAAAAGCAGGTGGCTCGGCATTGCAACAAACCATCATGGTAGACAAGGTGGCCCAAGGCAGTACCTATCTCACTAAAATACATCACCGGGAAACACCGATGCGTGTTCTTTATCAACAGGCAGATGCAGGCCCCGTATGGTTTACAGAGGCATACTACCAGCAAATGATCCATCACCCGGTGGGCATGGTCACCGTTCCGGAAAAGGAAAATATCCATGCTTCGTATTGGGCAGGCATCCTGAAAAGTGCGCCACATCCGGATGCAGCAAAGGACTTCATGGCCTTCCTCATGGGGCCCGGCGGACAAGGTATTTATAAACACTTCGGCTTTACGCCGCCTGAGTTGTAAGGTATTTTTGTATTTTTAGTGCATGTTCGATTTCAGACTCCGGGTTTTTCACACAGTAGCCAAACGCCTCAGCTTCACCAAAGCCGCAGAGGAATTATACATTTCACAACCAGCCGTTACCAAGCATATACATGAATTGGAACAACAACTGGGCATGGCACTGTTTGAAAGGATTGGTAATAAAATAAAACTGACCCGTGCAGGAATGCTGGTGATGCACCACGCAGAAATTATTTTCACCGACTACCGTAACCTGGAGTATGATGTAAATCAGCTGAAACACATGCAGGGCGGACTGCTGCCCATCGGCGCCAGTACCACCATCGCACAATACCTGATACCACCGCTGCTGGCTAAATTCAACCAGCGCTACCCCGATGTGAAAACATCGCTGACCAACGGTAACACCGAACAGATAGAACAGGCCCTGTTTGAAAAAACCATCCAGTTGGGTATCATAGAAGGCAGTTCAAAAAACCCGCTACTGAAATACGTAGAGTTTGCGAAAGATGAAATTGTGCTGGTGGGTAATGTGAAACATCAGTATGGTAACGGAGAACCCCTTACCCCTGCTGATCTGAAAACCATCCCCCTGCTCATGCGGGAACATGGTTCCGGTACACTGGAAGTGATTACCGAAGAACTAAAACGACTGAAATTAAAGATTACGGACCTGAATGTAGCCATGTATATGGGCAGTACGGAAAGTATCAAGTCATATCTCCACCATTCGCCCTGTGCAGCTTTTGTATCCTTACACGCTGTACAGCGCGAACTGGAGCTGGGAGAATTCACCATCTTACCGGTAAAGAATTTCAAACTGGTAAGAAAGCTGCATTTCACCTACCTGCAAGGCTTGCAGGATAAGCTTTGCCAGCTCTTTATCCGTTTTGCAAAACAGAACATGACGGAGTAATGCAGGGGTTACAAACACCGGTTTTTTGAAGGGAACCGGCGCCCGAAGCCATCTCCCGGATTACTTATTCAGCAACTGCCAGTGCAGCATTTCCCCGGAGGAACTCACCTCCTCCATGCCCAGGTGTTGCAACACACGCATGGAAGGGGTATTGGTAATATCGCATTCCGCTATCAGCTTCCTGACATGCGGTTGCTGAAAAGCCCACTGTACCAAGGTTTCCGCAGCTTCCCGCATATATCCTTTTCCCCGGTAATCGGGTAATAAAGTATATCCTATTTCCACAACGCCATTTTTATCCGGCCGTCCTTTAAAGCCGATGTCTCCTACCACGGTACCGTCTTCTTTACTCACAATGATCCAGAGCATCCACGGGAAAGACCGGGGATCATGTTGCAGCAGTTCTATAAAATGAGGCAGTTGTTCTTTCAGGTCGGGTTGGGGCCAGTTCTCCGGAATGCTTGCCTGCAATGCTTCCCGGGCATGAGGATGCCTCAGATATATCTCCGTTAGCAAGGGCAAACGGCAGGGATATATGAATAAGCGTGCAGTATTGAGGGGTAACATGTTGATGGATTTTTATATTCGATCGTTCACTAGTGGTGTCTGGCTTTTATGATAGCCGTATCCAGTATTTCACCCGCTTTCAGCACATGGATCTGCAGCCGGTCCAGGTCTTCCGTTAATGCTTTCAGTCGCTCCGGTGTACCAGTCAGCGTAGGCATGGTCCCATAATGACAGGGAATCACATGTTTTACTTTGAGCAGCCGAGCGGCAAAAGCGGCTTCCAGTGGGCCCATGGTAAAACGGTCGCCAATAGGCAGGATGGCAATATCCGGCTCATATATTTCACCGATCAGTTCCATATCGCCAAATACGGAGGTATCGCCGGAGTAGTATACGGAAATATCATCGCTGGTCCACACAATAAAGCCATTGGTGGCATGTGGATAACCTATTTTGCCATCGGGCAGGTTAATATGTGCAAAGTGAAAAGCGTTGGTCATGGTCACTTTTACATCCATAATAGCGACCGTGCCGCCGGCATTGAGCGGCTCAAACACGTGATCGGGTACGCCCTGTTCCTGCAAATAGAATCGTACTATCGGGTTAGCGATCACCTTGGGCGATTTGGTCCGGATAATATCTACGATTTTACTGTCGAGATGATCCCGGTGGCCATGTGTAATAAGAATCAGGTCTATCTGCTCCGGGATGGTAATATCGGCGGGTAGTGCAGGGTTATTGGTATACCAGGGGTCTATCAGAATAACGTGGCCCTCGGGGGTATTGATCCTGAAGCTTGCGTGCGCCAGGAACTGAATTTGGGAATGCTGCGTGCTCATAGTACTGGTGCTTGATTATGGTAACTAAATATACGGTTTTTACCCTTTAGCATTTTAGCCCATAAAAAAAATGCAGGGGAGATGATCTCCGCTGCATTTTCCTTTATGCTGAAAGCGATAAACCGCCGTTGCTATTTACGTTGCAGGGTGTAGATGATCGCTGCATTTTTATTTTCGAAGTTTATATTTGCTCTCCAGGTCATTACGCTACCTGCACCGGTTACTTCTACCCGGTAGCCTTCTGTTACATTCTTTGCTTTATCTCCGCTGTACAATTTTTTGAAACCGAACATGCTCACGCCGCCGCTTTTGGTCAGTGACCAGGCAATGTTCTGGGTAACTGCGCTGCAACCGTTGTCGGTAGAAGTGAGGGTATAAGAACCCATGGCATAGTTATCCGGCAGGATCCACTGGCTGCCGATGAAGCATTTGGCGTTGGCCTCATCGAACACGGTTACTTTCGCATTATCAGGAATTCCTTCGTATTTGATATCCGTTAACACCCAGTTACCTTTTACGGCGCTTTTATTAATGTCTTGTGTAACGCCTTGTTTTGGGGAGCAGGAAGATGCAAAAACGGCCACTATAGCCATTAATAACGCTGCAAATGAAAATTTTCTCATGGGAAATTAGTTTGTGTGTTTAAATGCCAATGTATTCAACACGCAGTTATCAAATAAGGTTTTATAACAGCCAGAATACGGAGGCAATTTCAGCTTTTGCAATAAACGTACCAAATGAAAGTAGCCCGTTAATGGGCGGGCGGAGCGGGATAGTTGGTGGCAGGGACTTTCAGCTTTATCAGGATATCCTCCAGCGCATCGGCGCGGTGATAGAAATGCCAGGTGCTGGCAGCCAGCGACATGGTGAGTACCGTCATGGCGATAAAAGCGCAACGCCACCACAAGCTCACACTGATGCGTCGGTTCCAGAACGGCTCTATGGGAAGGTAAGCATGGTGTGTATTCGTATGCTCATGGGGGTTAAAGCTGGTCCGGGAATGTCGTTGCCACTCTCTTTCCGGACGGATCCGCTGTAGAATGGCCTCTTTCAGTATCGTTGGCGGCATAGTGCCTTCTTCCATCAGCTTATCCTCTATGCGCAGCTCTGCTGCCGTTACTTCCAGGTCGAGCAAAGGGTAAATACGGCGCAGGTTTAATAACTCCTCCTCCTGTTCGGGAGAGGTGAGACCGAGCAGGTAACGCTCGATAATGCCACTTTCAATATAGTTACTGATATTCAAACCGTCCGCTTAAAAATGCCCCATAAAGATATGATCAATAAATGCTATATCTATAGATACGTTAAATCCACATCCGGTGGATTCTCAAAATTGTAAAATCTTTAAAATAACGATAATCCCGACGGAAAATTATAACAGGGGGGACTGCGTTTGCTCTTGGCGGATCATCTGGCGCAGGTTGTCGCTGCGCTGCTCCTGTGACATGCGGTATTTGAGATAGTAAAAGATGGCCAGGAACAGAAATATCTTGGACATGATGAAGAAGATGATAAAGAAGATCTTCCACGAGCGGTGAACGGTGATATGGTCACCATCTTTCGGCTGGATATTGATAAAAGTGTAGTTGGAAGACGGATCTGCATAGGCATGCCCTTGCTCCCATCTTATTTTCTGGAGCACCCGGTCGCGTATGTCCACCGGAGGCATGGCGGGCTCATCAAACGCAGCCCTTTCCAGGCGACGTTCAACAAATTCGACTTCTGTGTCCAGTTCGGGATACAGCCTTCTCATGTGTTGCAGTTCTTCCACTTCTGCTTCAGAAGCCAGACCCAACACGAAGGACTCGATAATGCCGCTTTCTATGTAAAATTTTAGTTCCAAGTCTCTTTTAAGAATTGTCTGAAAGACTTCATCGCGTCTTTCAGGGTGTCATTTATTTGCTCCTCCGGCAGGGCCAGTAAGCGAGCTATCGTTGTGATTGATAATCCTTTAAAATAACTAAGCCGGAACACCTGTTGTTGATCGGCCGGCAGTATCATATAAAACTGCTGTAATACCCCTTCTTCTTTTTTTATCAGCTCCGTGCCGGTTAACGCGGTTTCCGGCAGGGCTTCTTTAATCGCCAATTCTCTCGTTCTACGCAATAACCAGGCAAATAGCGTACGATGACCCGAGGTTTGGAATGCTTCAATGTGATGAAAGGCCCATAAAAATACTTTCGCCAACACTTCATCTGCCCTTTCTTTAACAGGGACCAGCTGCAATACAATGCTATAAAGCGCTCCCGCGTAGCGGTCGTACAACAACTCTTTTGCCGCAGGATCCCCTATCACTAACCGCTCAATAAGCATTTGCTCACTTATATGTGCCAAGTCTCTCCGCAAAGAAGTTGTGTACCAGGTTTAGATTGCTAATATATAAAAATAAAACGCTGTAAGCGTCATAACACCTAATATGAATTTATCAACATATTTAGCTAAAATGGATAACTATTGGATCAAATCGAGCCTGTACAGCCAGTATTGCTGTCCCAGCAAAGGCTCCAATTCCCGCTCAAGGGTGAACCCCAACCCTTCGTAAATATGCCGCGCATCCGGCATAATAGTACTGGTATGCAAACCCAGCACCTGCTCTCCCTGTTGCCGGGCTTCGGCGATACATAGCTCCATCAAACGCCGCCCTATCCCACGCCCCCTGAAATCGGGACTTACCCCCAACCGGCGAACATTCGCCCATTCCGCAGGACAAGTAGGCGTTGGATGCCCAGATGGCACCAGAAACACCGCACCTGCCAATTCATGGCCTGCCTCGCAAACAAAGGTAACCGAAATGTCCATTAACACCTGCAAAATACCCTCATCTTCCATACTCTGCTCCATCTTCGTCCAATGCTCCGGCGCCAACACGGTGGCAAACTGCCCGTAACTATGCATTAAAAGCGCCTTGATAGCCCCGGCATCTGCCGTTGTGGCTTTTCTGTAATTCAGTGTATCCATCACCGTTATTTAAAGCCGTTTGTCCAACAATTTCTGATTCCCGGTTGTTGAGTAACCGGGCACAGGAACACTTAAATTTACGATATGATAAACCTCATAGTTATTTTTTCTACTGCACGATAATTTTGGAGAAAATTCGCAAGCATGTCCTACACATCAATAACAGCCGCCGCACAACTCATACAGTCTGGCCACACCGTTTTTATTCATACCGCCGCCGCTACGCCACGGGAACTGGTCAATGCCATGACCGCCCGCAGCCATGAGCTGAAAAACGTACGCCTGGTAAGTATTCACACCGAATGGGAAGCTCCCTATGCAGAATTGGAACACGTACACGCCTTCCAGGTAGACGCCTTTTTTGTAGGTAAAAATATCCGGAAAGCCGTGAATGAAGGCAGGGCCAATTATGTGCCCATGTTCCTCAGCGAAATACCCCGGTACTTCCGCACCTGCGAACACCCCATAGATGTAGCACTGATCTCGGTTTCCCCACCGGATAAACATGGCTACTGCACCCTGGGCGTATCCTGCGATGTGTCTAAATCAGCTGTAGATACCGCGAAAATTATCATCGCGGAAATAAACCCCCGGATGCCCCGCGTACCGGGCGATGGCGTGATCCATATTTCAAAGATCGACGCCGCCGTAGAAGTAGACTACCCTATTTATGCGCAAACCATCAAACCACCCAGCCATATAGAACTCTCCATAGGCCGGCATGTGGCCTCACTGGTAGATGACGGCGCTACCCTTCAAACAGGTATCGGCGGTATCCCCAACGCGGTGCTGCAATGCCTTACCAACCATAAAGATCTCGGTATCCACACGGAAATGTTTTCCGATGGTATCATCGACCTGGTACAAAAAGGCGTTATTACCGGCAAATACAAAGCCGTACACCCTGGCCTGCTCATCTCCAGCTTCGCCATCGGCAGCCAGCGCCTGTACGACTTTATGGATACCAACCTGACGATCCGGCTCATGGATGTGGAATACGTAAATAATCCTACCACCATCCGCAAAAATCCCCGCGTCACTGCTATCAACAGTGCCATTGAAATAGATATATTCGGGCAGGTTTGTGCGGATTCCATCGGATTCAGACAATACAGCGGCGTAGGCGGACAAATGGATTTTATGCGGGGGGCTGCACTCTCCGAAAATGGCAAACCCATTATTGCCATTCCATCCACCACCTCCAAAGGTATTTCCCGCATTGTATCCCAGCTGCAACCCGGCGCCAGCGTAGTCACCACCCGGGCGCATGTACACTATGTAGTCACGGAATACGGCATCGCTTATCTGAGAGGAAAAAACCTCCGGCAAAGAGCCCAGGCCCTCATCGATATTGCCCATCCGGATCACCGCGAAAAATTAGAGCGGGACGCATTTGAGATATTCAAGGTATTCTGATATTAATACCGTTCATATGAAGAGATGGCTACCCCTTTTCTTACTTTGTATCATGGCAACCACAACGTATGCACAGATTACACAGGATGCCACCAAACAATTAAGAATATACGAAGATGATGACTTCTTCAACGTATGGGGACGGGGCACCGATCGTGGCTATAGCAACGGCAGCAGCGTTGGCTATCTCTATATGAAAAACAAAAAATCGGTATTCCTCGACAAATGGATCCTGCCGGTAGCCGGCCATAATTCCATCAATATGTTTGAATGGGACCTCATGCAGGTCATGATCACGCCCAACCAGATTGCCGAT
>Ga0116227_10015364_pt1 | contig 11347 bp, 17 predicted proteins | sample S1TSphgellanicum_FD_89693 | JGI IMG/M metagenome (GOLD analysis project Ga0116227, IMG submission 89693) | Host-associated microbial communities from peat moss isolated from Minnesota, USA - S1T2_Fb - Sphagnum magellanicum MG | ecosystem: Host-associated > Plants > Peat moss > Unclassified... | reverse complement strand
TTAGGATATTTTTGGATACTTGGGATACTTTTGGCAATGTCATGTCCTAGGATATTTTGGGATACTTTTGGCAATATCATGGCCTAGGATATTTTGGGACTAATATGGTTCAGGGTTATAAAAAGAGATAGTCTAGGGAACAACCCTTCAGCAGATCAACACCAGTTGATGGATCAATAAAGCTTGTCTTGTCTTGTAATTCTCCACTTGTTTGTAGTTGGTCCATAACAGGTGTGACTTATTGCCCTTTGGAAACCACATAACATAATCACCAAAACTAAATTTTTTTCCAGATTCTTTTGTTGACTCTTTAATGTTCTATTCCATTGCTAAATTCCTACAGTTTCTACAGCTTGCATTATAGCTTTCTACAATTTTTCAAGCTATGTAATTATATTAGTTAAAACTCTCACTAAAGTATTATTTCGCTCATCTCCACCAACAACTATAATGATGTATGGGCATTAATGGATGTAATCCATACATTAATTGATATGGTGTATACCCTATTGCTATTTTGTATGAAGTTTTGTATGAAAATAACATTGTAGACAGATGTTCATCTCAATCTGTTCTATTTTCACTAATTAATTTGGTCAATAGTGTCCCAAGTACCTTGTTAGTAAATTCAGTCTACCCATTCCCCTAAAGATAATAAGTTGTAGAACTCACATGTTTCATTAGAAAATGATTTGTCAAATACTCAATGGCATCATTAATAAAATGAATTCCCTAATTTGTCACTATAATCAAAGGACATCCAAACCTGGTTAATATGCATTCATATAGCAAATTTGATGTGGTTATTGTTATATTAGTCCTCAATACTCTTATTGCCACCCACTTAGTAGCATAGTCTATAGCAACAATAATATATTTGTTCCATGTATATTTCCCTAATGGCTTAATTAGCCCCACAAAATCAAGTCCCCATTTCATAAATGGTTCCTTTGGAAAACTTGTGACCAGCTTTGCAAGACTTTGAGTTACTAATCCTCCTGTTCTTTGACATGCATCACAAGATTACTACACATCCTTGTACATAGTTGGCCACCAATATTCAGCATCCAATATCTTCCTTTGCATTATTTCTATTACAAAATGCCTTTTTGAAGGTCCTTCATGTAGTTCTTTCATGACCATCTATGCTTTTACTGTTGTCAAACATCGTCGCAGTCTATTATCTTAACCCATTTTGTACAATTCACCATTCTTTAGTGTAAAAGGCTATGCTTTCTTAACCAATCTATGTTTTTATTGCATTGATAATGTGCCTTCAATCTGTCTATTTAAAAAAAATCTTTTACATCATTCAACCACTCAGGCCCTGTATAAAAACAAATTTGCATCTATGGTTTGATTAGACACACCTGTGAGTTATGTACTATCCGGTAATCTTGACAATGCATTTGTAACTACATGAATTTTACCTGGTTTATACATTACTATGAAATCATATGCAAGGAACAATAACAACCATCTAGCTATTATCCCTGAAACCTGTGGTTTGTTGACCAAATAGACCAATGCCATATGATCTACATAAAAGACAAATTTATTGCCTAACAAATAATTTTTAAACTTGTGCAAAGAAAAAACCATTGTTAAAGTCTCTTGCTCTATTGTGCTATAATTATGTTATGCTCTATGTAGAAACCTATAAGCATACACTATTGGTTGATCACTCTTCCTTGTTACATTCTAAGACAACATAGCCCCCACAGCCCTTACAACTAGCAAGGACGCATATGTATGAACATGAAATTCCATTTGCCAATTTGGTGATATTAATATCGATGTTTCAATATACTTATGTTTAATCAATTCCCATGCCTTTTGACATTCCTTTGTCCAAATAAAAGTCTTTGTATTTTTGGTTAGTTTAGTAAAAGGTGCCATAATTGCAACAAATGTTTTTATAAAACATCTATAAAATTATGCCATCCCATTGAATACTTGAATTTGCTGGGGATTCTTAAGTGGTGGCATGTTTACAATTGTTTGTATTTTCTTTGGATATGGTAGTTTCCTTTCTTTGGAAATAATAAAACCTAATATCATCCCTGAAAATACCATAAATGCACATTTGTCGAGGTTTAAATTAATGCCATATTCTTTGCACTTTTGAAAACATAGTTTGAGCTTCTGTAAATGATTATGCATGTCACTATACACTATAAAGTCATCTAGAAATATCTTCATAAAACTGTCCAAATACTTTTTAAATGTTTTGCTCATGACTCTTTGATATGTTAGAGGTCCATTTTTAACTCCAAATGACATCACCTTCCATATAAAAGCCCCCTAGTCTATAACAAATGCAGTCTTGTATATGTCCTTTGGAGCTATAGTTATTTGATGATATCTTGAATATCCATCTAAGAAGAAATATGCCTCATACCCTACTACTGTGTTCAACATTTCATTTGTGAAAGGTAATGGGTATGGATCCTTCTTTGTGGCTACATTTAGTTTTATGAAATCTATACAAATTCTCAGCTTACCATTTTTCTTGGGTACTACTACTATGGGTGACAACCATGTAGTTTCTTCTATAGATTTAATGAATCTAGTTGCTACCAACTTATTTGTATATTGTTTGACCATTTTAGCATAATTTGGATTTAATATGTACTTGGTTTGATAAACTAACGATATTATAATGTCCAACTTAATATTGTGTTGTGCTAGCTCTAATGGAATCCCTTTCAAATTTTTGTACGTCCATGCAAAAACATCTTTGAATTCCTTCAATAGTTACTCCACTTCTAACACCTTACCTGTTTTAAACTATACATTAATCTTCACCATTTGTGGTTTTGCGTCAGTTCCAAAATTGAGTCTCATCAATTGTTGATCTTTAGTTAACGTCCATCTAGCTATCTATAATCACTATGTTTTGATGTTTGCTAGAGTTTCATCCACTACAACACCCCCTAGTTGATGTATGTAATACATCTTTGGATACACTTTATCTTCCATAGTTACTTCTAGTTATATCTGTTGCTAAGTATCTTCTTTTTTGTGCTCTATACTTCATATCCTTGTTTTGAAATACTAGTATTCACATCTATATCCATGATCCCCACATCTGTGGTTGTCATAGATTGAATTGTTTCAGGTAAATTGATTATTCTTATGGAAAAAAATCATGGCAAAGATGATATCTTCTTCATTTGTGATGCCATTATGATAATAGTATCACAATAACACTTCTAGTCTTCTTACATCACTTCCCAAATGTTTGGTAACTATAATTGTTTGGATTGTCCCATTCCTTTGTATGGTAACAATGTTACTTCCCCAATCATGTGCCACTTTAGCATCCCTCAACCATGGTCTCCCCAACAACACGGAATAAATAGAATCTACCACACTATTCTAAAGTACAATAAACGTAGTTATGTAAGGAATGCCATGAACATATATCTTCAGATCTTTAATCAACCCCATTAGTTTTGTGGTTGTTTGATCTGTCATCTTCAAATTATATGGTGCAAGTTTAAGCTTTGGAAGCCCAACCTCAATCTCAATTATTCAGTGATAATATTAACTCCAGAACCTCCATCAAATAACACATATTCTATTGTATTCTTCCCAATTTGTATTTGGATAATTGCCATATGATTATATATTATTACAACAATTGTCCCTACTTCTAGTATTGAAAAACCCACTTGTTTATTTGTGATTATTTTATTTACATTCTAAATTTTCTTTAATTTCAACTTTTGCCAAAGATATTTTTTAAACTTAGGCATTATTTTAAGCAATTGTCCTAAGTTCAAAGTATAACTTGTTTTTAACATTTACTTACCAATGTTTAGAAAAATCTCTTATATTATGATCAATTTCCCTTATGAATTCACCACTTCCTAAGATTTTTGTGCGTCCACAGGAATAATATTTGGCATACCTGGTCAGGTTGTGTTCCATCCCTCCATGGATGTGGATGGCCCTTTGATCTAGGTTTATGTTTTCTAAATATGTTGAATTATCTCCACCATAGACTATTCCAACCGCTCTTCTTTCTCCCAATCAATAACACTCTTTACTTTTTATAGTTTCCTATCCTTGAACACTTGTTCTTCAGTTACTTTACTTTTTATGGTAACATTAACATCCACCACATTCACATCGGCAATGACTATTTGCGTTTTAGCAACAAGTTGAACCTTTGCTATTGTCACAAATTTCCCATGAAACTTTTATGCATCTCATCAAACTTTAGACAATCTGTCAATTTATGTCCTTTCAAACCACATATGTGACATGCATATGAAGATGTCTTTTGTGTTTTTTGACTTGGTTGTGTCACCTCTATGGTTGCCATCTTGGTTTGCTCTTTCTTCTTTTTACATGTTTCCACATTGTGATTTGTTATCCCACAATTTGTGTAATGTTTGTCAATCTTCCCTATGTTATTTTATGTTTTTGCTAGTACTACATGTTTGATATTTTGTGGTACTAACAGTGCACTCCTTGCTTTTGCAATAGTCATACCTTTTTCACATAACATTGTTGTCTCCTTATGTTGTTGTAATGTTGACCGTTTCATTCCTACATTCACAATTCTAAGGTATGATTGTAAACTTGCTCTAAACATAGTAGTTAGAAAATTGTCAGTGGTTGGTACTTGACGCACCCCCAGGCTCCTTGATGGACTCAAATGTGAGTCCAAACGGAAAACTGCGGAAGAGCAAGGAATCAAGGCACGCTCCCTGGGTCGCAGCACTTTGAGGGGTAGAAGGGCGTGCTGGAGCTCCGAGATGGGACTAGGAAGAGTGACAAGCATCAACTACTCATACGGACCTACACAAAACCAACATGAGGTGGTTAGTGCATAGTTGGAGCACTTTTGGTGCTAGGACGAGCCACGGGCAACTCAGATTCACAATACTCACCATGGCTCGGACTTGGGGGAAGCCACCACCTTCCCTCTTATAGTATACTCTATGCTTCTCCACGAGGCCCACATCCTAATGGTTTTTTGTCTCGGGACTCCCAAGTGGGAGTCCCGAAATTGCCAAAGTTGGGACTCCCGTGACTTTGGAATCCCATAACTTTGTGTGTAAACCTCCGATCGAGATGAGGTTTGAAACAAAGTTATATCCTTTTTCAAGACCTTTCCAATGGTATGTGGCATGCCACCTACACAGAAGGAAATCGGTTTGATTCCCGACTTTTAGTGGTCGGGAGTCAAATTGCCAATTTGACTCCTGGCCTTTTTTTTGGCCATAACTTGTGTTTCAAATGTCCAAATGGGTGATGCGAGCCCATTTCAGACATCTAAGTTTCAATATCTTTCCAATGATATAAAGAACTCCTTGAGCCATTGGGTTTTGACCCTTGTAATCACTCTTTGAACATTCGGGAGTCCATTGGGACTCCAACTCCCAACATGGGAGTTCACTTGGGAGTGTGAGGGTTCTTTCCTTCACACTCTTTTGCATTCCTGGGGCATGAGAATGTGACTCCCGGGTTAGTCTTGGCCCACATCCCTATAAGCTTCTTTTGCTTTGGTCACGAGCCCAAGGCTAGGGTTGCGACAGTATTTGCAAACCATGAGCTAATTTCTAAATCCACTCATAGTAAACCTCCACCTTTTTAGTCTCCTCCTACTTCATGTTCTTTAGCTCCACGTATATTTGTTTGTCATTTTGAATTTTTTGATGAAGTTTGCAAAATGCTTAAGTAAGCTTCGAAAAAATATAGTCAAGAAATTTTGACATGTAATTATGGCACTAGTTCGATGCCGTATCTCTTAGTGTATAGCTAAACGCATTGATGATATACTCTTCAAAAGTCTTTGCAAAATTAAACATTCTAACATGAACATTTGGATTAACATTTTTTTTAAAATTAGGATATTTAAAAGCTACCCTATTTGGCCTAGCATAATGGCCATATCTGTGATCAAAAATTGGTATAGTTACAGCAATTGGTTCTCGGTATCCTCCTCTTGAATGCACAACATTTACATTTTTACACCTTCTAATAACCATTGAGCTCATCAGTGGTTGATCTACAATCCTATTCCCATGAGTAGCCATTATTGGATTAATAAACACCATTTGAGGTATGCCAATAACTCTAGTAATAGCTGTTAACAGTGCCGAAGTTCAACTCGGATTCTTTCTTGCCAAGATTCCACCTAATTTGCTACCCAATTTTATTGTAGATCCAATTAGTACTCCCCTTCTGACAACATCTATGTTGGGCACAACAACCATTTCCACTGTTGTGGTTATTATATCTACATTAAGTGATTGAGTAGCTCCTACTCTAGCATGTTGTCTGTGGGTTTCAACAATTGTCGCTTCTGACACTATTGGTGGAGTTGTGTTGATTCGAAATTGACTTTGTTCCAGTTTGTGGTTACCCATTGGTATCTTCTATGGTGTAGTATGTGGATGTGAATACCCTTCTAGTTCTTTGCTCTTGGCCTAAATAGATGGACGAATTTGTGGTCCCAATTGGCTTCCCAACTCCATGCTTCTAAATCTATTATGGACTACAGGAATTCCTAATTCTTGTTTTTGTGGTTGATCCATTAATGCTCCTACCACATTCTGTAACTCCACATGCTTAATAATACCTACTTTGATGTGAAAAGGCACAAAAGGACAATCCATGATTGCATGTCCTTTTTCCTCATAGAATGCACAAACCCTTGAAAATAACATGATCAATCTAAATCCACAGATTCATGATCCCATGTTTCGACTGTCTACCTTGGTTGATCCAACTTTGGATTCCCTTGATGAGAGTATGATTGCGATACTTCATCTAACACATTCACTTGTGCCTCTACATACTTAGATGATCTTGGGTAATTTTCCTTTGTCTCCTCAAACACATCAACATTGTTGTTTTCATCCACTTCCCAGTGTTCAGCCGATTCATAGTAATCTAGAGATGTAGTCTGATACACAAACCTGGGTTGTATACCTCTTGTAACATCCCTCCCTCAACTAGTCACCGACTTTGGACTTGAGATTTCTTGCAGTTAATCAAATACTATAAAAGTCCTTGCCTCATCTTGATCTCTATAACTTTGAACCACAGATTGCCGTTGAGAAGTATATTGCATTCGTTCATTCGGATGAATAATCAACTGCATCTCTCTTCATGGAAATCATTGTTTAGAACTGTGCCCTCTCTGAAGACCCCTAGTCCATACGTCCCACCATACCACTTCTTGTGGTAGAAATGACATGTGCCCCATGGGCCTTTCTTCCGTTCTCAAATTCATCTATCCAACATCAAATTTTGAGATGGGGTTTTTGTAAGCCCTGCATATTCGTTTCCATTTTTGAAATTTTTTTCTATTTGTCTTTCAATAACTTGTTTGTTTGCCTTTAAGTCCAATTGTCACTGTAAACTTTAGGTCACCATCTAATTCATCTTGTTTCACAATTCTTTGTCATCAAAGTTTGTAGATCGTTTTATAGTCCTTACGATGTCAACCGCGTAGACCTCTGATACTTTCTAATGTACCCTTTAAAATTCTAAATTAAAAAACAACATTATTTGTTTGAAGACTCTCATCTACACTATACAACAAAATTTGTAAAAAACCCTTCACATTATTGAAAGAAATAACTAAAAAAAAATCCCCACCAAATGGTTGCCAAATGGTAGAAGTGAAATTTAAATTCTTGCAAAATATTTCACATTATTGTAATAACATGTTTGCATTTCACATGCCTATGTTCACTATTTCTATTTTAAGTCTCAACAAACTTAACATTACAATTCATTCCAACATCAAATTCATGGTTATTACATATAACCAAAATTTTCACTTTAGAATACATTATAAAAAAACTCTAAAAACAAAGTTACAATTCGTTTCATCATGATCTAACACTATAGAAAATTCACACAAAAGATGAACATAAAATTCATTGTAGAAGTATGTGTTTTTTTATATTACTAAAAACATGAATTCAAATTACAACATAATCCCATGTTTTGTTGAAAAAAATCCCAAAACAACACTTGAAATTTATGTTATATCAAAATATAATTTGTGGTTTTCTATCGTAAGTACGTCCAACTATTCCTATTCTTTTCCAATTTTCTTTTTTTTGTCTCATCTTCTTTTTCTCTCTTTGTTTTCTAGAACTTTCTCCCTTTTGAACCATCCCAAGTAACATCATTATGATCCAAAACAACAAGAATTCAAAATTCAAACTAACAAAGTTCCCTGATTAGTCCCTATCCTAATTGCCTTGTTCATCCCAAATCACATACTCAACTTACCTCCTTAACAAGAACTTTCTAACAATGACCTAGCCACTTCAACCGCATCTTGTGCGCTCTAAATTACATGAAGGGACACGGCATGTAACTTTTGCTTGTTAGACATGTAGATTTTAGCCACTTTGAATTTTCCTTCAGTGGCAAGCTTCTACTTACCACTCATCTATCACCAATTTCAACTTTCTTAAGCTAGCTTCTTTTGAAGAGACAAGAATCTTCATGTTATCCAACTCAGATTTAGACCACTGTGGAGAAATAAAGAAGCTAGGGTTTGACATAAAACCTCTCCCCTTGATCTTTTACATAGGCCCTCACAATTTACAAATTGAACCTTCTTTTTTAATCTTTGACAAATTCAAAAATAAACCCCCTTCCAACCCCAAGGAGATTAGAACGCCTCTTGATGACTTCAATAATGTCAAAAAGTTCTATCCTATCAACAACCCCTCCTAAATCTTCTTCTCTTCATTGGCTATTTTTTAATCTTCAGACGATCCTTTAGTTTCTTGGTAGATGCAGCATGCTTTGCCTAATTAACCTTGATGTTTTTGTATTCACAATGAGACCTCGTGCAAACTATAATGTTAATTATTTATTCTTGATGTTTTAACGGTTATACACTCTTTGTCAACGTTTCTTGATTTGGGTAGCCACACTGGGTTTTACATATTCTTCATACTTCCAACCATTTTTGTTCAATTTTGGCCCATAATGAAAACTAATATCTGCGAGTGTTGTGTGTGAATCTGAGAAAAACTCCAAAAAAAACCCTTCATTGCGTAAGCCTTGGTTTAGATGGAACCATTATGCATCTTGCACAACCTCCATATTCTTATCACTTGCAGGTCATCATTATGAAAACAAAATATTATCATGTGCAAAATATCCCATCACATACATAAGTTTGGAAATTCATTTACAACAAATGTTACAACTTTAACAAGTTCTTGAATGCTAATTTATTTTAGCTTACAACAATAATAATCATTGCTTGACCTAAGTCAAACATGGAAGTAATAAAAATATGTACAAATAACAAGTTCTTCCTCTGTGTCTTCAAGTTGTTTGCAAACCTTTTGAACTGGGTATGGAATCATAGTTGCCAATATTTGCATTGTCACTTATGAGAGGGCAACAATCAGAGAGCTCTTGAAATGATCACACAAGATCATGCAATGACATGCACAGTGTGGGAAGGCATGTAATGACAAAAAATGAGGGAAGTTTGAAAAGTGCGCGAAACCATATTGCCTAGAGCCTAGGAAAACTACGTGCTTATGTGTCAACAAATTAAATTTTCAATTATTGGAGGGAAAACAAACTGTGAGCCAAATCTCGGCAATCCTGATGTTTAGGATGGGATACCTTGATCGTACTTGGACCTTGTTATGGATTATTTCAAATTAATCTATCAAAAAACTAAGTTTAATAGAAAGAATACGTCCGATCTTTGTCAACCATCTTGATCGTAGGGTCTCTAGTCCCATAAATAATCCAAACAAAATTTTAGTTTTCTTGCACATTATTCGCCATGAACCCTTTGAACACAAGCGTACCCACCCTTTTTTCTCAACAATGTGTTCAACTTCCTCCACAACGTGCATTGAACTTTTGTGTTTTCGAATTACATGTCACATACTATAATCATCATGACCTTACAATAGATCCAATCATAAACATGACAAGCCATGGTCATCCATCCTTGAACACACTTTACGTGATCAAACATCCTACACACATTTTGAAGTTTATAACTCGGTTGCATTTGCTAGACCAAATCAAATCCAGAGCCAATGCCATCAATGAACATCTTGAATAAACACTACTAGAAATCTTGTCCTTTGCAACCAGTCACTATGCAATTGGCATGCAACTGGTTGTCGTTTGTAACTATTTTAGTCATGGTTGCAACTACAAATTTGGTATTGTATAATTTTCGGGCCATATGGTTGTGTGTGCAACTAACATGCAACTAAATGTGTACAACATGGACACGTGTCATAAAAATAATGGCCTAAACTTATACATATTTAAATATTATATTTAATATATTTATATAGGCTATATATAATAGTATTATGTACCTCTAGTACTAAGGTTAACCCCATGCTAACTTAGGTTAGCCTAAATTAACCTAGGTTAAATAAACAAAAAAATTAAACTAACCATGGTTAAATTTATTAGATTAAACCGATTATGGCTAAATTAAATTAATTTAAACTAACTATGGCTCTATTAAGTTAGGCCAAATTAATTATGGCTGAATCAAGTTAGGCTAAATTAAATTATACTACATTAATTATGGTTAAATTAAATTATGTTAAATTAAACTAGGTTAAAATAAATATGGCTAAATAAAGTTAGGCCAAACTAATTATGGCTAAATTAAGTTAGGTAATAATAGTTATGGTTAAACTAAATTAGACTATATTTATTGTGGCTAAACTAAATTAAGTTAAATTAAATTAGGATAAAATAAATATGGTTAAATTAAATTATGCTAAAATATTTATGGTTAAATTAAATTAGGTTAAAATTAACAATGGTTAAATTAATTTAGGTTAAATTAATTATTGTTAAATTAAATTATGTTAAATTAAATTAAACTAAACCATGGTTTAAATATGTTTGATTTTATTTTATTTTGGAATATTTTTTCAGAAAATGTACATTTGTTTAAACAAAAAATTATTCAAAATCAATTAATATGATAATATTAAAATTTTATTATAAATAATCATAATTATTAATTAAATTTTTATTATAATTATAGTGATAATCAATTATATGTATAATTAATAGGTATTATATATTTAAATATTATTATTTATGTAAAAATATTAATGTAAATAGGTTACACTAATTAGACTACAAGTATACAAACGTCCTAAGCAATTATTAATTTAAACTAGATAATAATATCAAAATCATATTTTCATTAAGTAATCATAATTATTAAATATCCTATAATCACCTTTGAAGTGCAAAAGAAAAGGAGTAATGAAAAACTAACAAGAAGAAAAATAAGAAAAATAAGCTTTCCAAGTTATAAAATGTTTTGTTTTTTGTTTTTTTTCTT
>Ga0116227_10015363_pt1 | contig 11348 bp, 3 predicted proteins | sample S1TSphgellanicum_FD_89693 | JGI IMG/M metagenome (GOLD analysis project Ga0116227, IMG submission 89693) | Host-associated microbial communities from peat moss isolated from Minnesota, USA - S1T2_Fb - Sphagnum magellanicum MG | ecosystem: Host-associated > Plants > Peat moss > Unclassified... | reverse complement strand
TTCTATTCAAACCACCACGGCGCCCCCCCCTGGGGGAAAAAAAAAAAAAAAAAAAGGGGGAAAGAGAAAAAAAAAAAAAGAGTGGTGGGGGGGGGGGGGGGGGGGGGGGGGGGGGGAAAGGGGGGGAGAGACAAGAGTGTGGGACATGCTATGCTGCACAAGCATGCCACAAAGAGAGGACAAAGAAGTAAGGAAGAGGGTTTAGGGTTTAGGGTTTTGAACAATGGTTATTAGGCCAGGTAAACCCATGAAGACTTTGTTCATTGTGGGCCTTGTAAGGGGAACTAAAAGAAGGCAGAAAAAGGCCATGTGAAAACCATTATTATTTTTGAAAAATGGGTACATAATAATATGTTAGACCACCTTCAATAATTTCAGGCATAACTGATTTTTAGACTCTCCCTCTCAGTAATATCCCATGGCCACTTTAGCCAGATTTGGCTATGAAAAAATATGAACCTACAAAAAGTTTAATCATCCTTCTATATTTTTGGATACCTACTAAAAAGTAAATAGAGAAATTTTCAATTTTGAAACACAAATCAACTTTTTCTTTTTTTTTTCAAAATTTAACAACTAAACACCCAAAAAAACATTCTTTCATCATTTTGAAAAACAAATTCACCATAGGAAAAATCACTACCCTACCTATGTAGAGTGTTTATTTCCTATTCTCACCCATAAACATGAAAAAATGAACAAATAAAAAGTGAGGGACCACTTAAATGCTACCACATAGGCCAATAATTATACATGTGATTTTGCGGGGAAGGCATCCAAGTGGGTGGTGGAAACAAGTTTTCACAAGAAAGCTTTGGTGGGTCACACCTCACCTTCACCTCAAGTAAACTCCAAACAAAAAGTGATAGGTACCATGCAAGTTCAATTGACACAATTTTTGGTCCACTTTACCACAAAGGTGAGATTGGTCCATTCTCCATGTATCTAGTAATTTCTAGTAATAATTTTACACACGAGGTGTTCATAATATTCTACAAAAGACTCCTTCGCCCTTGCAAACAACAACCCTCATGCACAACCTAAAAACACGCTTGCTTGTTGGTGTCGCAACTCTCTAAAATCATTGAGCAACAAAATGGCAACATTTGATCAACTTATTATTTATCACTTTTAAAAGCAACTCTAGCAATGCACTATATTTGGAGCAATATCATTATTTATCACATGCAAATTTAGTATTAATATTTTCCCCTCGCACATCTATATATATATGTATATTTATTTATTTATTTATTTATTTTGAAAAAGCATTTAAATATGACATGTGAGGCAATCACCATGTCAACCAACCAAAAGTAATCATTTTCTTTTTTCCAACATCTTTTAAGACTCATAATATCTAGCATGCATTTATTGAAAGAAAACCCATTTTCACACCATGTTTGTGTCTTGTTAAAGCATCTCTAACCATAGCAATAGAATCATTCGCATGTACTATGGAATGGTCAAAGCCCGTACCCGAATTATGTTGGGTAAGGTGCTAGGCAAGCTTGTTAGGGTGAGCTAGGCAAATGCACCAACATAATGGGCAAAGGGTGAGACCATTCCATGAGATTAAGGTCTCGGGTGGGTGAAAGAGTCAACACTTCAAAGAAATTCATGTTCAACAAACACATTTTGATCACTATTAAGATTTGTATGTATAATCATCACTGAAAGTTTAGGCTCCTACTACACTAGTGGTATTATTGAATACAAACCCTAAAAAAATGTGATGGGTTCAATGTTCAACCAGTCTTCCATGGTTCCTTGATTTTGTTAAGAACCAATTTATTATTATTATTTTTATTTTTTTTTCAATTTTTGAAATCAAAGAGCCTCCAGTTCTGGTTCTTTAATATGTTCAGAAATCAAATAACCTCTGGTTTTGAGCTTTTCAGAAATTTCAAAGAACTGGTGGGTCTCATGAAAGAACCGGCAAAGAATTGACACTTTTGAGTACATCTTTTTTTGATTGAGTTCTTTGCTTTTAAAATAACCGTAGTTACTTGGGTCAATCAATTCTATGATTTTTGAGAATCTCCATCTTTTTTTTAAATTTTGAGAACGGTTGTTGAAGTGTATACCTAGTATATTTCAAAAATTGAAAACCTCTCAATACTTGTTCAAACCAATGTTGTTTGGGTCTTGATTTGATTTTTTATTTTTATTTTTGATTTTTTTCAATGAAAATTTAATTCAATTTTGAAAATAATTTTTTTTGGATTTTTGAAACCTCCACTTTTAAAGACTTCCAAAAAAAATTGGGACTTAGTCTAGTTAGTTGGGTGTAATGTAGATGGAAGCTACCAACATCGGTTCAAACACGACCTTGTCTTTTTCTTTCTAGCTACCATGGAAGCCCTCCTTGAAAATTTTAGTTAGCAAAATTTGACAATTTCACAATCATGCATAATTTTCAAATTTGGTGATTTAGGCTAGGATCAAATATGTTGTGTGCTCTTATGTTGACGCTTACAATTATCATTGTCATCAACTATATAAAATATAATATAAAAACATTCTAAATAGTACACTATGTTCAAATTCAAAAGGTCATTCACATACAATGAATATAAGGATCCAAAGCTAACACTTCTATAACACAAAAATGTAAAAATTAACATTGTGCACAAAACATTTGCATACAATAGTAGAGAATGTTTGAATCTCAAATCATTTTCGATGAATTGAAATCACACAAACTAAAAATATTTTTTAGTCATAGAATATTTCAAATCATGTTCACACTCAAATTGATTTGAAATAGAAACCCAAACGACTAAATTAACTTGATTTATCCTTTATTAATTGAGACTTAACCAAACAGCTAAACTAACACACATGACAAATACCTTTTTCACAATCGATCTAATGTACAATGGTCAAGATACAAATGACAAAATGCCATTTGATGAAGAATAAAAACAAAGCTCACATTAAAATCAAATAACATTTCTTTGCACCCCTCTTTCTTTATGAAATCTTCTTTGAAATTCTTTTTCATTCCTAAATATTGGTTATTCAAATATATATATACCTCACCCTAGCCAAGTTGATATTGGTTTTCACCTTAGTAACCTGGCTTGTAAAAAACAAGTCATGTAAGTAGAAAACTAGGTAGGACAATAGGTGAATATTTGATATGTGAATACATGTACATGGTTAGTGCATAGGTAAAGATTAATGCGTTGTTAATAGGTAATTAATAAAAACAAGAAGTAAAATAACCATTGTGGTTAGTTAAGGAACTTGAACCTAGCGGAAAGGCACATCCATCCTTCATGGAGTGGCGATGGCTGTTAGTTCATTCCGGCCTTCAAACCAAGGCTAATTTTGCTTCAAATTATTAACCAACTTTCAAAAATTCATCTTGCATTACAAAATGAGAAAAAACTTACCTATTCCTTCAACCTTCACAAAGGGCCAAAGTGAACTAATCCCCATGACCATACTAGTTGGGGATGTATGAGGTTACTTAACCACCGATTTTTCATCGCTTCCTATCCATATGCTATCCACACAAATTAGCATAATTTGAATTAAATTTTTTTTTGGCTTAGCCCTATCTTTCCTTAGAAATTTTGTTTTGGGTCTTTGTTTTTCAAATCCAACCACACCCACCTACTTACCACCTTACCCCCCTACCTACAAACTAACATACTTATCACCTTAGCTTATTTTTAAAGCTATTGACCTACTCCTACTTACCTATCTACCTACCCACCAATCTTCCAATTTTTTAGACTTGTAGATGATCCACCTTGTGATTTCTTGGATGATTTCATCCGTCTAGAATTTTGGAAGGTCAAGGCCCTTGGAAGGCAATGCCCTTGACCTTGTCGGGCCTTATCCTATATAATATTAACTGCTAAAGCCCAAAGAGTTTTCAAAGCATTTTCCAACACACAAATAGCAGGTGGAGCTGGCCAATTCCCTCAGCCAAATTCTCTAGGCGGAATTGGCCATTCTAAAGAACCCTGTTTGTTTACCTACGGAATGGGTCCTTGGTGGCTGATTCTGCGAGGCTTGTGGCCACCAGGCTCAATGTGTTGAGCTTGTGTAGCGACCAAAGGTTGGACAGAATTGACCACCAGGGGGGTCAGTTCCGTAATCCATAAAGATATGCAGAAAACTGCCTAGTGTATTTCAGAGGGTATTACACCATAATTTGCCCTCACCCTAGTGGATGAAGTTAGTGGATGAAGTTATTTCATTCATGTACTTAGTGGGTGAGGTAATTTCATTCATGAAGCAAAGTTCTTGAAACCGTGTTGGTTTCAAGAGAGTTTTGCATTCTTGGGAACAGATTCTTCTACTTTTTAACAACAGATGTTGGTGGAAGCCAGGAAAAGAATAATTTTATTTTTTTTATAACATCTTTACATGAGTTGAATCATCTTCAAAGAATAATTTATTTTTTTTACAACATCTTTACATGAGTTGAATCATCTTCAGACAAGGGCATTAAGGAGAATCAGGCGACCCTTCGACAATTGTCACACATGAGAGCCCTGCTCTTTCCAGTAATGCCCTTGTCGGGGGAAGAGGTATGTCTCCCGATATAATAAACGCATTGACAGTTAGTTCATGTTACTCTCTCCAAGGTGTTATTGTACCTTTGATGATGCCCACACTCTCTCTCTCTCTCTCTCTGTGCAATCTGCACGCCAATGATCTCCAAACTGGCTTCCTCACCTGTCCATGCAATCTAACCTGGGATGGCTCACACAAATTTGCTTGTAAGAGCAAGCAAGAGGACATTTTGGACACGAATATTTTCTATAATCTTTTGCCAACATTATTTATTGTGTGTGAAGGGTAATGCCCAAAGGGATGGGCATTCATTAATGGAATAAGGGCCCCACAAGGCAAAGCTGAGTCCAGGCCTGAGGCTCGTAATGCTCACGTCTGAGCGGTTCGGTTCGGTTTGCACAACGTTAAAAAAAACAAATTGACAATTTTATTTTATTTCTATAATTTTTAAAAAATAATCCTTTTAAATTTTGGCTACTTGCTGGAAGACGTTGAATTTTTTTAAAACAATATTTGAGTTTTTTTTGGTGAAATCTGGTGAATTAGGGTCAACTTTTTTCATAAAAGTCCTTTGGTTTATATTGAAATCATATTTTTCAGGTCGAAAAAATGTGAGAATTCACCACCCAAAAAATCACCAATTGACTATGGTGAAAAGTAAATAGTTTTCAGCAAGGCTGATATTAAGAGATAACATACAAACTTCAATGCAAAGCCCACATGAAAATTTACATACATAATTCCTTTCGATACCGTAATATGGTCTTGGGGTCCTATTCCGACACTTTGAAATGTGAATCAACGGTGAGAAAAGCAATTACGGTTTGGAACATCCCTTGGAAATGCCCTAATAGGACCTAACAGAACAATGTAGCTCACCCTAGTAGGCTCAGATCAGACATGGTCCCCCCTTTGGAATGTGCTCTGCAAGGTCCTGCCATAGTACAAAAGCAAAACATGCTAGGGGCAAGAGGTAAATTTTTATTAGGATTTAAAAAATTTCTCAACTTTGTAGGGGAAGACTTTGCAACTTTTTTTTAATTTAAAAATAAATAAAGAAAATTAAAATTAAATTAATTTTAAAAAACCATTAGACATTACATTGTGCTTTTAACACTAACTAGTTAATACATAGCTAAGGGCTATTGAGTTGTTAGTGGGTTGTTGTAATGAGCTTAACCACAATGGTTAGATAGCAATGGAACTGGAACCCAGTGGAAAATTTGGTTTCCCGTCCACCCACCATCCATTCATCCATCCCTCGCAAGTCATGGTATGCTGTTGTCTGTTGATTCACTCTGGCATTCGAACAAGTTGTCGTTTTTATATGGTTGGTCGTTCTTGCCTTCCTTGATGCCTTGGTAGTTGAACCAAAAAAAAAAAAATCATATATATATAAAATAATAATAACAAATTATGTATATATATATATAAATAATTTATTATTATTATTATTTTATTTTATTTTACCTTCCTTGCGTACATAGAAAGGTGAACTAGTGGAATATGCTAATGATGAATGTAAAAGCTTTGCAATGCACGGCACATTAGGGCATGCAAAGTTAATGGGGACCTGGGCCACTTAAGTCACATTTCAGGCCCACCCACACACTCTTATACGAGAAATGATGATGATGTTTTTGTGTGTGGAAGTTTGAGCTTTGGAGTGGGTGCCAAAGACTGGCAAAAGTGCACAGGTTTTACATACCATTGTTGTTCCTGTTGTTGTTGTTTTTGTCGGAGTGTGTGTGTGAGAGATGCTTGGAGTGTGGGTGTGTGAGAGATGCTTGGAGTGTGTGTGTGTGTGTGAGAGAGAGATGCTTGGTTCCCATTTAGCCTCATCTCTGTAAATATGTGATTCTTAGAGGTAGGTTTCCTCCTTCCAAATTGCTTTAGACAAAATAGATAACATTGATGATCAGAGATCATAGGTAGGAAGTCAGAAGATGCTGTGCTCTTTTAGTTTGTTTGTCTAGTGATCTTGAGTCAAGCACAGCTCAAAGGTGAAGAAGTTGGTTCAGTCTCATCCCATTGTCCTTCTCTCCATGCATGCATTCTTGCTCCCCCTATTCTTCACACTTGTGATGAGCTCATGTCAAATATTGGAGTCACATTTCTTTTTAATAACAAGGGGGTGTGTGTCACACCGTGGCCTTGCCATTTACATTAACATGTATCTTAAGGGAAAAAGAAGAATTATGGAAATTCAAATATTTCACCAAGCATAAATATAATCTTCAAAAAAAAATTCTCTAAAAGAAACCCAAACTCCTTCAAAATATTATAACTCTATTAAATAATCTCAAGTTTCAACAAAAGCCGAAATATTATCTTTCAAATATCCTCACATAAAAATAGACCTATTATTTATTATTACCTAGGGCGGCCAAAATCCCTTAAGCTACTATACTCTATAATGAATCTAAACACAATATCCTTGCCGTGGTAGGCAAGGCCAATAAATATCCTAAGTTTATAATTGGGGTATTAGTCCAGGTTGAAAATGGTGACAAACCATTTTGGAAATAGAAAATTTCATGCACCCAATGAGAAGGCTCCAAAGGGAGCTTAGTTTCTTTTCTTTGTGTTCCCATCAAGTTCTCAAGCTGTTCCCATCAGGTTATCAAGATGTTCCCCAAGTTCCCAATATGTTCCCGAAGGTGTTCCCAATGGCACCTCATTTTTTATCCCATAACCTAATATAGTTCAAGAACACAAATCCACACTTTTGGAAAGGTTGGAAGTCCCCACCTTATGTAATGTTGCTGAACATATCTATATAGTAAGAAGATAGGTGTGTGTTTGTTTGTTTGGATGTGATCAAGTCTTGACATCCTAAACCCTAAACCCTCTCAAACTATCGCACCCCCCACCCCTTTTTGGACCATTGAAAAAGTATTATTCCAAAGTGGCTTGAAGAAAGATAACAAAGTAATCATATTATGTTGCAACTACAATTTCTTTGATGAGTGTGACACTAATCATAGTAGCCCAAATCATAGTAGACTAAACCCTACTTGTTATTATCACATGGATGACTTCTTCAAGTTTAGGTTAGAATATGAATCATTGGACAATGTCTACCCATAATCGAATTGAAAACGAGTTACTCTTAGTCACTAGGCCTCTAAAATGACCTTTTATCATCTTTGTTGTAGTTGTCAAAATAATCCTTGTATTTTCATCCACACTTTGAGTCTTCTCGAGTTTTGTTAAGAACACTTTGGCAATATAGTCCACATTCCTTCACTTCTCTTGCACCCACCATATCAAATTCCACATGCCCCAAGTATTACAAGCCCAAGTACTAAGAGAGAGGACATTAAATTAACAATGGGTCCTTATTGGAGACCGTATACAAAATTATGGTCTGCTTCTTTTTTTCCATGATTACCCAATTGCCCGACCAAGATGGGCATCACCACACATCGCTCATCTTGGTCCTGCCCTGAAACAAATTTTGTGTCTTATTATACACACTCCGAGCATGTAATGGACACTAGGAGGTGTATTATATACCAAATTATTTGCATAATCATATGTGACCATTGTTGGAATTGATTCCGAACATGTGTTTGTACAAAACTAGCTTTCAAAAGTAATATGTTTCTTCATTTTCCGGTCATTTGTAGTGGAGGCAGCGCCAAGTAAATTAGTGCATTAAATAGTTCTTGAGCTTGTATTATAGCCAAATGTTCCACAATTGCATTTTGGAAAGAAAAATCATCAAAATCAAAAACAAAAACCCATTGCATCAATAATTACAACCATTTAATTATATTTGAAATGTCTATAAAACTTATTTTAATCATCACACATTTCTAAAATGCATTATATTATAAGTGAGTGCATTCATAGTCTTAGGAGCCACCTAAGGGGGTGGAGACTACTTAAAACTACAATTTTATATTTTTGAAAAATCATAGAGGAAACATAATAATTTGCGTTGTCAATTTTTTTAAAAAATAGAATCAAATACTTGCAAAGTTTCAATGCACTATTCCTTCTCAAATTTGGACTTTGGAAAGCATCTGAATATTCATGATTAAAAGAGCAAAAGGAGTAGAAATTGATGAAATTCATTTTTATAAAACATTTGAACACTTTTGTTTTCAAACATAATTTTGACCTTAAAAATTATGAATTTTGAAAATGTGTTTTTTAACAAATTTTCTTTTTTTTCTTTTTTATGTGATAAAGAGCATGGATGCATAATATATGTGATGTATAATCAAGGCACAACTTTTTAAAAATATAATGCATGTAGTTGTGAATTTTGTGTGGAAATGTAAAATTTGAAATAATAAACCAATACATGAATGCCACATGTCACCTGCAATCTTTGAAAACATACTTTTTACCTTGGCACCCTTGGCCCTTCTAATATTTTGAATGCATGAACAAGCAACATGAATCAAATCCAATGTCCACAATATGTCTATAATTTCAATGTGGACAAATTTGTGCCTTATTTTTTATAATTACATGTTTATTAATTAATAACAACCAAACCAATAAAAAATTCAACTCATACAACTAGGCTAACAATTGTATAATACATAGTTGTAAATTACCCATATAGGATTGTTGATAATGATTATAGGGTGAAGGCATGGTAAGGTGTACAAATAAATTTGATTATTCAAAGTCAAATTTAAAATGAAACCATTTTTACATAAACACAAAAAGGAAATTCAAAATCTATACATTGAAGTTCCAACATAAAACCATTGTGTGTTCCATTGAATTTGTGATAAGTTGATTACAAAATTTGAAAAAAATTAATATAATAAAGTAGGCATCAAGTATGTTTGAAATTGACTAGTTAATAAGGTGTTCAAACCTACTTTTTCATTAAAAACTTTAAAGAAATATTTATGTACAAAGTTAGGATGTAAGATCATTGTATATTCAAATGTATCATTTAAATTTTACTTTCTCTTTATTAGAGCATAATTTCAACACATACTTGAAACAAAAGTTACACTACAAAAAGAAAAAACAACTATTTGCATTTAGAAAAATCTATTGAAACATTGTAAAATTTCAAAATTAAAGCACATTAATGTAGAAATATCTTACTTTTGATCATTAAATTAAAAACATTGAATGCACAACAATTTTATATTGGGATTTGTTGTCATTTATACTACCTTCACCCTACTTTGATAAAAACAAGTTATTTATTTTATTTATTTACACCCTATGACATGGAGATTTATGATGACTATTGCCACAACATTTATCAACCCACAACTGCATGTTAGATTTTGTATCCATAACTACACAACAAATTATTCCTACCATTTCTTATCTTTGTAAATCACTGTTAAAGCATAACAACATGTAATCATAAGGAGGGATGATTAAAAGTAGAGCTTATTAATGTTTGAATTTGGATTGGGTTATGGAGGGAAATTAGAATATTTCATCTCCCATATGGAATTGAATTATATTGTACATTTTTTGGAGCTTGTAGAGCAAAAGCATAGGTACGAAGATCCAAAAATAAAAAGAAGTTTTTGTTTTACAATTTTGTTTATGTTTTGTATTTTATATGTCCAAATTTATTTGCTTGAAATACATATGTTTGCTTATGTTTTATTTTTACATTATGATCTTGTATGGTAGGGTTACTTATTTGAACTACAAAGTTGATTTTTAAAATTTTTTTTATAGATTTTTGTTACTTGAATTACATTTTTTTTTGGAAGTATGGTTTCATTATGTGACTTCAAATTTGCATTGTATTTAGGTTAGACAATAGTATTTACCATTTAATGACCATCCCCAAAATGAATTCAATAATAGAATTCTGATTGTTAACATCTTGTTGTTGATTTTCTTGTTTTAAATAATAGATGTAGTAGTTTGGGATGTAGTTTTTGTGTTTCTATACATTCTTATTAACCTTTTTTTTTTAAAGACTAGAATCTAAACAAAATAACTATTGAGGGGATTTGAATTTAAAAAAGAAATTTGTTACGAAAATTGCAAAAACAAAAAAACATTTTCAGAATGTTGGGAGCTCTAAAACAAAAATATGTAAAATCCCCAATATTGATATTTCTAAATTGGCAAGTAGAGTACCATGTCCATACAAATGCATCACTTTTAATAGTAGGTGCAATGTTGACTCAAAATTTGACTATGAAACATGATTAGCCTATAGTTTATGTTTCATGATTAATTTGTAACTAGTGCAAAACATAATTAATATTCCATAGAATGTGAAACACGAGTTCAAGCATTACGTTTTGGGTAATAAATTTGTTGTTAATGTGAATCACATGGCATTGGTGTATTTAGTAAAGAAACCAAAGGTTTCAAAATGTATTGCTAAGTGATTACTGTTGTTTTTAGAATATGAATTCATGGTTGTTTAGAAGCCAAGCAAAGATGCCTTGTGTAGAATGCCAAATACTACAAGACCTACTAAAGGAGCAAATCAAATCATAGGTGTAACATTGTTCCATGTACAATTGATTTGGTTGAAAGAAATCAAAGAATTTAAACTTGAAGCCCCCTTGTTCTGAACCTAATTAGGGAGTCTAAATTGGAACATCATGGCTTTTGGTACTTGTCCAATCTCTAAATACCATTAGGTTAAAAAGGTTAGAAGTAAAAAATTTGGCTAAAAAAAATCAAGTGCATTTCATAAATGATAACATAAAATATTTTATTGATCACTTTATGCTAAAACATGCGAGTTCCACTATGTGTGAACCCTGTGCATAATGCACAGGTGTGTTATTTCAAGAAAAAGAAAAAAGAGAGAAAAAAAAAGGCCCAGGAAAAAAGTGAGAGCAAGG